>Ga0066709_100000155_pt1 | contig 29182 bp, 21 predicted proteins | sample GraSoiAngelo_158_FD_79665 | JGI IMG/M metagenome (GOLD analysis project Ga0066709, IMG submission 79665) | Grasslands soil microbial communities from the Angelo Coastal Reserve, California, USA - 14_1009_16_30cm | ecosystem: Environmental > Terrestrial > Soil > Grasslands | place: USA...
CAGATGTGCCACGCGCGATATGTCGAGGTCACCGTAGTACGCAATCTCCCTCCTCATCCGCGGGCCGATGGGAGATCGCCGCAAAATGACGAATGCTGAGTTGGGTCGGCTATCGCTGATGCTGTTCGAAGCCCGTGAACGGCGGGACTTCGATGAGCGGCCACAGCTCCGGCCGCAGAACGCGGCGAATCTCATCGAGCATCCATGACAGCGAGAATGGTTTGACCAGGATGCCGGCAACCGGCGGAATGATCGTGCTGACGTCGTAGCCGCCGACCATGACGATGAGCGGGATATGACGCGTGCGGCGGCTCTCCGAGAGCCATGCAAGCGGCGGCGGCGTCGGCGTTGACGCCAGGTCCCAGTCGATGAGAATCAGCTGCGGCCGCGCGGTCTCGACAAGGTCGCGCAGCTGCGCGTTGGTCTGTGCCTGCGCCGCGTCGAAATGGTGCATCGCCAGATAACGCGACACCGTCTCGCGTACGGCGAGGTGCGGATCCGCGACGAGAATCGGAGGGTAGCGTCCCGGTTCGTCCCCGGCGCGCCGGCCGCCGCGCGGCACGCTGCGGCGATCGGCATGATGGCGCAGATTCTCTTCGCGCATCGTCTGGCCGATCGTGTTCGCAAGGTCAGTACCGCAACTGGGCGTGCGCGCAAATGCGCGTGATCGCCTCGAACGACTCTGAGCCATTAGCCAGAGAATTGGCCCGCAGGCCAATGGGCTAGCCCGCGATGCCGATGGTGAGCGTTGCCGTGAAGCCGCTCGCCGCGTTGCCGGTGAGCGTCGCCATTTCGTACTGCGTGCCGTCCGAGAAGACGTTGTCGGTGGCGTTTCTCGTCGTGTTCTGCCCGTGCGACGCGTACACCGCGGTCTGATACACGGTCGAGGACACGTCTTCTGGAAACGCGATCTGCGTCGTCTTCACCACGCTGCCGTTGCGGAACACCTGCACGTGGATGTGCGTCGCGCGCCCGGCGTACCATCCCGGATAGATCGTCTTGAACGTCGCGACGCCGTTTGCGTCCGTCGTCTGCAGCCCGCGCAGGAAGGTCTGCCCGGTGCCGTTGTAGCCGGGCTGCGAGTACTCGGAGTAGTTGCCGGTCGCGTCGCATTGCCAGACTTCGACGGCGGCGTTCGCGACGGCGGCGCAGCTGCTGGTGACGTTCACCACGGTCAGCGTCAGCGTGAGCGGAATGCCGCTGCGTCCTTCAGTAACGTCCTGGCGGTAGAACGCCGTCGAATTGATCATGCCCAGACGATCGGGGTACGGACCCGCCGTCTCTTCGGGCGTGACGGCGCACGCGGCGTTCGCGCCCGTTCCGCCGCCGTTCGCGGATGCCGACGACGCTGTCGTCGTGTCCGGCGATGTCGTCGATCCGCCGCAGCCCATCGCGGCGACCATGCCGCTCAGGCCGAGTCTTGCGAGCGCTTCGCGTCTGTTCATCACGTCACCATGTCCACATCACGCCCACCAACACAATTGCCACATTCATGCGCGGGACGACTGGTGTTGAGCAGGAAACCTGCCATCGCGAAACGCGTGGCGATCGACGCCTGCGGAATTTCGCCGTTCACATTTCGCGACAGCAGCGTCCTCGGAGTTGTTACAGAAGTACTGCGAACGAGACCACCCCTGGAGACGTTGCGCGGCGCGCATGCGCCGGGCAACAGCGGCGGGGGTGGGGTCCCCGCCGCAATGAACAAGGGGGGCCCCACGCGAAGCAGGAAATGCGCACCGAAGCGCCTACGGGAGGGCGACGGCGATCGAGTCGGAGCCGCTGACGCTCTGATAGGTCGCGGTCACCGTCGTGCTTCCTGCCGCGACGCCCGTGACGACGCCGGCACTCGACACCGTGGCGATCGCCGCGTCGCCGGACTGCCACGTCGCGCTGCTCGTCACGTCCTGCGTCGTTCCATTGCCCATCGTGGCCGTCGCCGTGAACTGCGCCGTGCTGCCGACGGTTGGCGCGGCTCCGGTGATCGCGACGGAGGCAGTCGTCGTCGATGACGTTGGTGAGCTCGAACACGCCGCCGCGAACCCTGCAACAACGAACGCGATCCCGATCGAAGCAAGCCGACCTTTCATGATGCTCTCCTTTCAAAACATGCGCTGGTCGGCGAGCTGACGTTGCAGCACGAGTGCCATTCGATCGCCGCGCGCTGGTGAAAATCCGATGACGCGCGGCAAAGCGTGTCGCGTCCGTGAGTTGACTTCGCCACACGCGCGCGCGTTGCGCGATCGCGCGAGCATCACTTCGTCGCGCTTACTGTTCTCCAACGAGGGCGACCGTCCTCCGATTGAGATCCGCGTCTCGTGCATGTCGCAGTTGTTTCATCACGTCGACACACTTCAGCAACACAACGGGCGTCACTCTTACTGAAGCCGGCGTGCTGCAAGCAGCAAGGTGAGGACAAGATGAAGACACTTGGCAAGAGCACAGCGTCAGTGGCGTTTCTGATCGCGCTGCTGGCTGCAGGCGCGACGACTGCGCGCGCGCAGGACCGTCGCGTGATCGCCGACGTGCCGTTCGACTTCGCGGTGCAGGGCCTGCTGATGCCGGCCGGCGATTACGTGATCACCGATCGGTCGGAAGGAATTCTGTCGATCGAGAGCAAAGACGGACGTTACTTCGCGTTCGTGCTGAGCACGGCGTCGGACGCCAAGACGCTGCGACCCGAGCTTGTGTTCGATCGGGTCGAGGGCCGCTATTACTTCGCGGGATTCGTTTTGCCGGATGGAACCGGACGCGAGGTGCCCGTCGTGCCGACGTCCATCGAGCGTGAACGCGTTGCCGTTGTCTTGAATCAGTGACGCCGCCGGATGCAGGCGCTGGCAGGCTTCGTGCTGCCGGCGCCTCGAACGTTGACGTATGCCACGTGCTGAGGACAATCGTCGGGAATCTGACGATCGCCCGCCGCCATGTCCGTGGTGCGGCGAAGATCGAATCAGAGAGCTGCAGGTACGAGACGACTCGTCGACGTCGCGCTGGTTCACGTGCGATGCGTGCCGCCGGACGTTTCTCGTCGAGCTCGTTCTGCTCGGCGACACGCCGCCGCGCGCCCGGAAACGCCGCCACTAATCCCGCAGACACGGACGAGAGGTAACGAGCGATGACTTGGCTGGTCGCAGTTGTCCTGGCCTCCACCTCCAGCGTCAATCCGCTGGTGCAATTGAGCGGCTCGATCGAAGCGCTCGTGAAGCAGGTGTCGCCCACCGTCGTCCAGGTGGTCGTCGCCGCGTACACGACGGTCGATCAGGGCAACCGCGCGCAGGCCGATCTCGTGATGGGTCGGCAGCGGAGCATCGGGTCGGGCGTCGTCATCGACGCCGGCGGCTACATCGTCACGAACGGCCACGTCGTCGACGGCGCTCGAGCGATTCAGGTTGTCATCCCCGGCGAAAAGGCGGGCAGGGGACGCACCGTCGACGCGAAAATCGTCGGCATCGCGCGTGAGATCGATCTCGCGCTGCTGAAGGTCGACGTGACCGGACTGCCGGCGCTGCCGCTGGCGGCGCCCGGCAGCGTTCGGCAAGGGGAATTGGTCTTCGCGTTCGGCAGTCCGGAAGGGTTGCGCGATTCGGTGACGATGGGCGTCGTCAGCGCCACCGATCGGCAGCCCGATCCGGATGCGCCGATGGTGTACATCCAGACCGACACGCCAATCAACCACGGCAACAGCGGTGGACCGCTCGTCAACGTGAAGGGCGAGCTCGTCGGCATCAACACGTTCATCCTGTCGAACTCGGGCGGCAGCGAAGGGCTCGGCTTCGCGATTCCGAGCTCGCTGGTGGCGCTGGCATATCCGAAGCTGCGGCAGTTCGGCCATCTGCACCGCGGCGAGATGGGAATGGTGCTGCAAACGCTCACGCCGAAGCTGGCGGCCGGGCTGGCCCTCGCGCGCGATGCCGGCGTCATCGTCGCGGACGTCGTGGCCGGCGGTGCCGCCGAACGCGCGGGAATCCAGATCGGCGACGTGCTCGTCAGCGTCGACGGGCAGCCGATCGACAACGTGCTGCCGCTCGCGATGCGGTTGTTCACCAGCAACGGAGACGAGCGTGTGTCGATCGGGGTCGTGCGCGGCGAACGCGCGTTCACGACCGACGTCGCCGTTGTCGCACGGACGAACGATCTCGATCGGCTGACCGATCTGCTCGATCCGGAGACGAGCGCCGTACCGGAGCTCGGGATTCTCGGCATCGCCATCACGGAAGAAATCGCGCCGCTGCTGCCGGCGCTGCGCGCGCCGGTGGGCGTCATCGTCGCCGCGCACGCGCCGCAGGGAGGCGCCGCCGACGTCGTGCTGTTGACCGGCGACGTCATTCATTCGGTCAACGGCGTCCGCGTCGCGACGCTCGCGGCGCTTCGCGCGCTCATGGCCGCCGTGCGCGCGCACAATCCGATCGTCCTGCAGATCGAGCGGAACGGACAGCTGCAGTTCCTCACGTTCGATGCGAGCTGATCGCGCATGTCAGCCGGACCGTTGAATGTGTCGTGTGAAAAGAGTGTTGCGCCGGCGGCGGCTCGCCTGCGTGCCGGTCTGACCACGCGATAATGAACATGTGAGTCCGATCATGACCTCACGGCGGCCGCGGTGGTATCGCAGTCTGTATTTCCGGATCGGATTCAGCTTCGTCGTCTTCGTCGTCGGCGTGGTCGTCGCGCAGAGCGCGATCTTCAGCTACGTGCTCGCGCGATCGAATCCGTTCCCGAATCGATCGCCGAACAACCTTGCCGCCATCGTCGCTGCCGACGTCGGTTCGCAGCTCGCCGAAGATCCCGACCTCGACCTCGAGGACTATCTGGCGAAAGAATACGGGCGGATCAGATTTCCCGTCTTCGTCGTGATGAAGGATGGCCGCGCCGCCGCGAACGTCTCCGCGACGAACTTGCCGCCGACGATGAGGCGATCGGTGGACGCGATGCTGTCGGGCGTCGACGTCAGGCGCAGCGGGCGAGAGGCGCTGCTCGAGGGAGGCGCGCCGATCGTCATGGCGCCCATTCAAGTTGCCGGCGAGCTGCGCGGGATGGTGGTCATGCCGCCGCCGAACAGCGCTGCGAGTCCCGTGGTCCGAGACGTCAGCCGGTTGTTGTCGTTTCCCGGCAACCTGCTGCTGGTCGTCGCGACGATCATGGTGGCAGCCATCGTGTTCGAACCCGCGCGGCGGCGATTGAAGGCGCTCGAACGGGCATCGGAGCGGCTTGGCGCCGGCGACCTTGCGGCGCGCGCGTCCGAATACGGCGGCGACGAGATTGCGCGGGTCGCCGGCGCCTTCAACCGGATGGCTTCGGACCTCGCCGCGCGCGACGACGCGCTGCGGATGTCGGATCGGCTGCGCAGACAGATGCTCGCGGACATTTCCCACGAGTTGAAAACGCCGCTGACGACGATGCGGGGCTACATCGAGACGCTGCGGATGGAAGGGATGTCGACCGATCCCGCCGCGCGTCAGCGCTATCTCGCCACGATCGAGCGCGAAACGCTGCGGCTCGACCGCATCGTCAAGGACCTGCTCGATCTCGCACGCCTGGAGCAGGGAGGCGTCACGCTCGACGTTCGCTTGTTCGCGATCCGCCGCGTCTTCGACCACGTGATCGCGCGCCACGAGTTCGACGCCGAAGCGCGGCGCGTCTCGATCGACGCCGCCGTGAGCGACGACGCCGATCAGGTCCTTGGCGATCCGCATCGTATCGAGCAGGTGGTCGAAAACCTGGTCGCCAATGCGCTCCGCCATACGCCGGATCGCGGATTGATCGAGCTGCGCGCCAAGAGCGCGAACGGCGCGATCGTCATCTCGGTCGCCGATTCCGGAACCGGCGTGCCGCCGGAGCACCTGCCTTACGTGTTCGATCGTTTCTACAAGGTGGATGAAGCGCGGACGAACGGATCCGGCGGCAGCGGCCTCGGGCTGTCGATCGCAAAGGCGATCGTCGAGCGGCACGGCGGCACGATCGGCCTCGCGAGCCAGCCGGGACGCACCGTCTTCACGATCACGTTGCCGCAGGCGCTCGACGGCAGCGCCTACTCGACGTCAGCGAACTTGTAGCCGACTCCCCACGCCGTCAGGATCAACTCTGGATCCTGCGCGTCGCGCTCGATCTTCTTTCGCAGTCGGCTGACGACGGTATCGACCGTCCGCTCCGTGACGTACTCGTCGCCGCTCCAAATCTTCGTGAGCAGGGCCATGCGGCTGAAGACGATGCCGGGCCGCGATGCGAGCAGCTGGAGCAGATCGAATTCCTGCCGTGTGAGATCCACGGGGTGGCCGTGCGCGACGACCTGACGCTTGTCGACATCGATCGCGAGATTTCGGAAGGCGAGATGACGAGGCGGCGGCGCCTCGGCGGGCCGATCCGCGCGTGTCGCGCGCCGCAGGAGGGCGCTGACGCGCGCCATCAGCTCGCGCATGCCGAACGGCTTGGTCAGGTAGTCGTCGGCGCCGCTTTCGAGGCCGAGCACTTTGTCCGACTCGGTGTCCCGGGCGGTGAGCATCAGAAGCGGCGTACTGACGTTCGCGCCCTCGGCGCGTGCGGCACGGCAAAGGGTGATGCCGTCGACGCCCGGCAGCATGACGTCGAGCACGATGAGATCGAATGGGCGCGACCGGATGACGTCCAGCGCGGCCCGTCCGTCGGCGACTTCCGACACGTTGAAGCCCACGAGCTCCAGATGCAGGCGCAGCAGCTCGCGGATCGGCGGCTCGTCTTCGACGATCAACACCTGTCGAGTCGTCGCCACGTCAGGCGCTCCCGATCAACAGTCCGCTCAGGAACACGAGCCCGCCGCCGAGCGCCACCTGCATGGCGGCCGACACGAACGGCGTGTCCATGAACCGGTGGCGGATGTAGCTGATTGCGGCGAGCTCCGCCGCGACGACGATCGTGGCGACCGTCGTGGCGACGCGAAAGTCGGAGGCGAGATAGGGCAGCGTGTGTCCGAGTCCGCCGGCCGCCGTCATCACCCCGCACACGACGCCGCGAATCCACGGATGGCCGCGGCCGGTCATCGAGCCGTCGTCGGACAGCGCTTCGGCGAATCCCATCGAGATGCCGGCGCCGACCGACGCGGCGATGCCGACGACGAACGCGTCGTGCGTGCTGTGAGTGGCGAACGCGGCGGCGAACAGCGGCGCGAGCGTCGACACCGATCCGTCCATGAGCCCCGCGAGCCCGGGCTGGACGATCTGCAGCACGAACAGCCGTCGTTGGGCGGCGTCTTCCGTTTCGCGCGCCTCCGGCGTCAGGTGCTCGTGCTCGAGCGACGCGGCGAGCGCCGAGTGCTTCCGCTCGGTTGCGGCGAGGTCGCCGAGAAGTCTGCGCGTCGAAGCGTCGCCGACGCGCTCGATCGCGCGCTCGTAGAAGCGGCGCGTCTCGAGCTCCATGATCTCGGCCTGCTTGCGGACGACACTGAGGCCGAGCGGCCGCACGCGCCACACCGGCCGGCGGTGCACGAATCCGTTGACGTCCTGCCGCCGGATGAGCGGGATGTGCTCGCCGAAGCGGTGGCGAAACTGGTCGATCAGGAACGCGCGGTGTTCGGATTCCTCGTGCTGCATCTCGTCGAACATCGCCGCCGTCGACGGATACGACTCGCGCAGGCCGTCGGCGAAATCGCCGTAGATGCGGCCGTCCTCTTCCTCCAGCGAGATCGCGAGCGCGAGAATCTCGGCCTCTGTCAGGTCGCGGAAGTTTTTCGCCATGTGCGTTAATGGTACGCTCGCGCAGTGCCGAACCCGGATGCAATCGTCATCGGGTCGGGCCCCAACGGCCTCGCCGCGGCGATTGCGGTGGCGCAAGCGGGGCGGCGCGTCGTGGTCTACGAGGCGGCGCCGACGATCGGCGGCGGCGCGCGGTCGGAGGAGCTGACGCGGCCGGGATTCGTGCACGACGTCTGTTCCGCGATTCACCCCTTCGCGGTCGCGTCGCCGTTCTTCCGCACCCTTCCACTCGCCGAACACGGCCTCGCGTGGATCGAGCCGCAGAGCATGCTCGCGCATCCGTTCGACGATGGCACGGCGGCCGTGGTCGAGCGCTCGGCGGATCGCACGGCCGACGCGCTCGGCGCCGACGCTGCCGCGTATCGCGCGCTCGTCGGACGCGTCGCCGACGACTGGCCTCGTCTCGAAAGCGCCGTACTCGGTCCGTTTCGGATTCCCCGACATCCCTTCGCAGCCGCGCGGTTCGGTCTGAACGCGCTGCGATCGGCGGAAGCGGTCGCGCGCCGCTTTTCGGGACGCGACGCGCGGGCGCTCTTCGCCGGCATTGCCGCGCACGGCATGCTGCCGCTCGATCGCGCGCCGACGGCGGGGTTCGGCCTCGTGCTCGGCGCGCTCGCGCACGTGGTCGGCTGGGTGGTCCCGCGCGGCGGGGCGCAGAAGATCTCCGATGCGCTCGCCGGTCATCTGCGATCGCTCGGCGGAGAAATCGTGACGAGCTCGCCGGTGCGAACGATCGACGACCTGCCGCCGGCGCGCGCAATTCTGTGCGACCTCTCGCCGACGCCGCTCTTGCGAATCGCGGGACACCGCTTTCCAGCCGGCTACCGGCGGCTGCTCGAGCGATATCGCTACGGCATGGGCGCGTTCAAGGTCGACTGGGCGCTCGACGCGCCGATTCCGTGGCGCGCGAACGCGTGCGCCCGCGCCGCGACGGTGCATGTCGGCGGCACGCTGGAAGAGATCGCCGCGTCGGAGCGCGACGCATGGAAGGGGCGGATCAGCGAGCGGCCGTTTGTGCTGCTCGTCCAGCCGACGCTCTTCGATCCGTCGCGCGCCCCGGCTGGCAAGCACACGGCATGGGCGTACTGTCACGTGCCGCACGCATCGACCGCCGGCATGCTGGAGCGGATTGAATCGCAAATCGAGCGCTTCGCCCCCGGGTTCCGCGACCGCATTCTGGCGCGCTCGGCCATGACCCCATCGGATATCGAGCGCCGCAACCCGAACCTCGTTGGCGGCGACATCGGCGCCGGCGTCACCGACCTGGATCAGTTTTTCGCGCGCCCCACGTGGCGGTGGTACTCGACGCCGGTGCGCGGGCTGTATCTGTGTTCAGCGGCAACGCCGCCCGGCGTCGGCGTCCACGGCATGTGCGGATATTTCGCAGCCCAGCGAGCTCTGCGGGAGACGCTGACGGATTAAGTAGCCTCGTGAATCGTTCATAAAGCCGCGCTGGATCGTTCTCATCCGTGGTATCGTGTTGCCACCTACCGACTCGGCCACGCCTGTTTCAACTGAAGATGATGCGAACCATCGTCGCATTGGGTGTGCTCCTGCTGTCGTCCGCGCCGGCCGATGCGCAGTATTTCGGCCGGAATAAGGTTCAGTACGACCGCTTTGCGTTCTCGATCCTCCAGACCCCGCACTTCGACATCTATTACTACGCTTCGGAACACGACGCGGCGCGGATCGCCGCTCAGCTCGCCGAACGTTGGTACGCGCGACTCTCGGTCACGCTCGATCACAAGTTCGCGCGGCGCCAGCCGGTCATTCTGTACGCGAGCCACTCGCACTTCGCCCAGACCTCGATCATCCCGCAGATGATCGGCGACGGCATCGGCGGATTCACGGATCACTTCGCCGGCCGCGTGGTGCTGCCGTTCGCCGCGGGGCTCGGCGAAACCGATCACGTGCTCGGCCACGAGATCGTCCACGCGTTCCAGCGCGACATCCTGCGGCAGCGTGGGCGCTCGCTGGCGATGCTGCCGCTCTGGTTCGCCGAAGGCATGGCCGAATACCTGTCGGTCCGCGAGCTCGATGCGAACACGCGCATGTGGCTGCGCGATTCTGCGGACGCCGACAAGCTGCCGACGATCGCGCAGCTCGACGATCCGCGGTGGTTCCCGTACCGCTACGGTCAGGCGCTGTGGGACTTCCTTGCGGCGAAGTACGGCGAGACGACGATCGTGAAAGCGCTCGAGTCGCGCGCGAACGGCGGCGCGATCGGACGGCTGAAGGATGCGACCGGCAAGGATGCGGCGACGCTGTCGAAGGAATGGCACGAGTTCATTCGCGTGGCGACGGCCGCGAGGAGCGCCAGGTCCGACAAGAGCGAGGCTGATAAGAACGACGCGCGGCTGACGCGCATCATCGGACCGGAACAGAACGGCGGGCGCATGAACGTCGCGCCCTCCATCAGCCCCGACGGCCGCTACGTGGTGTTCCTCTCCGAGCGTGACGGCTATTCCGTCGACGTCTTCCTCGCCGACGCGGCGACCGGCACCGTCGTGCGCAAGCTGCTGAGCACTGCGGCGGACGCGCACTTCGACAGCCTTCAGTTCATCGAGTCGGCGGGAGCATGGGACCCGAAAGGGCGGCGGTTCGCGCTCGCGACGCTGCGCGATGGGCATCCGGAGCTGACGATCTTCGATATGCCGGACGGAGAGGTGCGGCAGGAGCTGGCCGTGCCCGGCGTCGATCAGATTTTCAGTCCCACATGGTCGCCCAGCGGAGCGGAGCTCGCGTTCAGCGCGCTGAAAGGCGGTGTGACCGATCTGTTCGCCATCGACGTCGCGACCGGTCACCTGCGCGAGCTCACGACGGACGCGTACTCCGACTTGCAGCCGTCGTGGTCACCCGACGGCCAGCGGCTGGTGTTCGCCACGGATCGATTCTCGTCGTCGCTCTCGCGCCTGTCGTTCGGCCGCTACGAGCTGGCGATCCTCGATCTCGCGACGCTCATGGTGCATCCGCTCGGCGGCAGGAGCAGTGGCAAGAACATCGATCCGCATTGGTCGCCCGATGGCGCGAGCGTCTACTTCGTTTCCGACGCCGGCGGCATCAGCAACCTGCATCGCGTCGACGTGGCGACCGGACAAGTGGCGCAGGTGACCGACGTCGCAACCGGCGTGAGCGGCATCACGGCGCTGAGCCCGGCGATCTCGATCGGCGCCGACGGCAGACGCGCTGCCATGAGCCTGTATTGGCGCGGCACCTACGAGATCCGAACGATGGATCTCACAGGTGCCGAGCTTGCTCGGCCCATTCAGACGACGACGAACGTCCCGACGACCGCAGCGGCGCCAATCGAGGCGCCTGTCGCCTCGGCCGGAGCAAGCTCCGTCCCTGTGGGCGCCTCCGCCAGTGACGGATTCCTATCCAAGCCTTACGTCCCACGCCTGTCGCTTGCTCAAATCGGTTCGCCTTATCTCAGCGCGGGCGGCGGCGCGTTCGGCAGCTTCGTGCGCGCGGGCGTGTCGATGGGATTCGGCGACATGCTTGGTGAACAGGAGCTCGACACGGCCATCCAGGTCGGCAAGGAAGCGGTCGACAACGCCGTCGTCGCGACCTATATGAACCGCCGGTCGCGGTGGAACTGGGGCGTGAGCGGTGGACGGATTCCAGCGCTCGTCGGCGCGTCCGAAACGCTGGTGCGGACCACCGGTGCGGCAGGCGACGCGCTGATCGTCCGCGACACGAGCGTGCTGCAGCAGATTCACCGGCAGGCCGCAGGCGTCATCGCGTACCCGTTCAACCGCGCGCAGCGTATCGAGGCGAGCGTCGGCGTCGACGCGATCGCGTTCGACCAGCGGACGACGACTACGACATACGCGGCAGACACGGGACGCACGCTGAGCGACGCGACGGTTCATCGGTCAGGAGCGCCGGCAGCGACGATGATCCAGACCGGCGCGGCAATCGTGTACGACACGTCGGTGTTCGGCGCGGCGAGCCCCGTGCTCGGACAACGGTATCGCCTGGCGTTTGCGCCCGCCTTCGGCGATCTGAGCGTGCTCACAACGGTCGCCGATTACCGCCGGTATTTCATGCCGATGCGCCCCTTCACGCTCGCGCTTCGCGTCGAAGGCGTGGCGCGTACGGGAAGCGACGCGACGGATGTGCGGCTGCTGCCGCTCGTGTGGAACCTGCGCGACATCGTCCGCGGATTCGACACCGACAACGAGACCATCCGCACGTCGCGCTTCGCGGTCGCCAACGCCGAGGTGCGATTTCCGGTCGTCGGTCTGCTGCGCCACGATGTCAGCTACGGATCGCTGCCGCTCGAAGCGCTCGCGTTCGCGGACTGCGGACGGTTCTGGATTCCGACGGCGATCAACGTGAGAAACGCGGAGACCGCAGAGAACGCAAAACAGAGTTTCCCGGGGAACTCTGCATTTCAGATGCAGCCCCGAAATCTGTGCAGCGCCGGCGCGGGCGCTCGCATCAACGCCGCAGGATTCGTGTTCGAGTTCGACGCCGTGCGTCCGTTCGGACCGGCCTCGAACGGCTGGCGCCTCGGGATCAACTTCCAACCAGGCTTCTGAGGCGATCTCGCCGTCCCCCCCGATCCTTCATCTGCGAGCCGGCGACGACAACTCAGCCATGGCCATCGGTCGAAGAAGCGATGTTTTTCGATTCCGACGCTCGGCGTAGGCATTTTTCTTGGAAGGCAGATCGCGGAGGTGTCGCTATGAAGGAGAAAGTATCGGCTGCGCTCGTGTTGCTGTTGAGCGCAGCATCGGCGTCGGGCGCAATCTCGACAGCCGAAACCAAGAGGCTGCAGGAAGCCTCTCAGGTCGTGCGCGAGTTGCGCGACGTGCCGGACAAGGGCGTGCCGGATGACCTGTGGAGTCGGGCCCAGTGCGTCGTCGTGATTCCGTCGATGAAGAAGGCGGCGTTGGGAATCGGTGGCGAGTATGGACGCGGCATGATGAGCTGCCGGACGAAAGAAGGCAGCACAACCTGGAGCGCGCCCTTGTTCATGCAGTTGGCGAAGGGGACATGGGGGCTGCAGATCGGCGCAGCAGAGATCGACCTCGTGATGCTCGTCATGAATCAGCGCGGAGCCGAAAAGCTGCTGAACAATAAGGTGTCGCTCGGCGCCGATGCGACGATCGCGGCCGGACCGGTGGGCAGGGCTGGATCGGCGTCGACCGACGCGCAGTTCTCGGCAGAGATCCTGTCCTATTCGCGATCGCGCGGTGTGTTCGCCGGCATCGACCTCTCGGGCGGCGTGCTCCGCCCCGACGATGACGCGAACAGCGACGTGTACGGACCGAACAAGCCGGCACGCGACATCGTGATGGGCACCGGCGTCCCGGTTCCGACAGCGGCGCAGGACTTCGTGCGCTCTCTGTCGCAGGAAGCACGCGCGACGACAGGGAAGAAGTAGGTTCGATGCGTCGATTGGAGAGGCACGGCCTGAAGACCGTGCCCTACCGTCTGATAGCTGATAGCTGAAAGCTACAATGGTCCCTCGATGGAGGGACAGTCGTACCCGCCGGCCCGCACGATCGCGCCGCTCGTGCGGGAACATTTCGAACGTCATATCGGCGATGCCCGGCGGCGCGGACTCGATGGGATCGCGTCGGTGCCCGACACCGACGCGATCGAAGCAATCATCCAGGCCGCGTTCTGGGCGAGCCTGCGCCGCGAGGAAGGCTACATGCCGAAGATCTCGCTGGCGTTCGTCTCGCCGACCGAAGCTGTCCATCCTTTGCAGTTCGAACGACCGCTGCCGCTCGCGCCGGCGGCGCTGACGCGCGTCGCGCCGGCCGTCGAGCGTGCAGAGATCCATCTCGCCGTGTGGCGCGACGGCGACGGCTGGACGGTGTGGGGTACGGTGCGCGCGATTCCGAGCTTCTGTTTCGTCCTCGAAGCGGCGGCGCCTGGCCTGCTGGTCATCAAGCATCACCGCGGAGACACGGGCAAGTTCGTGAACGTCGCGGTGCTCGAAGGCGATCAGATCAAGATCGTCGACGAGCATGCATCGAGCCTTCCCGACTGTCCGCCGCTCCTCACGTCGCTGCTCGGCTTCACCGGTCGCGACATCGACGCCGGCGCCGGCAGGACGAGTGATGACGACGACGTGAACGTGCTCGTGCAGCTCGCCGTGTCGATGCGGGCCCACGGCCGCGGTGGCCTGCTGCTCGTCGTCCCGTCGGGCGCGGACGGCTGGCGCGAATCGATCGTCAAACCGATCTCGTACGCGGTGCAGCCGCCGTACACCGGCCTCACTCGCCTCGTCAACCAGCAATCCGACGATGAGCACCGCGACGCGTGGGTGCAGGCGCTGACGCGCGCGGTTGATGCGGTCGCTGGCCTCACGGCGGTCGATGGCGCGGCGATCATCACACGCGACTACGAGCTGCTCGCCTTCGGCGCAAAGATCGCGAGGCGTAAAGGTGCACCGCAGGTAGAACAGGTGTCGGTGACTGAACCGATCGAGGGCGGCGTGCCTTCCACGGTGACACCGGCGCAGCTCGGCGGCACGCGTCATCTCTCAGCGGCGCAGTTCGTCCAGGACCAGCGTGATGCGCTCGCGCTCGTCGCGTCGCAGGACGGTCGCTTCACGGTCTTCGCATGGTCGCCCTGTGAAGAGATGGTTCACGCGCATCGTGTCGAGGCATTGCTCCTATAGTGGTGACGAGTTTGCACGGCCTCAGCGCAGGAGGATCTTTATGCGAACTCTGCTTTTTGCGGGCGTGGCGTTGAGCTGCGCCGCAGCGCTCAGCGCGCAGTCGCAGTCGCAGTCGAAGAGCTCGGCCGATCGCGACGCGAGCAAGCGGGTGACCGTCAGCGGATGCGTCGAACGAGCCGACCAGGTGACGCCGAACGACACGACGACGACGGTGGACAGCCTCTCGTTCGTGCTGATCAAGCCGATGGCGGAGAAGGCGACGGGGACGACGGGGACGGCGACGGCGGACGCAGCGCGCGCGAACGCGAACAGCGATCCTCGCCTGTATCGTCTCGACGGCACGGTCGATCAACTCAATCCGCACGTCGGACAGAAAGTGGAGATCGTCGGCAGCGTCGCCGAGGCGCCGACCGAGCCGAAGGGCACGATCTCGCCAGCGAACGTGCCGCGGCTGAAGGTCGAGTCGGTGAAGATGCTGAGCGCGACCTGTCCCCGCTGACTTACACTGTCTGAATGCGACCGTGGAGAAGTGGTGCATTAGTCTCAGTCTGCTTCGCGGCTGCGATTGCGACGGGCGGTCGCGCCGCGTCGCCGCCGGCGTGCGATCCCGGTAACGGCGGACTCAAGCTGCCCGACGGGTTCTGCGCGCTCGTCGCGGCCGACAATCTCGGTCCCGCGCGGCATCTCGTCGCCGCCCCCAACGGCGATGTCTACGTCGCCATCCAGCAGAATCGCTCCGACACGAGCGGTGTCTACGCGCTGCGCGACACCGACGGTGACGGCAAGTTCGATCAGAAGGAGCTGCTCGGCAACGCCGGGGGCACCGGCATCGCGCTTCGCAACGGATATCTGTACTTTGCCACGCCGAACTCGGTCATTCGCTGGAAGCTGACGGCCGGCCAGTTGAAACCTTCGGGTCAGGCTGAAACGGTCGTGAGCGCATTGCCCGAACGCGGTCAGCACGAGGACAAGGGCATCGCGTTCGACGGCAGAGGCGGCATGTACGTGAACGTCGGCGCCCCGTCGAACGCCTGCCAGAATCCCGATCGCCGGCCGAAGGTTCCGGGACAGGATCCTTGTCCGCTGCTCGAGACCTACGGCGGCATCTGGAGGTTCGACGAGAACAAGACGGGACAGACGTTCGCCAACGGCACGCGGTACGCCACCGGTCTTCGGCAGATGATCGCGATCGCGTGGCACGACGGCGCGCTTTACCTGGTGATGAACAACCGCGATTCGCTGGACCAGCTGTGGCCGGATCTGTTTAAGCCTCAGGACAACCAGACGCGTCCGGCCGAGCCGATGTACCGCGTCGATCGAGCCGGCGACAACTTCGGCTGGCCGTACTGCTTCTACGACTACACGCAGAACACGCTGCTGCTGAATCCCGAGTACGGCGGCGACGGAAAAACTGTAGGCCGCTGCTCGCAGTTCAAACCGCCGATCGTCGCCTTTCCGGCGCACTGGGCGCCCGTCGCGCTGATGTTCTACACCGGGTCGCAGTTCCCGAAGAAATATCAGGGCGGCGCGTTCATCGCGTTCCATGGATCGTGGAACCGCGCGCCGGCGCCGCAGGACGGCTACAACGTGACGTTCCAGCCGTTCTCGGGCAACAAACCGTCGGGCAAGTTCGAGGTGTTCGCCGACGGCTTCGCCGGCCGCACGCCGTTGATGCAGCCGAATCTGGCAGCCGCCCGTGCCGACGGCGTCGCGCAGGGGCCCGACGGCTCGCTCTACATCGGCGACAGTGAGAAGGGAAAGATCTGGCGTGTCCTCTATAAGGGGAAGTAGCGCGCAGTCGCAGACGTGGAGCGCCGACGGCTACGCGCGCCACGCGGCCTTCGTGCCGGCGCTCGGGGCCCCGCTCATCGATCGGCTGGATCCAAGACCGGGCGAGCGCATTCTCGATCTCGGCTGCGGCGACGGCGTGCTCACCGAGCAGATCGCGCAGCGCGGCGCGGCAACGGTGGGCGTCGACGCGTCGCCGGCCATGATCGAGGCCGCGCGGGCGCGTGGTCTCGACGCGCGGCTGATGAACGTCGAGCGCCTGACGTTCGCCGAGGAGTTCGACGGCGTCTTCTCGAACGCCGTGCTTCATTGGGTGAAGGACACGGACGCTCTCATCGCGGGCGTCTATCGAGCGCTTCGGCAGGGAGGACGCTTCGTCGGCGAGTTCGGCGGTCACACGAACATCGCCGCGATCAGCGTGGCCTTGCGTGCCGTGCTGCCGACGCACGGCATCGATGCACCCGCTGACTGGTACTATCCGACGCCGGCGGAGTATCGAAGCCGCCTCGAGGCGCAGCGATTCATCGTGGACGAAATCGCTTTGGTCCCGCGTCCGACTCCGTTGCCGACGGGGATGGCGGGTTGGCTCGAAACGTTCCGTGGGACGCTGCTCGATACGCTGCCCCCCGAGAAACGGCAGGCGGCGAAAGACGAGGTCATCGAGCTGTTGCGGCCGTCGCTCTGCGATGAGCGCGGCCAATGGACGGCCGATTACGTCCGCCTTCGGTTCACGGCGCAAAAGCCGTAGCCACCTCAGGCCTGACATCTGCTCTGCTTACGTCTTCCGTGGCAGCTCTAGGGTTTGTGACAATAAAGAAGACACAAAACATCGCGCCCTGACGCGACATTATTCAGTGAGCGCTCGTGCGCCGGCATGGCTTCGCGTTGTGCTGCGCGTACCGAATGAAGGACTTCAGTGAGAGCCATGCCGCGTCGTTCATGCGAACCCGCGCGTAGCACTCGCACGTGTTTCCGCGGCCCGCCATTCCTTCTTCTCGGTTTCGACAGCTCGCCGTGGCCTTTATCTTGCTCAGTTCTATTGCTACGCCGATCGGGTGTACCGGATTCATGCAGACCGAGCACCGCGCGCAGTTCTACCTGAACGACGGCTACTTATGCGAAGCGGCCGCGCAGTTCCTTGCGGACGGCCTCCGCGACGGCGGTTCGATTGTGCTCATCACGAGCACGCCGCGCCGCGACTCGATTGCGTCCCATCTCCTGACGCACGGCTTCGATCTGACGCCGCTCGGCAACAGCGGCAAAGCGACCGTCTGCGACGCGCGCGAGCTACTGGCGCAGTTCATGGCCGGAGGCGTCCCTGATCGCGGCCGCTTCACGACGGCGCTGTCGTCGCTGCTCGATCGCTGCGCGGTGGCGGGCGATCAGCCCGCGCATGTCTACGGCGACATGGTCGAGGTCCTCTGTCAGGACGGCAATCCGTCGGGCGCCATTCAGGTCGAGCAGCTGTGGAACGAGCTCGCGGAGGCGCGCCGCTTCTCGGTGATGTGCGGCTTCGCGCTCGCGAGCTTTCCGACGGCGGCGCATCTCGCGCACTTCGAAGAGGTCTGTCGACACCACACGCACGTTTTGCCAACGGAGCGATACGTGAACGTCATCAACGATGCGCACCAGCTGCGTGAGATCGCCATCCTGCAACAGCGGGCGCTGACGCTCGAAACGGAGCTGGAGCAGCGCAAGGCGCTCGAGCGGGCGCTGCGCCAGGCGATCGCGGATCGCGACGCTTCGAGCCGGTTGAAAGATGAATTCCTGGCGGTCGTGTCGCACGAGCTGCGCACGCCGCTCAACGCGATTCTCGGCTGGACGCAGATCGCCACGGGCCAGGAAACGGACGCGAGCACGATCCGCCGCGCGCTCGGGATCATCCAGCGCAACGCCACGGCACAACTCCACGTCGTCAACGACCTGCTCGACGTCTCCCGGATCGTGGCGGGGCAGATGCCGATGTCGGCCGACTCGATCGATCTCGGCGAGACGATTGCCGCGGCGATCGAGACGGTCAAGCCTGCGGCGCTCGCGAAGAACGTCCAGATCGATTTCACGATCGAGCCCGACTCGCGGCTCGTGGTCGGCGACTCCGCGCGGCTGCAGCAGGTGTTCTGGAACCTGTTCGCAAACGCGATCAAGTTCACGCCGCCACGCGGACGCGTCGACGTGCGGCTCGGTCGCGACGGACTCTATGCGCTGATTACCGTCACCGACACGGGCGAAGGGATTGACGCCGAGTTCCTGCCGCACGTGTTCGAGCGATTCCGTCAGGCCGACGGCGGGTCGACGCGCAAGCACGGCGGCCTCGGCCTGGGTCTCGCGGTTGTGCGGTATCTCGTCGAAGCGCACGGCGGGTCGGTGGCCGCTCAGAGCGCCGGCGAGAGCCGCGGCGCGACGTTTACCGTGCGGCTGCCGGCCGCGTAGTCCGGCGTCGGCGCCTCGCCTCAAAAGCTGAAGAACAGCAATAAATCGACGCCCGCGCGCTCGACGCGTCTGAACGGCGCGCGCGCCTCGAGCGATTGCGCGTCCGAGAACGTCGCGCGCAGCCGCAGGATGCGCGACAGGTAGTACTCGATCGTCGCCTCGTCGTACGGCTCGGGCCCGAACTGACGGCTGAACTGCGCGACCAGGCCGGGGGCGATCTCCTGGCCGATCGTCACTCGCGGGCCCCCGCCGAAATCGCCCTCCGCTTCGACCGAAAGAATGTCGAGTCCGATCTCGTTCTCGATCGCCGAGATGAGCGGAGTGGCGAGGAAGCCCGCGGCCAGCGTTCCCGCCCGCGCGACGAGATTCTGCTGCTGCGCCGCGGTCAGCTGATTCGTGGACGCGTTGAAGACGATGAGCGAGAGGATGTCGGCGGCGTCGAGCGGGGGATTGCTCGACAACCGCAGCTCGGGCTTCTGCAGCGGCCCAAGGATGCTGACGCGCGTCTCGACGCCCGTAATGACACGCGTCACGGCCACGTACACTTCGGGATTGAGATCGCCGTGAAAGTTGATGGAGCTTTCCGTCTCGGACACGGTGAAGCGGCGCCCTTGAAAGCTGTATGTGCCGCTGACGCGATCGAGCGATCCGGTGACCGACACCGGCTGGCCCGGATCCTTATAGATATACAAATCGCCGAGCACGCGAAGGTTGAAGTCGCCGAAGCCGAGCGGCGTGCCTTGCGAGATCTGGACGTTCTTGCCGGTCAGCCTCAGCGTGTTCGGCACGTGAAGCGTGAGGTCGAGCAGGAGCCGATCCCACGGATTCAGCGCGGCGACGGCGTCCACCTGTGTGAGGTCGGTCGGCTCGGTGGCGTACGGCTGGAACAGCGTCCGCTCGAGGATCTCGTCGACCTTCAAATCGCTCGACTCGACAGTGATGTCGCCCGTCACCTTCGGCTGTTCGAAGCGGCCGCGGAACTTGAGTGAGGCGTCGACGTCCATCCGGCCGAGCGTGCCGCGCAGGACCTCGAATTTTCGCGCGGTCAGATCGATCTCGAGCTCGCCCACACGCAGTTCGTGCGTGCCGAGGCTGCCCTGCACGTCGAGCGGCTGGCCGCCTTCGTCCTCGACGTGCAGCGCGTCGACGCTGATCCGATCGCTGGCGAGCGTCACGACGGCGCGCGCGTTCTTGTAGCGCGAGCCGGTGGCGCTCACGACGAATCCGGCATCGGCAACCGCGACGGTGCCGGCGAAATGCGGATCGCGGCTCGTGCCGATCGCCTTGACGTTCAACTCCAGCCGTCCCGACACCTTCTGGACGACGTTGGTGACGCCTTCGACGAGGCCGAGATCGATCGAGCTCGATTTGATGTCGACGTCCATGGGCGCCTCGGGCAGCGACGCATCGAACAGTCCCATCGGCAGGGAACCCGCTGCAGTCAGCCAGATGCCCGGGGACTGCTCGAGGCGAACGTCAATCTTCGCCATCTGATCGACGTAATCGACCCGGCCGGTCAGCTGTTGGAAGGTGACGCGCTCGACGCGGCCGCTGCTGATGGTGAAGGTACCCGCCACGACGGGCCGTGCGCGCGTCCCGCGCACCGTCGCGTCCATGTCGATCACGCCGCCGTAGCGAGCGGGACGGTCGAATGCGCTCTGCAGCGTTTCGAGGAACACATGCGACGCCGTCACGCGCAGCGTCCCGGCGCCGTCGTCGCGCCAGGTGCCGGACACGCCGATGCGCGCGTCGCCGCCGCCGCCGGCGAGGAACGCGATGGGCGATACCTCGAGCCCGCCGCTCGTCCACTTGAGGCGCGGCGGCGCGTCGCTCGCCGCCAGCCGCCACGGCTCCCGGCCCAGCGTGAGCGTCAGGTCCAACAGCGTGACGTCGGTCTCGCCGCTCTTCGGGCTCTCGATGATCGCCGAGCCCGCAATCTGTCCGTGGCGGCCGCCCGCTTGTGAAAGCGTGAGGTCGAAGCCGAGCTTCGACGCATCGAACGTGATCGTCCCCGACGCCTCCTCGAACGCGATACCCAATGCGTTGACGAAGGTTGCGCGTCCGTTCACGCGCGCCTGCGCGGCGGCGGCGCCTTCGCCGCCGTCGAGCGGCAGCGTCACGTCGTACGCGCCGTTCATCGTCAGCGCGTACACGTCGAACGCATCCAGGTCGGTCGTTGTCGCGTCGCCGATCGCACGCGCGGCATCGAGCGATCCGCTCACGCGTCCCTTCGTCGTCACGACGCCGGCGATCTCGCGTCCGGTCAGAGCCTGCAGCTGACCGAGGTCCGCGCGGTCGATGTCGTAGGTGAAGTCGATCGATGGACGATCCGTCAGCGTCAGCGACCCCGATCCACGTCCCGCGATGGCCGGCCCCGACGCCTCGAACCGCGCGATGGAGAGCGTCGACTCGCGAAGCGTGGATTCGACGGTGCCGCGATCGATCGCCAGGCCGTGAACCGTGGAGTTTTCGAGCGTCAGCGTGCCCGCGACGTCGTAGGCATCGAGCGGGGTCGTCTCGGCGGTCAGCAGGCCGCGAACCGTCGCCTGCACGCGGCCCGACCCGGTGAGCGACGCCTCGAATCGTGGATCGGCGAACGGAATCGACGGATCGACGTGCGCGATCGCGCCGGCGTACGAGGCGCGAAGCGTGCCACGATCGATGGCCAGCGTCACGTCGGCGTCCGACAGGACACCGTGGAACATCTCGGCGCGCGCGAGCCGGCCGCCGGCCGTCAGCGCGAGCGTCGCGCGATCCGTGCCGGCGCCGTCCACGTGAAAGTGACCGGCGACGGTCCCTTCGTAGCGCGGCTGCTGCAGCCAGCCGACTTCGAGCCCGGCGCCGAGTCGATGCAGGTTCATGCGATCGACGTCGCCTTCACCGGTGAACCGCAGCGGCTTCTGCGAGCTGTCGAGACTGCCGGTCGTGCCGGCCCCGATGACGGCCCCCAGAAAGCGCGACTGCGCGAACGTCGCATGACCGACGACGAACGCGTTGCTGAATTGCCCGGTGATGTCGTAGTCGAACGTCAGCGTGCTCTCGACCTGCGGTACCGGCACGCTCTTCGGAACGCGGCGAAGGTCGAGCGCCGTGGTCACGCCCGCGAACCGGAACGGAAACGGATCGTCGAGGCCGATCGAGCCGTTGGTCGTTGTCACATCGGCGAGGTAGGCGCGAGCCTTCGCGTCGGTGACGAGCACCGCCGTTTTCGTAATCTTTCCGCGCGCGTGCACATCGTCGGCCTCGTAGCCCATATACATCGCGTGCGCGCCGTCGAAGGTGTACGAGCCGCGAGGGAAATGGCGCCCGAGCTCGAGGGCCAGATCGAACGTCACGTGGCCGGTGATGTCCGACGGTCGATCGGAACGACCGAGCCAGTGGCCCATATCGAGCCGCTCGACGTCGAGCACGCCGGATCCATGCCAGCCCGGCACGCTCGTGTCGAGCGTGAGGCGGCCGTTGACGCCGCCGCCGGTACCGTCGAGCCGAAGGTCGGTGGCGAGCGCGTTGGTCGGTCCCTTCAGCGCCGTGTCGAATGACGCCTCCACGGCGATGTTTTTCAGGCCGCGCAGGACGCCGGACCATTCCTGAAACGCGAATCGATCGGCGCGGACCTGCAGATCGAGCTCGGTCGGGGTCGGCTCGTTGTCGATCGTGCCGGCGAGCATGAACGTCGATCGCGGCGTTTCGACGCGCAGCTTGTCGAAGAACCAGCCGGTCGGTCCGCGCCCGAAGACACCCGTCAGCGCGGTGACGGTCAGCTCCGGCGCCGCGCCGACCCACGAGATGCGGTTGAACGTGAACTGCCAGCGGACAGGGTAGTACGCAAAGGCGAGCGACGCGTTGAGCGAGGTGTAATCAGTCGGTACGTGGGCAGCGCCGAAGTCGAGCGGGTCGCGCAGCGTCACGTGTCCGTCCACGATCTCGATCGCCTGAATCTCGATCGGCCGGCGCGGACCCGTGCGCTGCTGCTCGCGGCTTTCGCGCTTGACGAGCGCGCCGAGATCCCACCGGCCGTCCGCCTGTCTCGCGCCCACGATTCGCGGCCGCACCAGACGAATGCGGCGGATGACGACGCCTTCCTGCAGTAGCTCCCGGATGCTGTAGCTGAGCGCGATCTCGTCGATTTCGACCAGCGGCTGGCCGTTGCGCGCGAGGCGGACGCCGCCCAGCTGAATGCCGCGTAACAGCGAGCCTTCGAGGCGAGCGATGTCGAGCGTCGCGGTCAAGTACTGGTTGGCCTGGCGAACGATCAGCTGGCGGATCTGGTTCTTGGCCCAGCCGGTTTCGAGTGCGGTCAGCGCGACGCCGATGAGGATCAGAACGATGACGATGAGGGCGACGGAGATCTGCGCAGCGCGTCGAAGTCGCGACACTTCATAACGATGTTATCAATCACAGAGTCGTGGCGCTCGTCTGAAACTCCGCCGCTCGCCTGAAAGGCTCGCGCGACTCCTACCGTCACTCCTACACGTAGCGCGAGCCTTTTAGGCGAGCGAATGCTCACGGTCGCGCGAGCGTTAGCCGAGCGGGACGATCAGCGGCAGTAGTGCCGAACCAGCTGGAGCAAGCGATCGAAATCGAGAGGTTTCTTCAGGAAGGCTTCTGCCTGCACGTCGGCGGCGCGTGATTGATCGAGCGCAGACAGCACGATGACCGGGACGTCGGCGAACGCCGGATCGGCCTGCTGCTTCCGGCGAAATTCCCAGCCGTCCATCACCGGCATCATCAGATCCAGCAGGATAACGTCGGGCTTGATGTGGCCGTTGTGCAGATATTGCAGCGCCTCGGATCCGTTCGCGACCGCAGCCGCTTGAAAGCCTTCGAGTGAGAGCAGTTGAGCCATCATCTCGCGAAGATCGGCATCGTCCTCAACGATCAGAACGGGGCAATGCGCTATCCCTGGAGGCATAGTCGAAGGAATCGGTGTAAGCTCTACGGCACGCTGCCACTGTTATCTACGCAGCAAGCCGACGATTATAGGCCAGCTGCCCCGCTTGTCCACTCCGCCACCGTCCGCGCCGATCTCCGGCGTGGCCACGAACTGGCGCTCGTGACGCTGGCCGCGATGCTCGTCTTCGTCGTGCTCTTCTGGCGGCTCGGCACGCCGACGTTCTGGGATCCCGACGAGGCACATTACGCGGAGACATCGCGCGAGATGCTCGCGTCCGGCGACTGGTGGGCGCCGCATTTCAACGGTCAGCTCTTCTTCGACAAGCCGCCGCTGTTTCACCAGCTGCAGGCGGCGGCGATGATGGCGTTCGGACCGGGCGAGTTCGCTGCACGGATCGTTCCCGCAACGGCGGCGTTGGGCCTCATCCTTCTCACTGCATGGTTCGGGGCGACGCTGGTGTCGAAGCACGTCGGCATTGTCGCCGGGCTGATGCTGGCGGCGAGCCCGGGTGTATTCGCGCTCGCGCGCTACGCGATTCTCGACACGTTGTTCGTGATGTTCACCTTCGGCGGCGCCGTTCTGCTCGCGGTCGCGGCGCTGCGCGGCCCGCGGCGCCTGCAGTGGGTGGGGTACCTGCTCGTCGCGCTCGGCGTCGCGACCAAGGGACCGCTGGCGATCGTGCTCTGCGGGCTGACGCTCCTCATCGCGATCGCTGCCTCGCGCGATCTCCGGGTCCGCCTGCTGCGACTGAACTGGATCGCAGGCCTCCTCGTCGTGCTCGCGCTCTCGTCGCCGTGGTTCCTCTATATGTACGTCCGCTATGAGCATGCGTTCGTCAACGGTTATTTTCTCGACGAAAACGTCCGGCTCTTCGCCGGCAGCCGTTTCGGCAACCAACCGGGACCATGGTTCTACTTTCAGATTCTCGCGACGGGACTGCTCCCCTGGACGGGTATCGTAGTCGGGCGCCTGGTGGATGACGTCCGCGCCGCAATCCACCGGCAGCCGATCGACGCCGTCGAAACGGTGCTGTGGGCGTGGACGGCGGCGGTTGTCGGCTTCTTCACGTTGTCCAGCTTCAAGTTGGATCACTACATCTTTCCGGCGGCGCCGGCGTTGTGTCTCTTGTGCGCTCGCGCATGGGCCAGCATCGTCGACGATCCGTTGGCGCCGCGAAACGCGGCGACGCGGATCGGCGCGCACCTCGTCGGTCCGCTGCTCGTGCTCATGGGCGTCGGGTGTGGATACTTCCTGATCGCGCGCCTCGAGTTGCCGCGCGCGGCGATCGTCGTGCCCATCGTCATCACGCTCTGCGGCGCCGCGCTGACGGCATTCACCAACGTTCGGGGACGCGCCGGCGGGCGTCCGCCGCGGATTCCGTGGTTCGCGCTGACAGCGCTCATCGTCATCTACGCGGGATTGATTGCGTTCGTCCTGCCGGCGCTCGAGCAACGCAAGGTCGTGCCCGATGTGGCGCGGTGGGTTGCCGGCCAGGCGCGCGCCGCCGATCGGATCGCGACCTTCCGGCTGAACCGCTGGACACCGGCGTTCCGCTTCTACGTCGATCGACCGATGCAGGTCCTCGACGACGCATCAGAAGCCGAAGCGTTCTTCCGTGAGCCGGAGCCCTTCTACTGCGCGATGCGCCGCGCGGCGTACGACGAGTTCGTCGCGCGCGGCGTGCCGCTGACCATCGTCTATCACCGCGAGGGCATGTGGGCCACGTCGGGACGCGTGCTCTGGCGCCGCCGAGTCAGGCCGGAACAGTTCGTGATCGTCTCGCGCGCGCAGTAATATCAAAGGTTATATGACCCGCCTGTGTCGATTCGTGGTCGTCGTGTGTCTCTTCCTCATCGGTCCCGGCGCCGTCGATGCGCAGCGCAGCGGCGGCCAGCCGACGAGCGCGGGACCGTTCGGCGCGCTTCGATGGCGCAGCATCGGTCCGCCGCGCGGCGGACGATCGATTGCCGTGAGCGGAAGCGCGGCGCGTCCGTACGAGTACTACATGGGCGCGACCGGCGGCGGGTTGTGGAAGACGACCGACGGTGGAACGACCTGGCGCGCGGTGACGGACGATCACGTCCACAGTTCGTCGGTCGGTGCGGTCGCCGTGGCGCCTTCCAATCCCGACGTCGTCTACATCGGCACAGGCGAAGCCGACATTCGGGGCAACATCATTCAGGGTGACGGCGCGTACAGGTCCACCGACGGTGGCAAGACGTGGACGCACATCGGTCTGACCGAGACACAGGTGATCGCGAAGATTCGCGTGCACCCGACCAACCCGGATCTCGTGTACGTCGCGGCATTCGGTCATCATGCGGCGCCGAATGCCGAGCGCGGCGTCTATCGATCGAAGGACGGCGGAAAGACGTGGGACAGGGTTCTGTTCCGCGACGACAGGACGGGCGCGAACGAGCTGGTCATCGATCCGAACGACGCGCAGGTGATTTACGCGGCGCTGTGGCAGGCGTACCGAAACTCGTGGGAGATGTCGAGCGGAGGAGCCGGCAGCGGCGTCTTCAAGACGACCGACGGCGGCGATCACTGGACCGAGATCACGCGCAATCCAGGCCTGCCCAAAGGCATCCTGGGCAAGATTGGCCTGTCGGTGTCGGGCGCCGACTCGAACCGCGTCTACGTGCAGATGGAAGCCGAAGACGGCGGGTTCTTCATGTCCGACGATGCCGGTGCGACATGGAAAAAGGTGACCGACCGGCGCGACCTACGCCAGCGGGCCTTCTATTACACACGCGTGTACGCCGATCCGAAGGTGAAGGACACGGTGTACGAGCTGAACGTGAACTTCCACAAGTCAACCGATGCGGGGAAGACCTGGACCACGATCCGCGTGCCGCACGGCGACAACCACGATATGTGGATCGCGCCGAACGAGTCCAATCGGATGATCGAAGCCAACGACGGCGGCGCAACGGTTTCGGTCAACGGCGGCGAGACGTGGACGGCGGAAACGATGCCGACCGCGCAGTTCTATCACGTCATCACGACGAAGCACGTGCCGTATCACGTGTGCGGCGCCCAGCAGGACAACAGCACGGCGTGCGTCTCGAGTCAACCGCCGCAAGGCGGACCGGGCGGAGCAGGCGGCGGCGCCGATCAGGTGTTTTATTCGGTCGGCGGCGGCGAGAGCGGCTACATCGCGAGCGATCCACGGACACCCGATGTGTTCTACGCGGGGAGCTATGGCGGTCTGATTACGCGTCTGGATCGCAGGACCGATCAGGAGCGCCAGATTAATCCCTATCCCGACAATCCAATGGGATACGCATCGGCTGATATCGCCGAGCGCTTCCAATGGACGTTTCCGATCGTGATGGCGCCGACCGATCCGGGCATCCTCTACGTCGGCTCGCAGCACCTGTGGAAGACGACGAACGAAGGTCAGAGCTGGACGAAGATCAGCCCCGACCTGACGCGCCACGATCCGAAGACGATGGGGTCGTCGGGCGGACCGATTACCAAGGACAACACCGGCGTCGAGACCTATGCGACGATTTTCACGGTCGCGCCCTCAGAGCGCGACGCGAACGTCATCTGGACGGGATCCGACGACGGCTACGTGCAGGTGACCCGCGACGGCGGGAGAAACTGGAAGAACGTCACCCCGAAGGATCTCGGCGACTTCGCGCGCATCAGCCTCATCGAGGCGTCGCCGTTTCGCGCCGGCACGGCGTACGTGGCGGCGAATCGCTATCAGCAGGACGACTTCAGGCCGTACGTCTATCGGAGCGACGATTTCGGCGAGACGTGGACGAAGATCGTCAACGGCGTGCCGGCCAACGAATTCGCGCGCGCCATTCGCGAAGACATCAAGGTCGCCAGGCAGTTGTATCTGGGCACCGAGCACTCCATCTACATCTCGTTCGACGACGGAGCGAACTGGCAATCGCTGAAGCAGAACCTGCCCGACACTCCGGTACATGACATCGCCGTCGAAGAGCGCGACCTGGTGATCGCCACGCACGGCCGCGGCTTCTACATCATCGACAACATCTCGCCGCTCAGGCAGGGCGGGCTGAAGACCACAACCAGCTTTCACCTCTACAAACCGCAGGACGCGCAGCGCGGCCTCGATCGCAATGCCGCGATCGATTACTACCTCAAACAGGCGGCGCAGAAAGTGACGATGGAAATCGTCGACGCGCAGGGGAAGGTGATTCGGACGTTTACCGGCACGCCGGAAAACGAAAAGGCACCCGCGCGGCCCCAGGGCGGCGCATCTGGGAGTGAAGATGAGTTCTTCCGCCGCCCGCCCGATCCGCATCCGCCCGTTAGCGCGGGCCTTCATCGCGTGAACTGGGACATGCGCTATCCGGGCGCGATCGATTTCCCGGGCATGGTGATGTGGGCTGCGAACACGCGAGGGCCGATCGCGCCGCCCGGCGCGTACCAGATCAAAGTGACCGCTGATGACGATACTCAGACGCAGTCGTTCGCGATCAAGCGTGAGCCGCACATCCTCGGCCACGTGACCGATCAGGATCTGCGCGAGCAGTTCGACCTCGCGATGAACATCCGCAACAAGGTGACGCAAGCGAACGAATCGGTGCTGCTCATTCGCGGCATCAAGCAACAGATTGTCGATCGCAAAGGGAAGCTGGACGCGAAGGCGACGGCCGCCGCGCGCGCGCTCGACGATCTCGAGCAGTCGTTGAGCGCGGTGGAAAACGAGATCTATCAGACGAAGCTGCAGAGCAGCCAGGATCCGCTCAACTTCCCGATCAAGTTGAACAACAAGATCGCGACGCTGCAGAACGTCATCGAAAGCTCCGACACCGCGCCGACCGAACAGGCGTACTCCGTTTTCCGCGCGCTGAGCGGCCGCCTCGACGAACAGCTGACGAAGCTCGATGCGGCGGTGAAGACGAAGCTGCCCGCGGTCAATCAACTGCTGCAGCGGCAAAAGCTGGATCCGATGAAAGCGGAACCGCTCAAGGTGGAGGAGAAGATGACCACCTCGCAGCCATAGCTGCAGCGCGGGGCTGTACCGGTAGCGCGGGGCTGTACCGGTAGCGCGGGGCTGTACCGGTAGCGCGGGGCTTTCAGCCGAGCGAGGAGGCTCGCGTCGAAGGCCCGCCTGAAAGGCTCGCCCTACCTGGGGATCGATTCTCAAATGCGCGTCGCGCGTCGATATATCATCAGCGGCCGCGTGCAAGGCGTCGGGTTCCGGTTCTTCACGGAAGCGGCGGCGATGCGCGAAGGGATCGACGGGTGGGTGCGCAACCTGCCCGACGGCCGCGTCGAAGTCGCCGCCGAAGGCGATGCCGACGCGATGGATCGATTCGAGCGTTCGGTGCGCCACGGCCCGCCGGCCGCGCGCGTCGACGACGTCGACGTCACGGAGAACGTGCCGACCGGCGCGACAGGATTTCGCACCAGATGAAGCGCCGGGGCCGAGCGAGGCGCATTGAATAATGTTGACCATGGACCTCAAAGACAAGATCCGTCACGTGCCCGATTTCCCGAGAGCAGGGATTCTGTTCTACGACATCACCACGCTGCTCCAGGACCCCATGGGCTTCCACGCAGCGATCGACAGCCTCGCGCTGCCGTTCGCCGGCCAGGGGATCGACATCGTCGTCGGCATCGAAAGCCGCGGGTTCATTTTCGGATCGGCCGTCGCCGATCGGATTGGCGCGGGCTTCACGCCTGTGCGGAAGCCGGGAAAGCTGCCGTCGAAGACCGTGCGCG
>Ga0066709_100000156_pt1 | contig 29116 bp, 30 predicted proteins | sample GraSoiAngelo_158_FD_79665 | JGI IMG/M metagenome (GOLD analysis project Ga0066709, IMG submission 79665) | Grasslands soil microbial communities from the Angelo Coastal Reserve, California, USA - 14_1009_16_30cm | ecosystem: Environmental > Terrestrial > Soil > Grasslands | place: USA...
CGCGCCGTGTCGCTGATCGAGGTGTTGAACCCGACGACGATGGCGTTCGACGCCGAGGCGAGCAGGATGTCGTTGTCGCTGATCTCGCCGGCGCCCTCGTACAGCACGTTCAGCTTGACCTCGTCGGTCTTGAGCTGCCCGAGGGCGTGGGTGATCGCGCCGAGCGAGCCGGACACGTCCGCCTTGAGGACGATCCGCAGCTCCTTGGCCTGACCGGCCTGGATCTGGCGGTACAGGTCCTCGAGGGTGGCGCGGCCACTCCCCTCTCCGCCCTTCGCGGCGAGCTCGACGCGACGGGCCTCGACGGCGGCGCGGGCTGCCTTCTCGTCGGCGACGACGCGCAGGATGTCGCCCGCCTCCGGGACCTCGGACAGGCCGAGGATCAAGGCCGGGGTCGCCGGACCGGCCTTCTTGATCCGCTTCCCGTGTTCGTCCTCGAGCGCGCGCACCCGGCCGAACGTCTCGCCGACCACGATCACGTCGCCGACATTGAGCGTGCCGGTCTGGACCAGGACGGTCCCGACGGGGCCACGGGCCTTGTCCATGCGCGCCTCGACGATCGTGCCGATCGCGGAGCGCTCGGGGTTCGCCTTGAGCTCCTGCAGGTCGGCGACGAGCAGGACCATGTCGACGAGATCGTCGAGCCCGACCCGGGTCTTCGCCGAGACCGGCACGAGCGGGGTGTCGCCGCCGTACTCCTCGATGACCACGCCCGCCTCGGTCAGCTCGGTCTTGACCCGATCCGGGTTCGCGTCCGGCTTGTCGATCTTGTTCAGCGCGATGATGATCGGGACCTTGGCGGCCTTGGCGTGGCTGATCGCCTCGAGCGTCTGGGGCATCACGCCGTCATCGGCGGCGACGACCACGACCGCGATGTCGGTCACCCTCGCACCGCGAGCGCGCATCGCCGTGAACGCCTCGTGGCCGGGCGTGTCGAGGAAGACGACACGCCGGTCGCCGCGTTCGACCTCGCTCGCGCCGATGTGCTGGGTGATCCCACCCCGCTCGCCGGCCGCGACGGTGGTCGAGCGGATGGCGTCGAGCAGGCTCGTCTTGCCGTGGTCGACGTGGCCCATGACCGTGACGATCGGGGCGCGATCGACGAGGTCAGCCGTGTCGTCCTCGGTGAACAGCTCCTCCTTGGTGGCGAGGGACGGTGCTTCCTGGCCGTCGTCGCCGGCCGGGGCGGCGCCCGCCGCCTGCACCTCGGCGACCTCGTAGCCGAGCTCGCTCGACACGAGCGACGCGGTGTCGCGGTCGATGAGCTGGTTGATGGTCGCGAAGATGCCGCTCTTGATGAGCTCGCGGATGACGTCGGCCGGGTTCACGCCGAGCAGCTCGGCGAGCTCCTTGACGGTGATCGTCGCCGGCAGCTCGACCGCGCCGCGCTCTTTGGGGTCGGCGACCTGGACGGCCGTCTGGGCGAAGGCGCCATCGCGCCGCTGGGGCTTGCGCGGGCCGCGCCGGCCGCGGGTGCCGCTCCTACTGCGCGCCATCGAACGTCCCCCGGCTCACGATGCGCCGCAGCTCGTCGGCGAGGACCGCCGGCACCGGCGTGGACAGGGCGTGGCTGAGGCCACCGCGCGCGAACGCGCCGGCGATGCACGCCTCGTCATGGCAGACGTAGGCACCGCGGCCATTCGCCTTGCCGGTCGGGTCATAGGCGACCGTCCCGTCCGGCGCGCGGACGATCCGCAGCAGGTCGCGCTTGTCGCGGCCCTCGCGGCAGTTGACGCAGGATCGGGTCGGGACCGCTCGACGCCCGAGCGCGACCGCCCCGGCGCCTACGACGCCACCTCGCCCGCGGCGGCCTTGGCGCGCCGGGCGCGCGGCTTCGACGCGCCGTCGTTCGAGGCGCCGTTCGAGGTTGCATCGGGGCCGGGCCCGACCGCGACCCCAACCGGCTCCTTTGTCTCGGACTCCGCGTCGGCATCGTCAGCGGGGGTCTCGGGCTCGGCCTTGGCCGCGGCCTTGCGCGTTCGAGTCGTCTTCGGCGCCGCCTTGGACGCTGGTTTGGTCTCGACCACCGCGGTCTCGCTCGCCGCTGCATCGGGCTCGGCCTTCGCCTTCGTCGACGACTTCGCCTTTGCTGCGGGCTTGGCCTTTGCCGCGGGCTTTGCCTTCGCGTCGGGCTCGGCCTGGGTTTCGGCCTCGGCCTTGGCGGCGACCGCAAGATCGGGCTTGGCCTCGGCTGCGGTCTTCGCGGCAACTCTCGGCTCGGTCTTCGGCTCGGGCGCCTCGGCTTTCGCCTCGCTCGCGGCGGCCTTCGCCTCGGCCACCGAGACGTCGCTGCGGATGTCGATGCGCCAGCCGGTCAAGCGGGCGGCGAGGCGCGCGTTCTGGCCCTCGCGGCCGATGGCGAGCGAGAGCATCCGCTCGGGCACGGTCACGTTGGCGATGCGGTGTTCCTGGTCGATGTCGACCGACAGGACCTGCGCCGGCGACAGGGCATTGGCCACGAACATCGCCGGGTCGTCGTTCCACGGGATCACGTCGATCTTCTCGCCGCCGAGCTCGGCGACGACGGCCTGGACGCGAGCGCCGCGCTGGCCGACGGTGGCGCCGACCGGGTCGAGGCCATCCTGGCGCGAAGCCACGGCGACCTTCGAGCGGCTGCCCGCCTCGCGGGCGATCGCCCGGATCTCGACGGTGCCGTTGTGGATCTCGGGCACCTCGAGCTCGAAGAGGCGCTTGAGGAAGCCCTTGTGCGTCCGGCTGACGAAGAGGGCGGGGCCGCGCGGCGTGCGCCGGACCTCGAGCACGTAGGCCTTCACGTTCTGGCCGATGCGGTAGTGCTCGAGCGGCGACTGCTCGGTCGTGGCGAGGATCGACTCGACGCCCTTGCCCATGTCCAGGATCATCGCCCGCGGTTCGACGCGGTTGACCGTCCCGGTCACGAGCTCGCCCTCGCGATCGGCGAACTGGTCGAACACGGCGTCGCGCTCCGCCTCGCGGAGCCGCTGCAGCACGACCTGTTTGGCCGTCTGCGCGCCGATGCGCCCGAACGCATCGCCGTCGAGCTGCTCCATCTCGACGAGCTCGCCGGGAATGGCGTCAGCCTTGTAGCGGCGTGCCTCGTCGAGGGTGAAGTGGGTCAGCTGCTCGTCCTCGTCGATCGGATCGGTGGTCGCGATGCGGGCCCGGTAGACCCGGATCGAGCCGGTGTCCGCATCGATGTGGACATGGATGTCCTCTTCATTGGCGACGCGCCGGTAGGCGGCCGCGATCGCCTCTTCGACGGTGCGGATAAGCTGCTCGCGCGAGACCTGCTTCTCGGCGTTCAGCTGGAGCAGGGCGCCGACGAAATCCCGACTCATGTCGTCGTTGCCTCCTCTCCCGACACGACCGTATCGCCGCCGAAAAAAAACGTGGGGGTCACCCACGTCCCAGGCGGCCATTTATGCTCGGCGGAGTATACAACGAGATCGGCCGAGCGCGAAACGGGCGGCGCTGCGGGGCCGCCCAAGCGCGCCGTGCGTCAGGCCGGGACGGCGGCTCCGTAGCGCCGTTCGACGTAGCCCTCGAGGACGTCGATGAACTCGTCGACCAGCCCCTCGCCGCGCAGGGTCCGGTCGAGCCGGCCGTCGATGAACACCGGCGCGACCGGCTCCTCGAACGTGCCCGGCAATGAGATGCCGATGTCGGCATGCTTCGACTCGCCGGGACCGTTGACGACGCAGCCCATGACGGCCACGGTCAGGTCCTCGACCCCGGGGTAGCGCACCTTCCATTCCGGCATGCGGTCGCGGAGGAAGCCCTGGATCCGCTCGGCCATCTCCTGGAAGTACGTCGAGGTGGTCCGGCCGCAGCCTGGGCAGGCGCTCACCTGGGGCAGGAACGAGCGCAGGCCCATCGACTGGAGCACCTGCTGGGCGACCCGCACCTCCTCCTCGCGCTCGCCTCCAGGGGCCGGCGTGAGCGAGACCCGGATCGTGTCCCCGATCCCCTCCTCCAGCAGGATCGACAGGCCGGCAGTCGAGGCGACGATGCCCTTCATCCCGAGACCCGCCTCGGTCAGCCCCACGTGGAGCGGGTAATCGGAGCGGGCGGCGAGGATGCGGTACACGTCGACCACGTCCCGCACGCGCGACACCTTCGCCGACAGGATGATCCGGTCGTGGCCGAGCCCGGTCGCCTCGGCCAGCTCCGCGGAACGCATGGCGGACTCGACCATCGCATCGATCATCACGTCGCGGGACTCGCGCGGCTCGGGCAGCTTCGCGTTCACGTCCATGAGGTCGGTCAGGAGCGCCTGGTCGAGCGAGCCCCAGTTGACCCCGATGCGGACCGGCTTGTCGTTGTCGATCGCGACCCGGACGATGGTCTGGAAGTTCTCGTCGTGTCGCTTGGCGCCCACGTTGCCGGGGTTGATCCGGTACTTCGCCAGGCCCTTCGCCATCTCCGGGTACCCGACCAGGAGCTGATGGCCGTTGCAGTGGAAGTCCCCGATGACCGGCACGCCGACCCCGAGGTCGTGGAGCTTGCGCAGCATCTCGGGAACCGCCGCCGCGGCGCCGTCGTTGTTGACCGTCACGCGCACGAGCTCGCTGCCGGCGTGCGCGAGCCGCGCGACCTGGATCGCGGTGGCGTCGGAGTCGGCCGTGTCGGTGTTGGTCATCGACTGCACGACGACCGGGTAGCCGCTCCCGACCGGGACCCCGCCCACGTCGACCGTCACGGTCCTGCGGCGGGAGGCGCTCATGGCGCGGCGCCGAGGCGGGCGATGTCGAAGCCCGAGATCCACAGGATGAAGGCGATCAGGAACACGAAGCCGACGGCATAGGTCAGCCGCTCGGCGCGGAGGCTGACGCGGGCGCCGAACAGGCGCTTGATGATCAGCACTGCCGACCGGCCGCCGTCGAGCGGCGGGAAAGGCAGAATGTTCACGACCCCGAGATTGACCGACAGGATGCCCGCGACGTACAGCGTCACGACGGGGCCGACGCTGAGGAAGATGTCGGCAAGGGAGACGGCGATCCCGATCGGGCCGGAGGCGGGCGGCGGCGCGGTCGGGTCCTTGATCAGGCCGTCGATGAGCTGGCCCAGGCCGCTGATGATCAGGCCGCCCCAGCGACCCAGCTCGCTACCGGCGATGCCCGCGGACGTCCCGATGTCGTGGCCCACGTACTCGTACGTCTGCTCGAGCTGCCCGACGCCCAGGGCGCCGCGCGTCGGGCTCGTGTCGGCCGCGGGTCGGAGTGTCGCGCTGGCAGTGGTCTGCGTGCCATCGGCATGGCGGACCCCGATCTCGACCGTCTGTCCGGCATGGCCGCGCAGCGCCTGCTGGACGCTCCGGCCTCCGAACAGGTCGAACCGCTCGCCCGCGACCGAGAAGATCTCGTCGCCGACGCTGAGGCCGGCAGCCTGCGCCGGCGATTCCGGCTCGATCTGGCCGATGCGGACGCCGAACACGGGCGTGGCCAGGAGCGCGATCAGGAAGAAGAGCACGAATGCCAGGGCAATGTTCATCGCGACCCCGGCAACGAGGATCACCAGGCGGACTCGGAGCGGCTTCGCGGCGAAGGAGCGCGGGTCGTCGGCCGCGTCGCCGTCCTCGCCCTCGAGTCGGACGAAGCCACCGATCGGCAGCCAGTTGAGGGTCCACAGCGTCTCGCCCTTCGACCGCAGCACCCTCGCCCGGGGCGGGAAGCCGATGCCGAACTCGAGGACGCGCACGCCGAGGGCCTTGGCGGTGAGGTAGTGGCCGAGCTCGTGGACGAGCACGATGCCACCGAGGACAACGATGAAGAGCACGATCGCGACGATCGTGTAGATCACGCCGTCCATCACGCGCCCGCCCGGGCCGGGCTGGTGGCGAGGCTCGCGCGGACCTCGGCGTCGAGCGCGACGAGCTCATCGAGGTCGGGGTCGGGCCCCGAGCTCGGGCCGAATCTCGCCACCGCGGCCTCGAGCAGCCGCGGGATGCCCTGGAAGTCCAGGCTGCCGTAGAGGAACCGCGCGACCGCGACGTCGTCGGCCGCGATCAACGCGGCGGTGGCGCGAGGACCCAGCGGGCCGGCCTCGCGCGCGATGCGCAGCGCCGGGAAGCGTGCCTCATCCGGCGCGCGGAAGTCGAGGCTCGCCGTCGCGACGAGGTCGGGTGCGGCAGCCGGTGAGGGCCTGCGCTCGGGGTAGGTCAACGCGTACTGGATCGGGAGGCGCATGTCGGGCGTGCCCAGCTGGGCCTTCAGCGAGCCGTCGACGAACTGGACGGCGGAGTGGACCACGGATTGCGGGTGGATCACGACGTCGATGGCCTCATACGGCGAATCGTAGAGCCAGTGGGCCTCGATGACCTCCAGGCCCTTGTTGGCGAGGGTCGCCGAGTCGATCGTGATCTTGTCGCCCATGCTCCACGTCGGGTGGCGCAGGGCACGCTCCGGCGTGATTGACGCGAACTCCTCGATCGGCAGGTCGAGAAACGGGCCGCCGCTCGCGGTCAGGATCAGCCGGGCGACGGTTGCCAGGTCCTCGCCGGCGAGGCACTGCCAGATCGCCGAGTGCTCGGAGTCGATCGGGCGGAGCCAGCCGAGCGGGCTCGCGAGCGGGTCCGCCGGCGCGGCAGCGCGACGCTCCGCGGCTCGCGCGCGCGCCCGAGGCATGACCAGGTGGCCGCCCGCGACGAGCGTCTCCTTGTTCGCGGTCGCGACGATCTTGCCCCCGTCGAGCGCGGCGACGATCGGGCGCAGGCTGACAATGCCGCCGGTGCCCACGACGACCATGTCGACGTCGTCGCGCGTGGCCAGCTCGACGAGCGCGTCCTCGCCGGAGAGCACCTCGGTCCCGGCCGGCAGACCGCTGTCGCGGGCGGCACGGGCTGCCCCTTCGTCGGCCAGGGCAACGGCGGACGGGCGCAACCGCCGAGCCTGCTCTGCCAGCGCCTCCACGTTCGTGGCGGCCGCCAGCGCGACCACCCGGAAGGCCGGGTCCGCCGACAGCACGTCGATCGCCTGCCGGCCGATCGAGCCGGTGGACCCGAGGAGCGCGACGCGCCGCGGCGAGCCCGCGCTCGACGCAGCGCCCGGGCCGCTAGCGGAGGAAGGCGACGACATAGAAGAAGGCGACCGGCGCCGCGAACAGGAACGAGTCGAGCCGATCCAGCAGGCCGCCGTGGCCCGGGAGCAGCCGGCCCGATTCCTTCGCGCCGGCCGCGCGCTTGAGCATCGACTCGGCGAGGTCGCCGGCCTGCGCGGCCGCCCCGACGAAGAGACCGAGCAACGCGCCCGCGAGGAACGGCCGGCCGAACGCCACGAGGAGCACGGCCCCAACCACGACCGCCGCGATCAGCCCGCCGGCCAGGCCCTCGACGGTCTTCGACGGCGAGATGTGGTGCATGAACGGGCTCGTCCCGAAGCGGCGGCCGGCGAAGTAGGCGGCCGTGTCGTAGGCCCACACCACGAGGATGAGGATGAGGATCCAGGCGCGATCGGGACCGAGCCAGCCCAGGACGGCCGTTGGGTCGACGGACGCGTCGGTCGAGGCGAGTCGCGGCACGAATCCCAGGAGGCCCACGTACAGCGCGCCGAATGTGGTCGTGGCGAACACGGCGACGCCTTCGCGTGGATCGAGCCGCGTCAAGGCGCCGATCCCGACCAGGACGATGCCGAGGCCCGCGAGCAGGATGCCGGAGCCGCCGGGCAGGACCTTGACCGAGTCGCCGAGGGCGACCACGACGGCCAACACGATGCCGAGCGCGGGCATCGAGGCGTGGCCGGCGGCGGTCAGGAGCCGGAAGGCCTCGTACGCACCGACGGCCGTGGCGAGCCCGACGACGAGCAGGATCCAGCCGCCGCCCAGCCAGAGCGCGACCAGCAGCGGCGGGACCAGGATCGCGGCGCTTCGGACGCGATCTCGGAGCATGCGGTCAGCGCCCGAAGCGTCGGGTCCGGCTGGCGTACTCGGCCAGGGCGTCGTCGAGATCGGCGGGGCCGTAGTCGGGCCAGAGCGTCTCGGTGGTCAACAGCTCGGCGTATGCCGACTGCCAGATGAGGAAATTGGACAGGCGCTGCTCGCCACCGGTGCGGATCACGAGGTCCGGATCGGGCAGCCCGGCGGTGTACAGAGCCGCGGCGATGGTCGCCTCGTCGATCCCGTCGGCGGGGATCCCGGCGCGGACGATGCCCCGGACCGCGTCGACGAGCTCCGTCCTGCCGGCGTAGTTGAAGGCGATGTTGAGCACGAGCCGCGCACCGTCCGCGGTTGCCGCAAGCGCCGACTCGATCGACGTCCTGGTTGCCGGCGGCAGCTCGTCGAGCCGGCCGAGGAGCCGAACCTGCACGCCCTGGGCGCGGAGCTCGGCCGTCTCGCTGCGGATCGCGCCCTCGAGCAGGCTGAAGAGGCCGACCACCTCGTCATCGGTTCGGGCCCAGTTCTCGCGGCTGAAGGCGTACAGCGTCAGCACGGGGATGCCGCGGCGAACGGCGTGGCGGAGCAACCCGCGGATGGCCTCGACGCCCGCTGCGTGGCCGTCCAGCTCGGAGACGCCGCGGCCGCGGGCCCAGCGACGGTTGCCGTCCATGATGATGGCGACGTGCCGGGGCACGTCGGTCCGGGCATCCTGGGCCGCGGGCCGGGCTGCGGGCTCGGCGGCCGGGCCGGCCCCGGCGTCGCTGTCGTGGGCGCGGGGCGGGGCGTCGGTCGGGCGGATCAGCGGCGCACGCGCCACTAGACCTCGAGGACCTCCTGCTCCTTGGCACCGCCGACGCGATCCACGTCGGCGACGTGCCGGTCGGTCGTCTTCTGCAGGCTCTCGAGCAGCTTGTGCTCCTCGTCGACGCCAACGTCGCCGTCGCGCTGCAGCTTCTTCAGCTGGTCGGCGGCGTCGCGCCGGAGGTTGCGGATCTCGACCCGCGCCTCCTCCATGCGCTTGTGGACAACACGCACGAGGTCGTGCCGGCGCTCCTCGGTCAGCGGCGGGATGTTGAGGCGCACGACATTGCTGTCGACGTTCGGCGTCAGCCCGATGTCGCTCTTGATGATCGCCCGCTCGATCGCGCCGAGCGCGCTGCGATCCCACGGCTGGATGACGATCTGGTGCGGCTCGGGCACGCTGATCCCGGCCAGCTGGTTGAGCGGCGTCTGGGTGCCGTAATAGTCGATGTGGATCCGCTCGACCAGGCCGGTCGAGGCGCGACCGGTCCGGATCGACTGGAGGTCGCGGTCCATCACCTCGACCGCACGCGCCATCTTGTGGTCGGCCGCGGTGATGATCTCGTGATCGGTCACGCCGGGGTCCCCGCGGCGGCCGGCCCGGCGATGAGCGTGCCGACGGGCTCCCCGAACGCCACGCGGGCGATGTTGTCCGTCCCGTTCAGGTCGAACACCACGATCGGCAGGTCGTTCTCCATGCACAGCGACACCGCCGCGCCATCCAGCACCTTGAGCTGGTCGCGCAGCAGGTCGGTGTACTCGAGCCGGTCGTACTTCCGAGCCCCCGGGACCGTCATCGGATCGGCATCGTAGACCCCGTCGACCTTGGTCGCCTTCAACAGCACCTCGGCGCCGATCTCCACGGCGCGCAGTGCCGCCGCGGTGTCGGTCGTGAAGTACGGGTTGCCGGTGCCGGCAACGAAGATCACGACGCGGCCCTTCTCGAGGTGGCGCACGGCGCGGCGCCGGATGTACGGCTCCGCGATCTCGTTCATCGCGATGGCGCTCATCACGCGGGTCGGCGTCTCCGTTCGCTCGACGGCGTCCTGGAGCGCAAGCCCGTTCATCACGGTCGCGAGCATGCCGATGTAATCGCCGGTGGCGCGGTCCATGCCCTGGGCCGCCGCGGACAGGCCGCGGAAGATGTTGCCGCCACCGACGACGATGCCGACCTCGACGCCGCGCGCCCGGACCGCGGCGACCTGGCTGGCGATGAATGCGCAGACCTGCGGGTCGACGCCGTATTGGCGGTTCCCCAGGAGCGCCTCGCCGGACAGCTTGAGCAGGATCCGCCCGTAGCGCGGGCTCCCCGGCCCGACGGCGGACGGGCCGCCGCTCACAGGTCCTCCCCGAGGGCGTAACGCGCGAACCGCCGGACCTGGATGTTCTCGCCGATCTTGGCGATGGCCTCGGTCACGACGTCCCGGACCGTCTGCTCGGTGTCGCGGAAGGGCTGCTCGAGGAGTACGACGTCCTTGAACCACTTCTTCAGCTGCCCCTCGACGATCTTGTCCCGGATCTCGGCCGGCTTCGACGCCGCCGTCGGATCGGCCGCGAGCTCGGCCCGCTTGGCGTCGAGGTCATCGGCCGGGATCCGGTCGACGTCGACGTAGCGCGGCGAGAGCGCTGCGACCTGCACCGCGAGGACGCGGACGAGGTCCTGGAACTGGTCGGTGCGAGCGACGAAGTCCGTCTCGCAGTTGACCTCGATGAGCACGCCGACACGGCCGCCGGGATGGATGTAGCTGGAGATGAGGCCCTCGCGCGCCTCGCGGTCCGCCTTCTTCGAGGCGGCAGCGAGTCCACGCTCGCGCAGCAGGAGAACCGCTGCGTCGACGTCGCCGCTCGAGTCCTCGAGGGCGCGCTTGCAGTCCATCATCCCGGCGCCGGTGCGCTCGCGAAGGTCCTTGACGACGTCGGCCGTGATCGTGGCCATGAAGTGCTCGTGCTCCTGTTCGTTGGTCGGCGGGCGTCTCCGCCCTCGTGGTGTGGTTCGGTGGGTCGGGTGATCCGGCTGGCGGTGGCGAAGCCGTGGCTCGCGTCAGGCCGGGGTGGCGTCGGTGGATTCTGCCTCGGCGGCCTCGCGCGCGAGCTCCGCCGCGATCTCCTCGGGCGTGGCGCCGTCCTCGGATGCCGGGGCCGGCGTGGGGCCGCCCGGCAGCAGGTCATCGTCGTCGTCGGGGGCGAAGCTGAGCGCGGCACCGCCGGCGAGGGCGGCGACGAGCTCGTCGGTCGCCTCGACGTCGTCGTACGTCGGCTCCTCGGGCAGCTCGATCTCCGGCTCGACGGCGCGGCTCGCTCGCTCCTGCGCCCCTTCGATCGCCGCGTCGGCGACGAGGGTGCACAGCAGGCGGATCGAGCGGATCGCGTCGTCGTTCGCCGGGATGATGTAGTCGAGCTCGTCCGGATCGACGTTGGTGTCGCCCGTCCCGACGACCGGGATCTCGAGCCGGTTCGCCTCGGTCACAGCGATGCGCTCGCGGTGCGGATCGACGATGAACACGGCGCCCGGCACGCGCTTCATCTTGCGGATGCCGCCGAGCGTGGCCTGGAGCTTCGTGAGCTCCTCGGTCAGCTTGGCCGCCTCCTTCTTCGCCAGCCGGTCCAGGTCGCCGGCCTGCTGGCGCGCCTCGAGCTGGTCCATGAGGCCGATCCGCTTCTTGATCGTGACGAAGTTGGTGAGCATGCCGCCGAGCCAGCGCTTGTTGACGTAGGGCATGCCGGCGCGGGTCGCCTCGGCGGCGAGCGGCTCCTGGGCCTGCTTCTTCGTGCCGACGAACAGCACCACCTCGCCGCGCGCGACGGTCTCGCGCACGAATTCGAGGGCGACCTCGAGCCGCTTCGCGGTCTGGGCGAGGTCGATGATGTGGATCCCGTTGCGCTCCGCGAAAATGAACGGGCGCATCTTGGGATTCCAGCGGCGAGTCTGGTGGCCGAAATGGACTCCGGCCTCGAGCAGCTGCCGCATCGAGATGGACGGCACGGTGGAGTGACCTCCTGGTTCGGTTGTTTCCGCCGCGAACCCTCGTCGGGAGCCGGCGTCCCCGCGAGGGGCTGGGCCGGCACCGTCCCGATCGGAACGGTCCGCGTGTGAGCTCCGGACACGACACTGGGCGTCGCGCGCCGGGCGGGATGGCGCCGTGGGACGATCCCGCGGCCGGCGGAGTTTACCAGAATCCCGATCGGGCCCCCGTGAGGACCCGGTTCAGGCACCGTGCCGGTGATGCCGCAGACGGTTGCCGGGCTCGACGACGATGAGGTCGAAGCGAAGCGGTAGGGCGGGGAGCGCGCTGCCGTCCGGGAGCCTGCCGGCCTCCCGCAGCACGAACCCAGCCCGGTGGAGCCGCGCTCGCTTGCGGCCGTCGACCGTCTCCTCGGCGAGGCCGAAGTCACGGCGCACCCGCCAGCGCACCTCGACCACCACCACGCTCGCCGGCGGACCCGGATCGACCGCCAGCAAGTCGATCTCTGCCCGGCCGACGTGAAGCTGCCGAGCGAGGACGCGCCAGCCGCGCTCGGTGAGGTACGCGGCGGCGCTCGCCTCAGCCGCGTCGCCGGAACGCTGTGCCGCCGTCCGCATCGCGGGGGAGCATGGCGATGTCGGCTTATCGGGCGGTCACCGCGGACTATCAGCGCGCGGTCTAATGCGAACGTCGCCATGGCTACGTGGCCGTGTCTGCTCCTGTCGGCGTCGACGTCTCGTTCGCATTGCGCAGGATCGACTCTGCCTCGGCGATGGCCGCCGCGCTCGCCTCTGACGGCCTGCCCGCGAGGAGGACCTCGAGCGTCTCGCCCGGGTGGCCGTCGAGGCGGTCGAGCTCGTCGAGCTCGTCGGCCTTCTCGAACGTATCGACCACCTCGTCGAACAGGTCAAGGCTGATCTGGTCGCCTGCCAGTGTCCGCTGGAGGGCGAGGAAGCTGCGGCGGTGGAACGGCGTGAGACCCAGGCGCCGGATCGCGTTGCGGTGCTCACGCGTCGCGTAGCCCTGGTTGCGCTCCCAGCCGTAGCCCGGGTAGCGAGCGGCGAGGAGGGCCATCATCCGGTCGCGAATCACCTTGGCCACGATCGACGCGCACGCGATCGTGTAGCACTTCGCGTCGCCGTCGACGATCGCGGAGTACGGCCCCACGGCGGCTTCGAATCCGGCGATGCGGTTGCCGTCGACGAGGACGTGATCGTGGCCGCCGATCCGGGCGATCGCGCGGCGCATGGCGAGATGGGTCGCGTGGTAGATGTTGATGGTGTCGATCTCGCGGACCGAGGCGGCACCCACGCCGACGGCGATCGCCCGGCGCCGGATGATCGGGGCGAGGCGGTCGCGCTGCCCCGCCGAGAGCGTCTTCGAGTCCCGAACGCCCGGGATGCGCCGCGCGTGGGGCCTCATCACCACCGCCGCCGCGACGACCGCGCCGCACGTCGGGGCGACGCCGACCTCGTCCACGCCGACGATGCGGACGGCTCCGCCACGCCACAGGTCGCGCTCGAAGCGATAGGTTGGGACGCGCGCCGCCATCGGCTGCTCAGGGTACCCCGCGGGGCTTGCCGGCGACGTCGCCGGCCGGGCGGTCAGGCCCTGGGAGTGCGGGCTATGCCCGCGTCCGGCGCTCGCGCAGGGTCGCGGCCTTGCCGACGCGCTTGCGCAGGAAGTACAGCTGCGCGCGGCGTGCCCGGCCATGCCGGACGACCTCGATCTTCTCGACCCGCGGGCTGTTGACCATGAACGTCCGCTCCACGCCGACCCCGCTCGCGATCTTGCGGACGGTGATCGATCGGGCGATTCCGCCACCCTTGAGGCGCATGACCGTGCCCTCGAACACCTGGATGCGCTCCTTGCCGCCTTCGACCACGCGCGCCGACACCTTGACCGTGTCGCCGGAGGCGAGCTCGGGCAGGTCGCTGCGGATCTGATCGGCGACGATCTCGTCGAGGACGTTCACGGCGGTTCGTTCCCTGTTTTGGTTCATGGCGCGCGGCGGCGCCTGATCGGTCGATCTGGGGCTCGGGCTGGGCGGCCGAGGGCGGCGAAGCATAGCACGGCCCGCCGGCCGGTCCGCGCCGGCCCGGCGGGACGAACCGCTTACTCCTCCGGTGGCAGAAGGTCGGGGCGGCGCGCCTTCGTCCGGGCAACGGCGGCGTCGTGCCGCCAGCGGCGCACGGCCGCATGGTGGCCGCTCACCAGGATGTCCGGCACGCCTGCGCCGCGGAACTCGGCGGGTCGCGTGTACTGCGGGTACTCGAGGAGGCCCGCGCTGAACGATTCCTCCACCGTCGACGCGTCATCGATGGCGCCGGGCAGGAGGCGCGTGACGGCGTCGACGACGACCAGCGCGGCCAGCTCGCCACCCGTCAAGACATAGTCGCCGATCGAGAGCTCGAGGTCGACGAGGTCGCGGATCCGCTCGTCGACCCCCTCGTAGCGAGGGCAGACGAGGATCAGGTGCGGACGCGTCGCGAGATCGGCGGCGCGGGCCTGGCGAAACACCTCGCCGCCCGGATCGAGCAGGACGACGGTCGATTCGGCGCGGCGCAGCTCATCGAGCGCGGCCGCGACCGGCTCCGGCCGCAGGACCATGCCCGCGCCGCCGCCGTACGGAGCGTCGTCGACGCTCCGGTGCCGGCCGAGGCCCCACCGGCGCAGGTCGTGGATCCGGATCTCGGCCAGGCCGCGCTCGCGGATGCGGCCGGGAATGCTCTCCGAGAGCGGACCCTCGAGCATGGCCGGGAACAGGCACACGACGTCGATCTCGAGGGTCATGGCCTGGGGCCCTTGCCGTGCCGCGACCAGGGCGGCCGGCGCCGTGGTGGACGCGCCCCCGCCGCGGCGACCGGTCCATCGATCGCGGGCGTGGCGAGGTCCAGCACGGCCTCGTCGACGATCAGCTCGCCCCGCTCCGGCGCGAAGGTCGTGATCACGTTGCGCACGGCCGGCATGTCGAACTCGCCGACGGCGCCGCCTCGGACGACGTACACCTCGGTCTCGCCCGCGCGGTACACGTCGGCCACCGTCCCGAGCACCGTTCCGGTCGAGTCCTTCACCGTCGTCCCGATCACCTCGTGCCAGTACGCCGCGCCGTCGGCAAGCTCGGAGGCCCGGTCGACCGCGACCTCCAGGTACGCGTCCCTGAGTCGCTCGGCAGCTGCCCGGTCGAGGACCTCCCGGAAGCGCAGACGCCAGCCGGGGCCATCCTCGACCGGCTCGCCCGAGACGATCGTGAGCGGCCGGCTGTCACCCTCGAGATACAGCACGTCGCCCGCAGCGAAACGGGTCTCGGGTCGGTCCGTGAGTACCTCGACGCGGACCGCGCCACGAAGGCCGTGCAGCCCGCGCACGCGGCCGACGACGAGGCGCGTGGTCTCGCCCAGGGGGCGCCCTCCGCTCAGATGATCTCGAGCTGGACCGAGGTGCCCTCGCGCGCCGCGGTCACCTTGAGCAGTGTCCGCAGCGCCTTGGCGACGCTGCCGTTGCGCCCGATGACCTTGCCCATGTCGTCCTCGGCCACGTGCAGCTCGATGACGGTCCCCTCCTCATCCTCGACCTCGGTGACCTTCACGGCCTCCGGATCGTCGACGAGCGACCGTGCCACGTACTCGACGAGCTCCTTCGCACTCATCTCGGTCCCCTACTTCTCGGCCGGGAGCACGCCGGCGTTGCGGAACAGCCGCGCGACCGTGTTCGACGGGAGCGCGCCCTTGGCGAGCCAGGCCTTCGCCTTCTCGGCGTCGACCTGGAACTCGATCGGATCCTTGCGCGGGTTGTAGTGCCCGAGCGTCTCGATCGAGCGGCTGTCACGCGCGCTGCGGGAGTCGGCGACGACGACGCGATAGCTCGGCTGCTTCGTCGCGCCGACGCGGGTCAAGCGGATACGAACGGCCATGGTTCCTCCTGGGCTACTGGGTGGGCTGACTGACGTTGATGACGAACCTCGATCGCCCGGATGAGCCGTCCGTCGAGCCCGAGATCAGCAGCGATTCGATGGGGTCGACGTACGGCTTGATGTTCGACTGCCACTGGGCGAGCGAGTCGGGCGGCGCCACGGCCTCGACCAGCGCCACGCCGCCGCGCACGTCGAGGAACAGCGAGAACCGGCTGGACGCCAGCGCGCGCGTCAACGCCTGCTTGTACCTCGGCTGGTCGACCAGGCTCGCCCCCGGCTTGACGTTGAGGACCGCGGTCATGGCGGCCTCGCCCGAGGTGAGGACGACCGCGCGTCCGTGGGCGGCGATCGAGAACGAGACGGGGCCGGTCGAAGGAACCTGCTCACCTCCGGGCAGGCTGCCCGGCGGGACGAGCTTGCTGAGGTCGGTGATCGTGACGGTCGTCACCGCGGCGCCGCTGATCGTGCTGTCGTGGACCTCGATGCCCTGGCCGCCGAGGCCCGCCAGGGCGAGGAAGCCGCTGATGGTGCGCACGCGATCGGCCGCCGCGGCGTCGTCCTTGGCGACGAGGAACACCGCGCCGTCGGGGGTCGTGCCGTGGACCGAGACGGCAACGCCGACGTCCTCGATCCAGCCGACAAGCTCGGCGCCACCGCCGACCCCGTCGAGCATCTGCAGCGGGGCGCTCAGCTCGGGGACGGCCCGGAGCCGCGTCAGCAGGTTCTGGAGGCCGACGCCCGTGCCCTGGTCCTCGGCGAAGAGGATCGTGTCGGCCGGCGCCATCGGGGCGATGACGCTCGGATGTGTCGCCGGCAGCGGCAGCAGCGAGGGACCGGCGGTGTCGCTGGCGCTGGGGGCGGGTGCCGGCGCGGCGATGGTGTCGAGGACCAGCGCATCGTCCTCAGCGCGCACACCGGTCATCGACCAGTCGGGGACGGCGCCGGTGAGCGCGGCAAACGCCTCGAGGCCGGGTGTCCCAGACGCGCTCGGGAGCATCGACGTGAACGTCTGACTGTCGAGGTACACGGTGGCGAGCTGATCGCCCTGCAGGGCGGCGCGCGCCGCGCGGTACCGGTCGCTCCGATCGATGCCCGTCCCGCCGGCATGCGCATCGATCGCGTTGCGGACGGATCGGGCGTCGCCGATCAGGGCCTGGTGCCCGTCGATGACACACGCCGAGTCACCAGCGAGGGCAAGGTCCATGTTGTGATATCTCTCGTGGGTGACGGTCAGGTTCTTGAACGGCGCGTCGCACGACACCGTCCCGGTCGTCGTGGCCGAGATCACGACCCCGTTGAGAGAGGCGTTCCCCGGGGCGCCGGCATCCGGCGCGCGCATGCCGACGAACGCCGGGCCGCTGAGCCACGGCTTGATGTCCGTCCGGTAGTCCACGCCCCCGAGGCCGCCGGCGCTCACCAGGCGCGAAAGCGCCTCGTCGATCTTGTCGGTCAGCGTCGCCTGGTCGCGGAAGCCCGGGAAATGTGCGAGCAGGTTGCCCAGCTTCTGCATCTGATCGCCGGGCAGGTCCATCCGGACCTCGGCCACAACGGCGGCGTCGCCGGGAATGTACTTGAGCGCCTCCGGCGTGGGCCGGCTGCCGAGGAGGAGGATCGCCCCGATCGCGACGACGACCGCGAGGGCGGCGACACCGAGCGCGACGATCCAGCGGAGGCGGCCACCGGCGGAGGCGGCTGGGCCAGTCGACCCAGCCATGATGGCGTCCATCGTCGATTCCGGCCCTGACACTTGCTCGGGTGACGCCGCCGGTTCCGGCGCGTCAGCCGCGGGCGCCGGCGCGGGTTCGACGGGCGTCGTCCCGGGCCTCGGCTGGTCGTCGGGCTGCGGATTCTCGATCGGGCGTGTCTGATCGTCCGTCATGTCCCCCTCATCGTCGCCCGATGGACAGGCCGCCGAGCGTGCCGCGTCCGCGACCCCCGGCGAGCTGCTTCATGAGGCGTTGCATCTCGCTGAACTGCTTGATCAGGCGGTTGACCTCGGGCAGCGAGGTGCCCGAGCCCGCGGCGATCCGTCGCCGGCGGGCCCCGTTGATGACGGCGGGCTCGCGGCGTTCGTGCCGTGTCATCGACCGGATGATCGCCTCGGTCCGTTTGAGCTCGCCGCGGTCGACCGCGTCCTGGGCGTCCTTCGCGATGCCGCCCATGCCCGGGACCATCGACACGAGCTGCCCGATCGGGCCCATCTTCTGGACCTGCTGCAGCTGCTCGAGGAAGTCCTCGAAGGTGAACTCGGCCTTGCGCAGCTTCTCCTCGAGCTGCTTCGCCTGCGTCGCGTCGACGGTCTCCTGGGCGCGCTCGACGAGCGTCAGGATGTCGCCCATGCCCAGGATCCGGCCGGCGAGGCGGTCGGGATGGAAGACCTCGAGGGCGTCGGTCTTCTCGCCGGTGCCCAGGAACTTGACGCCGATGCCGGTGACCGTCGCGATCGACAGCGCTGCGCCACCGCGGGCATCGCCGTCGATCTTGGTGAGGATGAGGCCGGTGACGGGCACGGCGGCGGCGAAAGCCTGGGCAACCGCGACCGCCTCCTGGCCGGTCATCGCGTCGACCACGAGCAGCGTCTCGACGGGGTGCACCGCGGCGTCGATCGCTGCGATCTCGGCCATCAGCGTCTCGTCGAGGGTCAGGCGGCCGGCGGTGTCGAGGATGATCGTGTCCCGGGTCAGGCGCCGCGCCTCGTCGAGCGCGCCGCGGGTGATGTCGATCGTCGCCGTGCCGGCCGGCGCCCGGTGGACCGGGATGTCGATCGCCTTGCCGAGCGTCGCGAGCTGATCCGCCGCGGCGGGCCGGTACGGGTCGGCGGCGACGAGGAGCGGCCGACGGCCAAGCTTCACGACGTGCCGGGCGAGCTTGGCGGCGGTGGTCGTCTTGCCCGAGCCCTGCAGGCCAACGAGCGAGATCACAGACGGGTTGCCCTGCAGCCGGAACGTCCGATCGCCCGCGGACAGGAGCTCGACGAGCTCGTCGTGGACGATCTTGACCACCTGCTGCCCGGCCGTGAGGCTGCCCAGGATCTCGGCGCCGATCGCCCGCTCACGGATCCGCCCGACGACGTCCTTGACAACCTTGAAGTTGACGTCGGCCTCCAGGAGGGCCAGCCGGATCTCGCGCGCCGCGGCATCGACGTCCGCCTCGGTGACCCGACCCCGGCCGGTCAGGTTGGCGAGCGTCGTGCGCAGGCGGTCGCTGAGGTTGTCGAACACGAGGGCGAACGGACTCCGATCGAGACCCGATGGGGACGAGCGCGGCGACCTGCCGCGAGTCGGGCGCGCGGGTTCTGGCGCGCCGGCGCCCGGGCAGTGTAACGGGTCAGCCGCGGAGATCGAAGGGAATGGTCTTGCTCTTGTTCCCGGTTTGAACGATCAGCCCGAACCGCCCGATCATGCCGCTCGGGATCTCGAAGCGCGAGAACAGGCCGCGCTTCGTCTTGCCCGCCCCGATCAGCTCGATCGACTGGCTGTGGCCGTCCCGTCGCGGCCCGATCACCATGCCATTCGGCAGGCGCAGCCGGACGTTGTCGCCGGTGAACGCGAAGCCACCGGAGAAGGTGCCCAGGTACGTGATGTCGTAGGTGAGCGTGAGGGCATCCAGGCCGGCGACGAGCTCCTGCGACCAGTCCGGCAGGTCCCAGCGGAGGACGCCGCTGCGGAGCGTGAGGCGCAGGTCCCCGGCCGTGCCGGCACCGGACACGCGAAGCGCGACCGGCTCGAGGTCGAGCAGGTCGCCGCCCGCAGCGGTCAGCGGGATCCGTGCGACGTGCTGGAGATCCTCGCCGATCAGCACGACGCCCTTCTCGACCGAGGCGATGCCCTGCAGCTCGTAGGTCATGAGCGCCGGCGCGATGCCGTGCGCGGGGATGGTCGGGACCTTCGACTCCCGCGTCGCCTCGACGGGCGGGTCGCTCGACGTCACATCGACGAGCAGCCGGATCCGACCATCCAGCTCGCCCTCGTCGTCGCCGGGATTCTCGATCCGAAGACTGACCTCCACCGGACCGCCCCGCTGGTCCAGGGTCGCGACGGCATCGTCGACGTGGATGATCAGGCCCTCGTACCAGATCGTCGCGCCGAGCTGGTACGTGATCGTGGTCGGTGTCGGCTCCGGCGACGGCGTGGGGGTCGGCGTGGCCGATGGAACGGGCGCGTCTATGCAGCCGGCGAGCAGCGTCACCGCGATCGCTAGCGCGGCCAGGCGCCTGACGCGTCCATGCCCGCTCACGTCGTGGCCTCGAACAGTGCGGCGACGAACGCCGCAGGATCGAAGTCGACGAGGTCCTCGGGCCGCTCACCCACCCCGGCGAAGCGGACCGGCACCCCCAGCCGGCGTTCGATCGCGAACACGATCCCGCCCCGTGCCGTCGAGTCGAGCTTGGTCAGGACGATCCCGGTCAGCCCCACAGCCTCGTGGAAGGCGACGGCCTGGATGAGTCCGTTTTGACCGGTGGTGGCGTCGAGAACGAGCAACGTCTCTGGCGAGGCCCCGGGCAGCCGGCGGTCGATGACCCGCCGGATCTTGGCCAGCTCGTCCATCAGGTTCGACTTCGTGTGCAGGCGCCCGGCCGTGTCGATGATCACGAGGTCTGCGCCGCGGGCGGCACCGGCATCGAGCGCGTCGAACACGACCGCCGCTGGATCTGCGCCGGCGGCGTGGGTGACGATCTCGCCGCGGGCCCGGTCGGCCCAGATCCGGAGCTGGTCGCTGGCGGCGGCGCGGAACGTATCTGCGGCGGCGAGGATGACGCGCCGGCCGGCCGCGACCTCGCGCGTCGCGAGCTTGCCGATCGTCGTCGTCTTGCCGGTGCCGTTGACGCCGAGCACGAGCACCACCGCGGGCGACCGGCCGGCGTGGTACAGGCTCCAGCGCGGGTCTCTCGGGAGCAGCAGCGCGGCGAGCTCGGCGCGGACCGCAGCCTCGGCGGTCTCGCTGGTCCGGCGCGCCCGGGCCCGCTCCACGACCTCCATCGCCAGCGCGGCGCCGACGTCACCCGCGATGAGCGACTCCTCGACCTCGGCCCACGTCTCGGGGGACGCCGAATCGCCGGTGAGGAGGCCGCGCAGTCGCGACATGAACCCGCCCCGGCTGCGCCGGAGGCCGTCCTCGAGCTCGCGCTGGAGCGCTTCCTCTTCGACCACCTAGCCGCCGGCGCGGACGCCCACCGGCTCCGCCCCGCGTTCGGCGAGCGCCGTCGCCTCGTCGAGACGAAGGCTGATCACGCGACTCACCGAATCCTCGCCCACGGTCACGCCATAGAGTGCGTCAGCCGTCTCGATCGTGCCCCGGTTGTGGGTGATCACGATGCACTGGGTGGTTCGCGCCAGCTCGCTCAGCGCCTCGGTGAACCGCCCGATGTTGGCCTCGTCGAGCGCGGCATCGACCTCGTCGAGGACGCAGAACGGGACCGGCCGGACCTCGAGCATGGCGAACAGCAGGGCAACCGCCGTGAGTGCGCGTTCGCCGCCGGACAGCATCGCCAGCGCCTGCGCCTTCTTGCCCGGCGGCCGCGCCATGATCTCGACCCCGGTCGCCGCCAGATCCTCCGGGTCGGTCAGGGCGAGGCGCGCGTAGCCGCCGCCGAACAGCTGCTGGAAGCGCGCGTCGAAGGCGCTTGCCAGGGCATCGAACGTCCGCCGGAACTGGTCGCCGATCATCGTGCCCAGCTCGCGGATCAGGTCGCGGGTGTGCTCGATCGCGGCCTCCAGGTCGGTCCGCTGGGCCTCGAGGCCATCCAGGCGGGCGCGGACCTCGGCGTACTCCTCCGCCGCGAACGGGTTGACCGCGCCCAGGTCGTGGAAGCGCCGGCGCAGGCTGGCGAGGCGCCCCGGCGGCGGCGGCTCGGCGGGTGGCGGTGCCTCCAGCCACGCCGCGCTCGCGGTCGTGAGTGCCCGTTCGAGCGCATCCGCGTCGAAGTCGTCTTCTCCGCTCTGCGGCGCGGCCGTCGCATCCGTCGTCGGTGGGGCGGCGCCGAGATGGCGGAGCGCCGTCTCGCCGAGGCCGGCGAGCTCGACCAGCAGCCCGTCTCGCAGCCCATCGAGCGCGAGCCGGGCCTCGACCTCTTCTCGCTCGTCGAGGCGGGCACGCTCCTGCGCCCGCCGCAGTCGCTCGCGGGCGGTGGTCGCGCTCGTCTCGGCGGCGTGGAGGCGGTCCCGCGCCCCGGCCGATGCGGCGGCGATCCCGGCCAGGGTGCCCTCGGCTTCAGCGACTTCGTGCTCCGCCGCGGCGAGGAGGCGGACGATCTCCTCCCGCTCCATGGCCAGCCGGCCCTCGCGCTCGGCAAGGTCCGCTGCGGCGCGAGCGGCCGACGCGAGCTGCCGCTCGGCGAGGCCCGTCGCGGCCTCGGCGCGCGCGCGCCGGCGCTCCGACTCGCGACGATTGGCGCGCGCGCCCTCGAGCTCCTCTAGCAGCTCCCGCTTCCGGCGCTGCAGGTCGTCGGCGCGTCGGTGCGGTTCATCGGTGGCTGGCGGAACCGGCGACGCGGTCGTGTCCTCGTCGGCGGGCAGCGCCGCGCCCAGGCGGGCGGCCTCGGCTTCGAGGCGGGCGGCCTGTGCAGCGAGCCATGCGGCGTCCCGCGCGGCGGACTCGGCCGCGACAGCGGCGGCGCGGTCAACCTCCTCGGCCCGGCGGTGCGCCACGGTGGCGGCGGCTTCCTCATTGCGGGCGGCGCCGAGCGTGGCCCGCGCCCGGGACTCGGCTGCGACCGCCGTCGCGTGTGCCTGGGCGGCACTCGATGCCACGCTGGTGACGGCGGCAGCGTCGGCGGTGAGCCGGTCGACGTCCGCCTGCAGGTTGAGGCCCCGGCCGTCCGGCCGGAGCCAGATCGCGACCTCGCCGACGACGAGGCTGCCGTCCCGGGCGACGGCCAGCCAGCCGGGCGGCAGGGCTGGCTGCAGCTCGAGGCACGCGGCCGGGTCCGAGAGCCATACGATCCGCCGGACCAGTCGGGTGACCGCGCCCACGTCATCCCGGCGGAGCGCGTCGACGAGCCGCCCGCCACCCCGCGCACGAACGGCCTCGAGCAGCGTTTGGATGACAGGGCCCGCGCTCGCCTCCGCGTGCACTGGTCCACCGGACTCCACGAGCGTCTCCGCCACCACGGCCGCTCCCCGCTCAGTGGCGACGTCGACGATCGCGGCTCGCGGCAGGACCTGGGCCCGACCGAGCCCGGCAAGCGCCGCATCGACCGCCGCCTGCAGCGACGGCTCGACGGTCAGCCCGTCGGCGATCGGCCGGCCGCCCCGGGCCCGCGCTGCGCGGCTGAATGCCCCGCCCTCGGCTGCCTCGAGGGCGCGCCTCGCCTCGTCCAAACGGGCGTTGAGAGCGCCGGCGGCGGCGCTCGCGGCCCCGGCCCGATCGGCGGCCATGTGCGCCGCGGATTCCGCCTCGGCGAGGAGCTGCCCTGCCCGCTCGCGATCGTTCGCGGCCGCGGACTCCGCCGCGACGCGCGCCGCCAGCTCGCGCGCCGTGCCGGCGCGTGCCTCGCTCGCCGCCTGGGCGCGAGTGTTCGCCGTCGCCGCTCGTGCCCGCTCCTCTGCGGCCTGCCGTTCCGAGTCGGCCGCACGCCGCCGTCCGGCGGCAAGCTCCTGGGCCTTTGCCGCCTCCAGCCGACGGAGGGCCGCGGCATCGACCGCCGATAGACCGTGTGCCGCGGCGGCACCGGATTCGGCACCCGCCCCGGAGACGACCGCCGCGATCTCCGCATCCAGCGTCGCCAGCTCGGCCTCGAGATCGGCAGGTGAGGCAGCGACGGGCACCGCGAGGGCGTCGCGCGCCGCGGTCAGCTCCGCTTCGGCTCCGTCTCGCGTCTCCACGATCCGCGCCCGTTCGCGCCCGACGCCATCCACCTCGGACGCGTGCCTCGCCTCGCGCAGCTGGAGCGCCGCGCGCGCCGCGCGCCGCCGATCCAGCTCCGAGCGTGCCTCCGCCTCCAGCGTCGCCTGCCCCGCGAGCGCGCCCCCGGCGGCGGCGATCGCCTGCTCGTGGCCGAGCAGCTCGGTCATCGCCCCCTCGATCGCCTGGCGCGACGCGGCGCCGGCGGCGGCCGAAGCGGCCGCGCGACCGCCCGCCTCGTGCCAGCGGGCGTGCGCCGAGAGGAGGATCGCCCTTGCGAGCTCGTCTGCCGCGGTCAGCCGGTTCGCCTGCTGCTCCGCCTGCTGGCCGAGCCGCCGTGCCTGCGGCCGGAGCTCGGCGAGGATGTCGTCGACGCGCGCGAGATTCGCCTCTGATTCGGCGAGCTGCTCCTCCGCGCGCCGCCGCCGGCGCTCGTGCCGGCGTACGCCGGCGACCTCCTCGAACAGCGGCCGTCGCTCCTCGGGCCGCAGCGCGAGCGCCTGGTCGACCATGCCCTGGCCGATGAACAGGAACGCGTTCTCGGCGAGGTGCCCGGCATCGAGCAGGTCGACCAGGTCCTTGAGCCGTACCCGCTGGCGGTTCAGCAGGTAGTCGTTCTCGCCCGAGCGATACAACCGCCGTCCGAGCTCGACGACGCCGTACTCGACCGGGAGCAGACCGTCGCCGTTGTCGAGGGTCAGCTGGACGTCGGCAAGGCCGACCGCGGGGCGCCGCTCGGAGCCCGCCCAGATGACGTCCTCGGACTTGCGCGAGCGAAGCGCGCGACCCTGCTCGCCGAGGGCCCAGCGCAGCGCATCGGCGAGGTTGCTCTTGCCCGAGCCGTTCGGCCCGACGACCGCGCTGATGCCCGGTCCGAACGTCACGTGCGTGCGATCTGCGAACGACTTGAAGCCCTGCAGCCGAACCGACAGGAGTCGCGCCGGCGCGCTCATCCGGCTCGCCTCGCGGTTCGTGCGTCGGTCGACTCGGCCTCTGTCGTGCCTTTCGCCTCTGCCGCGTCCGTCGCCGCCTCCGCCGCCGCCTCCGCCGCGCGCGCTGCGAGCACCGTCACCGCCTCTGCGGCGGCCGCTGTTTCCGCGACGCGGCGCGAGCGTCCGACGCCCATGCCCAGGACCTCGCCGCCCACCGAGACCTCGACCCGGAAGAGCTTGTCGTGGTCCGGCCCCACGGCCTCGAGGACGCGGTACGACGGCCGGCCGCCGGTCGTCCGCTGCGTCTCCTCCTGGAGGCGGCTCTTCGGGCTCTTGAGCGACGCCGGCGGGAGCCCGGCGTCGATCTCCGGCGCGGCGGTGCCGATGACCCAGTCGCGCGTGAGGTCCCAGCCGATGTCGAGCAGCAGCGCCCCGAGGAGCGCCTCGAACGCCGAGGCCATGATCGACGGCCGCCCCGGCCCGATGCGGCCGGCCTCGCCCTCGCCGAGGGACAGGAACGTGCCGAGATCGATGCGCGACGCGAGCGTCGCCAGGCCGGTCGCGCTCACGATGGCGGCGCGGCGTGCAGAGAGGACGCCCTCGTCATCGTCGGGGTGGCGGGTGTACAGCGCCTCGGAGACGGCGAGATTCACGACCGCGTCGCCAAGGAACTCGAGCCGCTCGTTGTGGCCGGCCGCCTCGCCGGGGTGCTCGTGGAGCCAGGAGGTGTGGGTCAGCGCCTGGGCCAGAAGGCGCCGATCCCGTATCGGTAGGCCGAGCTGCTCGGCCAGGAGGTCGGCCCGGTCCACGATCCCGCTTGGGAGGGGCTAGGTGTTCCGCTCGTCGATGTATTCGACGGCGTCGCCGACGGTCCGGATGCGCTCCGCGTCCTCGTCCGAGATCTCGGTCCCGAACTCCTCTTCGAGGCTCATGATCAACTCGACAAGATCGAGCGAATCGGCGTTCAGGTCGTCGACGAAGGATGCCTCGGGCTTGACCTCATCCTCATCGACGCCGAGCTGCTCGACGACGATCTTCTTGAGTCGGTCGTAGGTGCTGGCCACTGACTCCCTCCTCGGAGCTGGGGGTGTTCTGGAGTTCCGTCTCGCGTGCGATCCGCCCGAGGACGCCGTTCATGAGACGTCGCATCGGGTCGCCACTGTAGATCCGGGCCAGTTCGACCCACTCGGCGATGGCCACCCGGGCCGGCGTCGTGGAATATAGCACCTCGCCGATCGCGCTACGGAGCAGCGAACGGTCCATCCGGGCCAGCTGGACGACCGGATATTGGGGCGCCGCGGCCTCGATTCGAGCGTCGATGTCGACCCGATTCGTCACGACCGCGGCGACGATCCGGCGGGCCAGCGCGCCGGCCGCGGCGTCCGCCTCGACCTCGGCCAGGTCACGCTCGAGGACCGCCGTCGCGGTCCGCTGCCCGAAGTCTGATTCGAACACGGAGGACAGCGCCACGCGCCGCCCGGCGCGCAGAGAGCGAACCCGATCCGACGACCGGTCGCCATCACGCGTCATGCGCGACTTCTGGTTGCCTGACGAGGCCGGACTCGTGATTACCTCGGCTGATGACTGGGCGCTGTTTCTGGTCGGAGCCTCCCATTCGATCACCAGTGGTGATGAATGCCGGTGGTTGATCAGCTTCGTTAATCGATGGGCGCCAGGATCGCTGATCCAACGCCCACTGAGTACCGGGCGTAATGGCGCGGGCGCAACGGCGCATCGACGGGGTCATCTGACTCCGGGACTTCACCGACTGCTCTACGGCGCTGCGGCGGCCTGCATCACCCGCCGACCCCGTCGACGAGGACCGTGACCGAGCGCACCTGCAGGCCCAGGAGCCGCTCGACCGCGAGGCCGACCGCGTTGCGCACGTGCCGGCCGGCGGCGACGAGGTCGGCACCCGGGCGGGCGATGATCCGGAGCTCGAGCTCGACGCCCTCCGGTCGTACCCGGACGATGACCGGCGGGCCGGCCAGCGCGGCACGCCACGGCGGCCCGCGTCGGGCGACCTTCAGCACCTCCGGGATCTCCAGAGCCGTCTGGCGCACGACCTCGGCGATGACCGCCTGCCCGACCGTCAGCTCGACCGGGGCCAGCGCCGGCGGCCCGGCAGGTTCCGTGTCGACGACGATCGCGTCGTGCTCGGCCTCCGCGTCGAGGTCGGTTCGCGGATCGAGCTCCGTGGTCATGCCCGGGCCGCCTCGACCGTCTCCGCGGGAGTTGCCGCCGCGCCGACCCGCTTCGCGTCCTCCCGCAGCGAGTCGGCGATCAGCTCCGGGACGCTGGTGCGCGCCGTGTCCGCGGCGACCGCGCACGCGAACCCGACCATGCGCCGGCGCGCGCGCCCGTGGGTGATGATCACCGCGCCCTTTACCCCGAGGAGCGGCGAGCCGCCCGCCGTCTCGTAGTCGAACACCTTTTGGATCCGGCCGATGCCGGGACGCAGCAGCAGATACGCGAGCTTGCCGCGCAATGACCCGGCGAGCTCCGACCGCCACAGGTCGAAGATGAACGTCGACAGGCCTTCGAAGAACTTGATGACGACGTTGCCGGTGACCGCATCGGTCACGACAACGTCGGCGAGATCCGCCACGAGGTCCTTGCCCTCGACGTTGCCAACGAAGCGCATCTCGGACGCGTCGAGCAGCTCGGTGGCGCGCTGGATGCGAAGGTCGCCCTTGCCCTTCTCCTCGCCGATCGACAGGAGGGCGATGCGCGGGTTCTCGATGCCCAGCACGCGCTCGGCGAAGATCGCGCCCATCCGCGCGTACTGGAGCAGGTTCTCCGGCGACGAGTCGGGGTTCGCGCCGATGTCGAGCAGGACGAAGGGCCGACCCGCGCGCGCCATCTGGACCGCGAGCGCCGGTCGATCGACGCCGGGCAGGCGCCCGATGCGCAGGACGGCCGCGGCCATCGCCGCACCGGTGTGGCCGGCGGTCACGATCGCGTCGGCGCGACCGTTGCGGACAAGGTCGCAGCCGACGGTGATCGACGCGTCGCGCTTCTCGCGCAGGGCCAGCGCAGGGTGCTCGTCCATGTCGATGACCTGGCTGGCCGGGACGACCTCCACGTTGCCGGGCAGCGCCGGCGCGACGGCGGCGATGCGCGCCGGGTCACCGACGAGCAGGACGTGGTCCTCGGGATGCGCGGCGGCGTGATCGAGCGCGCCGGGCACGACCTCGGAGGGGCCGTAGTCGCCGCCCATGGCATCGACCGCGATGCGAACGCCACGCCTGGGAGAACCAGTCATGGCGTCATGATGGCAGCGAGATCAGGTGGAGGGGGCCTCTTCCTTCGGCGCCTTGATCTCGAACACCGGCCGGCCGGCGTAGTAGCCGCAGTTCGGGCAGGCGTGATGGCTCCGCTTCGGCTGGTGGCAGTGCGGGCACTCCTCGAGCTGTGGCAGCGAGAGCGCGAGGTGCGCGCGTCGATCGCCTTGTCGAGCGTGGGAGACCCGGCGCTTGGGCACGCCCATGTGAGTCGTTGCTCCTTTCGATACCCGATCGCCTGGAGACGGCCGAGCCGCGCGTGCGTGAGCGCGAGAATGTCATTCGGGATCGGAACGCGGCGCTGCTCACGCCGACGAACCGAGGGCGCAGTCTACTCGCTCTCCCCTTCCCCGTCGACCCGGAAGGCCTGCAGCGCGGCAAGGCGCGGGTCGATCTCGTTCTCCTCGTGAGCCACGTGATCCGGCCCCAGGCGCGCGCCACAGGTCACGCACAGCCCGGCGCAATCCGGCTCGCACAGCGGGGCAATCGGCTCGCCCAGGGCGATGGCCTCGGCGGCAAGCGCGCCGAGATCGAGCTCATGGTGGTCGGATAGGCGGGCGACGTCCGGCTCCACGCTCGTAGCGAGTCGATGGCCGGTCAGAGGGTCCAGGCTGGGCAGGGCCTCCTCGTGGATCTCCACCGTCGTCGGGATATCGATGTCGCGCAGGCAGCGCGAGCACTGGCCGCCGATCGCGGTCGACAGCTTCGCGTCGACGTACACCCCCCGGTTCGTCCGCGTGATCCGGACGGTGCCGTCGATCGGCTCGGCGAGGTGGAGGTCGTCGGGGAGAGCGATCGTCGCGCCGTTGATGTCGTAGCGGCGTTCCGTCCCCGCCGGCTCGGCGAGCAATCCGGCCAGCGGATAGACGAGCGGGGCCGGCGCGGTCATCGCGGGACGGTCTGGCCTGCGCCCTCTTCCTCGAACGCCGGCGCCGTGTCGCCGGCCTCAGGCCACTCCCCGACGTCGGGTCCGTCGGCGTCGCGCATCACCGGCACGGCGACTGGCTCGGCGACGTCGCCGCGAAGCTCGGCCTGGCGCACCTCGAGCACGTCGATGCCCTTCTCGATGCCGGACAGCGCCTTGCGCACCTCGGCCTCGAGCGATTCCAGGATCTGCGCCGCGTACCCATCCGCCCCGAGCCGCACGCCGTCGGCAGCCTCATTGGCCTCGGCGACGATCCGCCGGCCCTCAGCCAGGGCGGTCTCGGTCAGGCCGCGCTCGCCGATGAGGTAGGTCGCCTGCTCCTGCGCCCGCGCGGCGATGCGCGACGCTTCCTCGTTCGCCTTTTCGATGATCCGCTCGCCCTCGGCGTTGATCCGCTTCGCGGCGTGGATCTCCTCGGGGACGGCGACGCGGAGCTGGTCGATCAGCTCGAGCACCGCGTCCTTGTCGACGAGGACCTTGCGCGTCGTGGGCACGCCGGTGCCGGTCGCGACCAGCGACTCGAGCCGTTCCAGCAGGAACATGATGTCCACCGCCGCGAATTATGGCACGCGGCCGATGGTCACCGAGGCCGTCTCGGGTCGCGCGCG
>Ga0066709_100000157_pt1 | contig 29072 bp, 21 predicted proteins | sample GraSoiAngelo_158_FD_79665 | JGI IMG/M metagenome (GOLD analysis project Ga0066709, IMG submission 79665) | Grasslands soil microbial communities from the Angelo Coastal Reserve, California, USA - 14_1009_16_30cm | ecosystem: Environmental > Terrestrial > Soil > Grasslands | place: USA...
GTCCGAATTCAGGCGGCGATGACGTTGGCGGCGAAGCGGGACGACCGGGCGGCGCAGAGCATCCTGGGCATGATCCAGGGGCCCGATTTCATGCGGCGCGACTCGAACGAGCGCGAGGCGTTCTTCGAGGCGCTCGGGCGCTGCGGGTCCGACACGCTGGTGCCGAAGCTGGAGGCGATCCTCACCAAGGGCGGCCTCTTCGGGCCCGGCAACGAGGAGGAACGGCTGCACGCGGCGCTCGCGATGGCGTGGCTGGGGACGCCGGCGGCCCTCGCGATTTTGAATCGAGAGATCCAGAGCAAGCGTGATCCAGTGCGTCGGGCGGTCGAGACCGCCCTGGCGGCGGTGCGAAAGGCGGCGCTCGCCCGTCCCGAGACCAGGCGCGGCCCCGGGGAGGGAGAATGACCGAAGCCAGGCCTGCGTCCGCGCCGCGTCCCCAAGACGAGATTTCTTCGCGCGTCATCCTGGCGGGGCGGAACCTCTCGATCCAGCTCTGCGTCCTCATCAAGACGGCGCGGATCCACGATGTCGGGAACATCGCCTTCCAGGGGCCGCTCACGAATTTCATCGAGACCGTCGATCAGATGTGGACGGCCGAGAAGGATTTCAAGCTCCAGGCGGTCGGGGATTTCCTCTATCTCGGCCAGCACCGTCTCCGGGTCGACGCGTCGTCCTATCCGAGCTATCAGTTCCTCATCGACGAATTCCGCGTGCGGGACCTGAGCGGCTTCTCGTTCGCCGGAAAGCTCACGCCGCCCGAGGTGAAGAAGTTCGTCCGCCTGTTCCTGGACGTGGACGTGAAGGCGGCGGATCCGTTCGAGGAGTTCAGCACCGCCCTGACCAAGCTCTCGGTCCAGCGCATCATTCCGATCCGGACCGTCGTCCCGCAGCACGGCATGGTCAGCCAGGAAGAGGTGCGGGACAGCCGGAAGGCCGCCAAGCGGTCGTTCTACCGGGCCATCGAGTCCGCGCGGACCGTGATGTTGAGCGCGCGCGACCACCGGCCCGTCGATCTCAGGAAAGCGAAGCGCGCCGTGCAGGGGATCGTCGACCTGATCCTCGACGAGGAGTTTTCACTCATCGGGCTCACGGCGATCAAGAATCACGACGAATACACGTTCCAGCACTGCGTCAACGTGTCGATCCTCTCGATCGCATTAGGCCAGCGGCTCGGTCTCTCGAAGAAACTGCTCGGAGAACTGGGCGTGGCCGCTATGCTCCACGACCTCGGCAAAGCCTCCATCCCGCCCTGGGTGCTCAACAAGCCCGGCAAGCTCACGCAGGAGGAGTGGAAGCTCATGCTCGACCACCCCATCCAGGGTGTGAAGATGATCGCGCGCATGCGGGGCCTGAACGAGCTCGCGCTTCGCTCGATGATCGTGGCGTACGAGCACCACATCAACTACGACAGGAGCGGCTATCCGAGCTTGAAGGGGCATATGGAGCAGTGCCTCTTCAGCAAGATCGTCGCGATCGCGGACTGCTTCGACGCGATGACCGCGCACAGGGCGTACCGGAAGACCCCGTTCCCGCCGTTTGCCGCGCTCCATCAGATCATTTCCCAGAACCAGGAGAAGTTCGACCCGCTCCTGCTCAAGGCCTTCATCAACACGGTCGGCATGTACCCGGCCGGCACGGTCGTCCTGCTCGACACCAACGAGATCGCGGTCGTGACCACGCACAACGCGCATGACATCTTCCGGCCCAAGGTGCAGGTCGTCGCCGACAAGGACCGGAAGCCGGTTCAGGGCGGTGCCGCGATCGACCTGAGCACCCGCGAGGAGGAGAGCGGCGCGTACGCTGTCACGATCGTCTCCGCCCTCGACCCCGACGAGTACGGGATCAACATCGCCGACGTCTTGAACTAGGCTCGAGCCGCTCCGTCGCTGACTCCGCGGCGCCTGCGCGCACGCTCCGCCCCGCCTTGACGCCCGCCGTCCTTCCGCGTAAACTCGCGTCGTTGCTAGACTTTCCCCTTATTGGGAGACCCACCGTTGTCGTTGCGCCGCCCGCGCGCCCTCATCGTGGACAAGGATTCGTCCGAGACCGCCGAGCTCCAGGCCTTCCTCACGGCCGGGGGCTTCGACGTGCATTGGGCCAAGGACGGCGAGCAGGCCTATAACGTCCTCGACGGCGCCTGGCCCCAAGCGGCCGGCGAGCCGGGCCGAGGGCCCGAGGTCGTCATCGCGGAGCTCAAGGCGCACCGCGTCGACGGGTTGCGCCTCCTCCAGGTGGCCAAACAGCGGAATCCCGAGGTCTGCGTCATCCTGATCGCCGACCAGGGGACCGTGGAGCTCGCCACCGAGGCGATGCGGGAGGGGGCCTACGACTTCCAGCTCCGTCCGCTCAACCTCACCAAGATGCTCGCCGTGATCCGGCGCGCGATATCGCACCAGGAGCTGGTTCACCGCGCGGAGGATCTGGCGGTCCAACTCGACGAGCGCCTCCGCGTTCCGACCCTGACCGGGCACTCGCGGGTCATGCAGGAGCTGCAGGACAAGATTCTCCAGATCGCGCCGACGCGCGCGACCGTCTTGATCTACGGCGAGACCGGCACGGGCAAGGAGCTGATCGCACAGGCCATCCACCGGCTCTCGCCCCGGAAGGACGAGCGGTTCGTGAAGCTCCACTGCGCCGAGCTGTCCGAGAACATCATCGAAAGCGAGCTCTTCGGCCACGAGCGCGGTTCGTTCACCGGCGCCGACCAGCAGCGGAAGGGGCGGTTCGAGCTGGCGGACCAGGGGACGCTCTTCATCGACGAGATCTCGGACATTCCGGCGCCCGTACAGACGAAGCTGCTGCGCGTTCTTCAAGACCGCCAATTCGAGCGCGTCGGCGGGAACGACACGGTCCAGGTCGACGTGCGGATCATCGCCGCCACGAACCGGCGACTCGAGATCATGGCGGCCCGGGGCCAGTTCCGCGAGGACCTCTACTATCGCCTGCGCGTCCTCCTCCTCGAGGTGCCGCCGCTCCGGGAGCGCCGCGAGGACATTCCGGCGCTCCTCGAGACGTTCATCAAGGAATTCAATCGGGAGCACGGGCGAAAGGTGACCGGCGTGACGCGCGGGGTCGTGGACCGGCTGATGCAGTACGAGTGGCCGGGCAACGTCCGCGAGCTTCGGAACACGGTCGAGGAGATGGTGATCTTCGCCCAGGGGAAACGCCTCCTCGACGTCTCGGACCTTCCGATTTCGCTCCGGCACCAACGGACCCCGACCGCCGCGGACATGAACCTCTCGGTCGGGATGTCGATGCCGGAGATCGAGCGGGCGGTGCTCGAGGCGACGCTCCGTTCCGTGGGCCACGACAAGCAGCGCGCGGCGAAGATCCTCGGCATCGGGCTTCGGACCCTCTACCGAAAGCAGAAGGAGTACGGGCTGTGAGCGCCGCTCGGCGGGACTCGACCGGCTAGGGGCGGGCGCCCGTCGTCGATCCGCGCCCCTTCCGCATGTTCGCCTCGATCCGCGCGATCTCGTCCTGGAGGAGTCTCACCTGCCCGGGATCCTGCGCGAGGCCCGCCGCCTCCCGCAGCGCGGCCAGACCGTCCGCGGGACGCTGCAGATGGTTCAGGTAAATGACGGCCATGTCCCGCCGGGCGTTTCCCCGGTCCGGGTGGCCTTCGGGCACCATCTGCAGGGCCTGGACCGCGTCCTCGTACCGCCCCAGGTCGCTCAACGCCGCGCCTAAGTTCACGAGAATCTTCGGATCGTTGGAGATCTCGTAGGCGGCCGTGAATTCCTTGAGGCACTCCTCCTTGCGGCCCAGCTCGTGCAGCGCCATCGCGTGGTAGACGTGAATCATGGGATCCCTCGGCGCCGCGAGGAGGCCCGCGGCCGCGGCCGATTCCGCCGCGGCGAACCGGCGCAGATTCAGGAGCGCGTAAGCCTGGACCAAGTGGAGCCTTCCGTTCAGCCGCGTCGCGTCGACCCGAAGCCCCCGACTCGACCACTCTAGAACCCTGTCGAACCGGCCCAGCCGTCCGAAGAGGTTCGCGTAGTCGAAGCACCAGAGGCCGACGCGGCTGATGCCGCTCGGCCCGGGCATGGCCGCGGCGAAGACGCTGTCGCGCCGGGCCACCGTGCTGATTCCCGACGGCACGCGCCGGATCTCGATCCCGGGACCCGAGGATGAGACCGCCTCGCTCCGCCAAACGACGGTCGTGTTCGCGCGGATCCACCGGTAATACGCCGACTCGACCGGGTAGCTCGCCGAGTCCGCGTCGAAGCGCCGCGTGACCTCGTGCGAGAGGACGTAGTAGTCGAGCCCGTCGAGGAACTCGGGGTGATAGGCGGGCCGGACGAGCGGGACCTGCGTGGCGAAGAACGGCCAGATCAGCATCGTCCGCTCATCGGGCTGAAAGACCGGGCCGTAGAGCTCGACCGCCATGGGCCGGTCGGTCGGGATGTTCGTGTTGATCCACTTGCGCGCGAGGTGGCGCGTGTCGGGAAGGCCCAGCGTATGCCGTGCGACGAAGAACTCCGGGAGCGGCCACGCCACCGCGAGAAGACCCGCGAGCGCCGGCCCCGCCAGCGCGGCGCGGGACGGGGCGCCGGGCATCGCCCGCAGCCACGTCGCGATCTGCAAAATGGCGATCGCCGCCGCGACGAAGAGGATCGGAAGGGCGACCAGCATGTAGCGCTCCTGGGCGGCCTTGAGCGCGCCGTTGGCCAGCACCATCACGACGGGAATCAGGGCCACCGGACGCGCGATAGGACCGCGGCGCCACAAGAAAACCATCCCGGCGATCGAGAGCAGGTAGGCGGGCCACCCCATGGCGTGCGGGAGGGAGACGGCGAGGTAGGTCGGTAGCGAGAACGGAAACGCGGTCTGGCCGACCCAGTCCGAGAACAGGGACCGTCGCTGCGACCCGATGTCCGCGAGCGTCATCTTCCAGTCGAGGAACGTGAAGGGCGAGGCCGCGAGCATCCCCACGAAAACGGCAAGGAGCGCTAGATAGAAATCGCGCTTTCGGAAACAGTCGCGGCCGTGGGCCGCGGCGAGCGGGACGACGAGAACGAGCGGCACGTACTTGCACGCTCCCGCGAGACCGATCATCGTCCCTGCCAGGAGCGCGTCGCCCGTGCCTCCGCCCTCGGCGACGCGGACCATCGCGAGCGCCGCGAGGAGGACGAAGAGCAGCGCGAGCAGATTGGGGTCGGCTACGTGCTGCGACGTCATGATGTGGAGCGGGTTTAACGCCAGGAACAAGGCGGCGAGGAACCCGGCGATGCGCCCCCCGAAGCGGGATCCGAGGCGAAACGCGAGGAACACGGTCCACGCGCCGATCAGCACGCCCAGTAGCCGCCCGTAGAGGAACATGTGGTTCGATCCCGACGCGACGTGGGAAACGAAGTCCGCCACCGTCGAGCCGGGATGCGACATCGAATAGTAGACCTTGTACGTCGTCTGAATGCCCAGACCGACGTAGAAGCTGAACGCGGGCCATCCGCCGGTGTGAGGATTCAGGTCGAGCTTCGACCCGCCGTCCCACATCAGCCACGCCCGGCCCATCGTCGTGCGGTCGGTTTCCTCGACGGCGGAGTCGTCGAGGACGTTGATCCCAAGGCTGGGATCGGGGAGACGGTCGCCGATTCCCCAGATTCGAATCGCGATGGAAAGGGCGACGAGGGCGACGGCGAGGGCATCGAGTCGGGGCAGGAAGCGCGTGCGCCGGCCGGCCCTGGGGCCCCGCCTGGCCTCGGCTCTCGCCTTGCCTCGATTGGAAGTCTGGGTGGTGTGGCGCTTTTTGGCCATGAAGGGTCTTAACCCGTGCGAATTATAGGGATTGAACGGCCCGTCCCACAAGCCGGCTGGCAGTCGTTTCCAGTTCCGTTCTGCCGTTTGGACAAAGTGGCCGAGGACTCCGCCGGCCCGGCGCGCTCGGGGGCCTTCCGTTGGCAATCCGTAACTTAGCCCTCCGCATTTGCTTGCTGCTCGCTTCGGGCGGGCGCGATCGGGGACGGCACGCCGATTGCCGCATCTAACCCTCGAAGCGTGGCGGAGGCTCGGGCCTCTGCCCAATTGTCACGGATCACACACGATACGAAGGGAGTCGAACCATCATGAACGTGAAGCCACTGTCTGATCGCCTTCTTGTCCGCCGCCTCGAGGAAGCCGAAACGAAGCGCGGGGGCATCATCATTCCCGACACCGCCAAGGAAAAGCCGCAGCAGGCCGAGGTCGTGGCGGTGGGACCGGGTCGCTTTGAAGACGGAAAGCGGATCCCGCTCGACGTGAAGAAGGGCGACAAGATCCTGATGGGCAAGTACTCCGGGACCGAGGTCAAGATCGACGGGACCGAGTATCTCATTATGCGTGAGGACGACGTCCTCGCCATCGTCGCCGACGCGAAGTAACGGCCGAGACCACAACCAATCAAGGAGTGATAAAGAATGGCTGCTAAGGAAATCATTTTTGACGAAAAGGCGCGCCAGGCGATCCTGAGCGGCGTGCAGACGCTTGCCAAGGCGGTCAAGGTGACGCTGGGGCCGCGCGGGCGGAATGTCGTTCTCGACAAGAAGTGGGGCTCGCCCACGATCACCAAGGACGGCGTGACCGTCGCGAAGGAGATCGAGCTCGAGGACCGCTACGAAAACATGGGCGCCCAGATGGTACGCGAGGTCGCGACGAAGACTTCCGACGTCGCGGGCGACGGAACCACGACGGCCACCGTGCTCGCGGAGGCGATCTTCCGCGAAGGTCTCCGCAACGTGACGGCCGGATCGAACCCGATGGGCATCAAGCGCGGGATCGACAAGGCGGTGAAGGCGGTCGTGGAGGATCTGAAGAAGCTCTCCAAGAGCGTCAAGGATCCCAAGGAGATCATGCAGGTCGCGACCATCTCGGCGAACGGCGACGAGGAGATCGGCAAGATCATCGCCGACGCGATGGAGAAGGTCGGCAAGGACGGCACGATCACGGTCGAGGAAGCGAAGTCGATGGACACGACGCTCGACCTGGTCGAGGGAATGCAGTTCGACAAGGGCTACATCTCGCCCTATTTCGTTACCGATAAAGAGGGCATGGAGGCGGTGCTCGAGGACGCCTACATCCTCATTTACGAGAAGAAGCTCTCGAACATGAAGGATCTTCTCCCGCTTCTCGAGAAGGTGGCCCAGAAGGGCAAGCCGTTGCTCGTCATCGCCGAGGATGTCGAGGGCGAGGCGCTGGCGACGCTTGTGGTCAACAAGCTCCGCGGCACGCTGCAGGCCGCCGCGGTGAAGGCCCCAGGGTTCGGCGACCGCCGCAAGGCAATGCTCGAGGACATCGCGATCCTGACGGGCGGCAAGCTGATCACCGAGGATCTCGGAATCAAGCTCGAGAACGTGAAGATCGAGGACCTGGGCCGCGCGAAGCGGATGACGATCGATAAGGAAAACACGACCATCGTCGAGGGCGCGGGTAAGCAGACGGACATCCAGGGCCGGATCAACCTCATCAAGAAGCAGATCGAGGACACGACCTCGGACTACGACAAGGAGAAGCTCCAGGAGCGTCTCGCGAAGCTGGCCGGCGGCGTCGCGGTCATCAACGTGGGTGCCGCGACCGAGACCGAGATGAAGGAAAAGAAGGCTCGGGTCGAGGACGCGCTCCACGCGACGCGCGCGGCGGTCGAGGAAGGAATCGTACCGGGTGGAGGCGTGGCCCTCATCCGCGCGATCCCCGCGGTGGACAAGCTGGAGCTCACGGGCGACGAGCTGATCGGCGCGAACATCGTCAAGCGCTCCATGGAGGAGCCGCTTCGCCAGATCGTCAACAACGCCGGGCTTGAGGGCTCGGTGATCGTCGAGCACGTGAAGAAGGAGAAGAAGGCGGTCGGCTTCAACGTCGCGACCGAGAAGTACGAGGACCTCTACGAAGCCGGCGTGGTCGATCCGACCAAGGTGACGCGCACGGCGCTGCAGAACGCGGCGTCGGTGGCGAGCCTGCTCCTCACGACCGAGGCGCTGGTCACGGAGATTCCGGAGAAGAAGAAGTCGCCTGCGATGCCTCCCGGTGGTGGTGGCGGCGGCTACGACGACATGTACTAGACCTTCGCTCCAGGCGAGGGTGAAGTGAAATGGGGGCGGGATCGCGAGATCCCGCCCCCTTCGTATCTCGCGCCCTGCGACGCGGCGGATTTCGGGAGCGAGGCCGGACGAAGGCGGGATAACCGAACCTTCAGCGCGCGCGCAGCTCGATGTGATGGGCTTTCCGGCCGCCGCGCGCCGTGCGGTCGACGATCCTGCCGCGATCGACGAGCTGACGGGCGGCGTCGACCGCGCGCCCCGCCAGCTCCATCGCCCCCGTCCGCAGCTCCTCGCTCCTCATCACGTACTCCACGTTCTTCTCCATGTCCTCGGCCGACCAGCCGCGCGAGTGCGCGACGAAGGGAAACTGGGGGAAATAGAATCCGAGCTCCGAGAAGAAGAGGAGCAGGTGCCCCGCGACCGCCTGCACGTTGTCCTGCCCGCCCGTGACGATGAACGCGGCCACCTTGTTCCGGATCAGGACGCGATCCTTGATGGTGATCTGGTTCTGCACGCAGTTGAGCCGCTCCGCCATCTTGAAAAAGAGAGAAGAGGCAGCGCCCCAGCGGATCGGCGTCGCCACCAGCGCGACGTCGCTCCAGTGGACGAGCGCCTCGTAGACCTCGGCCATCTCGTCGGCGTCGTCCATCTCGGTGATGGAGCAGGGCCACGTGCAGGCGTGCGCGTTCTTGGAGTAGTAGCCCTCGCAGGCTCGGAACTTGAGATCGCGGAGCCGGATGATCCGCGTCTCGCAGGCGAGCGTGGTCCGCGAGTGCTCGAGCGCGACCTCGAGGAGCGCTTCCGAGGTCGAATAGCGAGGATTCCCCGGGTCCATGTTGGTCGTCGAGATGCCCACCACGCGGGTCGGCCCTTCCTTCCGGACCGGGGTTCGCGCGAGCGGATGTGGGGCGTGAGGCTTCTTCCTTCGGGGCGTGATCGGCTCGGCGGTCACGTAGAGATGGCCGTGCTCCACCTTCACGTCGTGCCGCGGCACCTTGTCGTCCTCGAAACCGGGCTCTCCCTCCCCAGTCAGGCGGTGGAACTTGTATCCGTGCCACGGACACTGGATGAATTCGCCGTCCAGGCGCCCCTGCCCCAAGGGTCCGCCGGCGTGGTTGCAGACGCCCGAGACCGCGCCGAACGCGCCGTCCTTCCAGGTGACCGCGAGGAGCGTTCGGCCCGCGCGCGCTTCGGTCACCGCCGTCTTCTGGAGCTCCTCGATGGGACCCAGGTCATGCCACTGCATGAAATGCCTCCTCCACCATGTCGGCGTGGATTCCTACCGTGTCCTCGACGCGGCGCGCGTAGCCTCCGGCCAGGAAGCAGACGACGGGGATCGATTCCTTCATTGCCGCACCAAAGACCAGCCGGTCCCGCTTGCGCATGTCCTCGCGCGTGAGCCGGAGCCGCCCCAGCTGATCCTCCTCGAACGGGTCGGCCCCCGCGACGTAGGCGACGAGCTCGGGCCGGTGCTGGGCCAGGATCTTCGGCACCCAGTGATCGAGCGCGGCCAGGTACGTCGCGCCGTCGACGCCGGCGTCGAGACCGATGTCCTGGTCGCTCGGCGGCTTCACGGCCGGATAGTTGTCCTCTTCATGGATCGAGAACGTGAATACCGAGGGGTCGTGGCGGAAGATCGCCGCGGTCCCGTTCCCCTGATGCACGTCGACGTCGATGACCGCGGCGCGCCGGATCCGCTTCTCGTGCTGCAGGTCGCGAATCGCGATCGCGATGTCGTTGAAGACGCAAAAACCTTCTCCGTGGTCGGGGAACGCGTGATGAAAACCGCCGGCAAGGTTGATTCCGATCTTCCGCTCCAGCGCCAGGCGAGCGGCTTGGATGCTCCCTCCCGCGCAGAGGAACGACGCCTCGACGAGCGACTCCGAATAGGGGAGCTCCAGCACCATCTCCTCGAGCACCGAGAGGTTCCCGGAAACCATCTTGTCGACATAGGCACGGTCGTGCACGCGGAGCACCTGGTCCATGCTGGCCCGCTTTGGCACGACGATCTCCTCGTCGCGCAGAAGGCCCCGCCGCACGATCTCTTCCCGGGTCAGCTGGAACTTCCGCATCGGAAAGACATGAAGGCCGATCTCGGCGAAGTACGCGTTCGAGTGGACGATGCCGGGGCGGGTACTCATGGCCCCACGGGTACCAGCCGTCGGAAGAGCACCACGAGCCCCGCGGTCCCGTACGCGAGCGCCAGGGTGGTGGAAACCGCCGTCCACGTCGCCGGCAGGACGGAGCGTAGGAAGCTCCACCTGGGGAGGTGGGCGAGCGCTCGGAGAATCTCCGATTCGGGGAGTACGACCGCCACGTAGAGGAAGCCCCATAGGAAAGCGATCGAGAGGAATCGAGGCCATTCGGGGATGACGCGTCTCAGGAACAGCGCCGCGCTCAGACCGATCGAGCGCAACGGTCCTCTGTTCTCGAGCAACAGGAAGGGTGCGGCGAAGAGGACGAGGGCGTTCGTGACCGCGAGCCAGGAGCAGCACGCCACCAGCGAGCCGCGGAGCACGGCCGCTTGCAGCGTTAACAGCGTCTCGGCGTCAAGGGTGCCCCCCGTCGCGAGCACCGCCCGCACCTCACGCATGGTCAGGGTGACGAAGAGGACCGCGGGCGGGCCGAGCACGACCGCCGCCTGGACCAACCCCGATATCGCGAGGGGGCCTGTTCTCCGGAAGACGACCTGCGCTGCCGTTCGCTCGTTCGCCGGCTCCCCGAGCTCGAGGGAATCTTGGAGCGGGATGAGGAGGAGGAAACCGATGCTCAGCAGGGAGAACACGACGGCCGTCAGAAGCATCGAGGTCAGCCCCGGGATCGGCCCGGCAGCTTCGGTGAGCGGTACGGGACCGCGGAAGAATTCCTCCGCCAGGCCGGCCCGCACGAAGCTGACGATCGCCACCGAGAGGAGAATCCCCGACGCGGGTCGGAGCGACCGGCGGCCGAGCGAGATGGCCGCGCTCAGAGCTTCGGCCGCGCGCAGGAGGGCCCCCTCCACGCCGATCTACTCGAAGCGGTAGGGGTTCGCGGCCGGGCGACCTTCCGGCTCGCCGGACGCGTCCGGGTCCGCCACACCCGTGCGCGCCGGGACGGCGGCGCGATAGAGCACCATCAGCGCGGCCACCGAGAAGGGGAACAGAAACGCCGACACCGCCGCCTCCCAGATCGCGCCCGCGATCTTGAAAGCGGGGTGATCGACCGAGGCCGCGGCGCTCACTGCATCCAAGATCCCCGCCGGCAGCGATCCGGCCACGCCCGCGATCACGAGGAGCAGGAGCGCGACGAGGAGCCTGCCCAGGATGCCCCCGAAATGGCGCCCGACGATCCCGAAGCTCTGGCGAATGCCCGCGAACGGGCCTCGTCCGTCGAGCACCACCAGCGGGATCGTGAAGAGGAGAAAGAGCAGGATCACGATCAAGTAGAGGAAGGACGGAGCGAGCGACGCGAGCACCAGCAAGCGGACGAGCTCCTCGGGCTTCGACGGCAGCGCGCCGAGCAGGAGCGCGGCGCCGGTGAAGAAGAGCGCGGGCGGTCCGACGACGAGAACCGCCTGCGTGATCACCGAGATGACGAGGGGCACGAGCCGCTCCAAGACCAACCGGACGGCAGCGCCGAACGACCGGGGCTCGCCCCGGAGAATCGAGTCTTGAAGAGGCAGAAACGGCGTGGTGATGAGGACGAGCATCGGAAGGTAGGCGACGATGTACATCGCCGCGGTCAGGACGAGCGTCCTCTCGTCGTAAACGCCGAACGGGGTCGACGAGTCGCGCGATAGGGCGAGGTAGAGCCCCATTCCGAGCCGGTAGAAATAGAGAAATCCGAGCGCGGGGAGGCCACGGCGCAGCGAGGCGAAGCCCAGCGCGATTACCGCGCGCAGGTAGGTGTCGATGGGTGGGAGCGAGGAGCGGCCCGCAGGGGCCGCCGTTCCCTGGAGGACCATGGCGGCGGATTGTACTCCCCGGCGGGTTGGTCCCCAAGGGGAGTTAGGGTAGAGTCGCGGGCGCCATGAACCCCGACACGCTCTCACTAGAGTCCCGCGAGGACCTCGAGCTCGATTCCGAGCAGCGCGCCGCCGTCGAGCACGGAGGCGGACCCCTCCTGATCGTGGCCGGCGCCGGGACCGGGAAAACCATGGTGATCGCGCGCCGGATCGCCCGCCTGATCGAGACCAAGAGGGCCCGCCCGTCGCAGATCCTGGCCCTCGCGTTCAACGACAAAGCGGTCGCCGAGATGCAGGAACGGGTCGACCTCCTCGTCCCCTACGGCCACGCCGACGTGACGATTCGCACCTTCCACTCCTTCGGAGAGGAGGTGCTGGCCGGGCACGGGCTGGAGATCGGGATCGCGCCCGGATTCACCGTCCTCGACAAGACGGCGCAGGCGCTTTTCCTGGCCGAGCGGCTCGAGGAGCTCGGCCTGTCCCACTACGCGCCACTCTCGGACCCGACCAAATATCTGGCTGAGCTCGCGACCTACTTCGGCCGCGCGAAGGACGAGCCGCTCTGGCCCGACGAGCTGAGGCGCGCCGCAGATGCGATGGAACCGGACGAGCGGGACCGCGCGCTCGAGCTGGCCGAGGCGTACGAACGGTACAACCGGCTGCTCTGGAAGGGTGGGTTCCTGGACTTCGGCGATCTGCTCGCGCTCACGCTCCGGGTTTTCGACGAAAGCCCCGGCACCCTCCGCCGGTTTCAGGGGCGCTTCCTACACGTTCTGGTCGACGAGTTCCAGGACACGAACCCGGTCCAATTCAGGATCGTGTCTCGCCTCACGGCGACCCATCGGAACCTCGTCGTCGTGGGCGACGACGACCAGTCGATCTATCGATTCCGGGGCGCGCACTTGAAAAACATCCTCGAGTTCCGCGAGCGCTTTCCCGACACGGCCGAGATCGTGCTGCGACGGAATTACCGGAGCACGCGGCAGATCCTCGAGCTCTCCCGCCGGCTCATCCAGGTGAACCAGGAACGCCTCGAGACGCGATACGGCATCGTGAAGGATCTGACGACCGAGAAAACTGGGCCCGCGCCGCGGTATCGCGAGTTCGCAAGCGAGAGCGAGGAGGCCGAATGGGTCGCGGGCGAGATCGCGTCGGCGGTCGGGGAGGGCCGGCGGCGGTGGCGGGATTTTGCCATCCTCGTGCGCACGAACTTGCACGCGGAGCCGTTTCTGAGGGCCCTCGACGAGCGCGGCGCGCCCTACTACTTCTCGGGAAGCCGCGGTCTCTTCCAGCGCCCCGAGGTGAAGGAGCTGGTCGCGCTCCTCCATTCGATCTTCCAGGAGACCCGGCCGGAGTACCTCTATCTCCTCGCCTCGGAAGGGTACGCGGTGCCGGAGGACGACCTCTCTCGCCTCATGCACCGGCTGCGCGTCGAGCCGGGGAGCTTCCGCAGCCTCCTCGAGCGCGCGTCCCGCGGCGCCGCTGTGGTCCCGATCTCGGAGGAAGGACGCGAGCGGCTTCAGCGGATGATCGAGGATCTCCGGATGCTCCAAGAGTTCGCGCGCGGGAGGCGAACCGGAGAGGTCCTCTATCGATACCTCGAACGCCGCGGAGTCCTGCGCGACCTGGTCGCCTCGGAGCGCTTCGAGGACGAGGCCCGCGCCCGGAACATCGTCAAATTTTTCTCGATCGTCCGATCGTTCGAGAAGGTGGCCCTCTCAGACCGGGTCGCCCTGTTCCTGCGCCATCTCGATGCGATCCAGGAGTACGGGGAGGACCCCGCCGTGGCGGAAATTGATGCCGCGTCGGACGTCGTCCAGGTGCTCACGATCCACAAGGCGAAGGGCCTCGAATTCCCCGCGGTCTACCTCGTGCAGCTCGCGGCCGACCGGTTTCCGACCCGATACCGGAGCCAGGCGCTCGCCCTCCCCACCGAGCGCTCGCCCGAGGACGGATCGGAGAGCGCGTCGCATCGCGAGGAAGAGCGGCGGCTCTGCTACGTCGCGCTCACCCGGGCCCGCGAGGAAGTAACGATGACCTACGCGCGCGACTACGGCGGGATAAGCGACCGCGAGCGAAAGCCGAGTCTCTTCCTGCTCGAAGCCTTCGATCTCGGGAAGCCGGTTCCGTCCCGGCGTCGCCGTCGCGCGCTGGAGGAATTGGAGGAGCACCGGCCCGTGGACGGCGAGGGCGCGCCGCCGCCCGGCCCGCCCACGCCGCGGGAGCCGCTCCAGCTCAGCTTCCGCCGACTCGAGGATTACGAGACCTGCCCGCTCAAGTACCGCTTCCTGCACGAGATCTCCGTGGAGCCGATCCTGACCAGCGACCACCGCGTGAACTTTGGGAATGCGATCCACCAGGCGGTTGCGTTCGCGCTGGGACAGCGGATGCGCGGGGAGGTCCCGACCGCCGACCAGATGGTCGATGTGCTACGGCGGGCGTGGCGGAGCGAGGGCTACCGGTCGGAGGAGCACGAGCGGCGGAGGTTCGAGCAGGGGGAGGAGGCGCTCCGCGCGTTTCTCGCGAGGGAGATCGCTTCGGGGCCGCCGCCCACGGACGTGGAGCGGCACTTTCGCGTGAAGCTGGACGACGTCATTGTGACCGGGAGCATCGATCGCGTGGAAGAGGGTCCCGACGGGGTCGTCCTGATCGATTACAAGACCTCCGAGATCGACGACCCGGAGAAGGCCGACGAGAAGGCGAAGGAAAGCCTCCAGCTACACGTCTACGCGCTGGCTTACAGGGAGATGACTGGCCAAACGCCGGTCCGTCTCGAGCTGCGGTACGTGCTTACCGGGGAGGTTGGAAGCACCGTTCCGACGGAGGATCGCCTGGAGAGGACTCGAGGTCGAATCGCGGCGATCGCCGATTCGATCCGGGCGGGGAAATTTGAAGCGCGGCCGAGCGAGCGGACCTGCTCGATCTGTGCCTGCCGGCCGATCTGCAAAGACTCGGCCGTGCCGATCTAGGCGGCCGTGAAGCCCCTTCGAGTCTAAACGACAATTTGATATCGTTATGGCCCAATCCCCCCCAGCCCCCTGCCGCCGCGTGCGAGAAGGCACAGCCCGGAACGCAACTCGTGGGACGTAGATGATTCGCGCCATAATCACTTTGTGCCACTTGGGTACCGGAGTTGCTCTCCTCACGTCATTGTTGGCTAGCAGCGCCTCGGCATCACAGGCGACGTCGAAGCAATCGCTGGCGACTGCGGCAGAACCCTGGGCGATCTATTTCCCGACTGGTGTTTCGGACGTATCCGATGGAATTCGTTTCGATACGGACCCATCTGATACTTCGGCGAATTACCCTCTTCGTCGCCGAGCACCACTCCTACCCGACTCCCTCAATTCGTTTGCGGTTGCTCGAAGGACACCATACCTGCTGCGACCGAGCAACCCTCCGGGAAAGCCCATGCCGCTGAAGGGGTGGATGACAGGTGGTTGGGGGTCTCGACCGCCTCGCGCATCTCATCGCCTGGGAATGTTCACCGTCGAGGGCGACAGTTGTTGGCAAGAAGTCTTCCCTTGGCCATGGACTCAAACGTGCGGCGCACAGTCCGCTCGCTTGGACAGCCTAGAAGAGCACCCGTGCGTCCCGTGCGTTGCGCTCTACGACACCTCAGGAAATTGTCGCGCGACATTCGTCGGTGCACGCGACCCCGCTTGGTCGCCCGACGGCACCCGACTCGCGTTCCGGACCGTTCGGAACGCAACGGTCTTCGCCGAAGGCGGTCTGAGAGAATTCCCAGAATCGCCTGAGAGTGTTGTCGTATTCACGCCCTCGACCGGCCTCCACAAGGCTTATCCCGCACCGACTGATGCCGTCTCGTGGCTGGACGACGAGGCTCTCCTTCTCGAGTTTCAGGGTCTCCGCTACGGGTTAACTCTCGAGAGTGGATACGTCGGTCGCGACCCGAATCAGAAGCACGTGTTCATGGCGGGCGCCGTGTCTCCCGATGGGAACTACGTCGTCCAGACCGGTCACTGGGGAGACGGAATCTGGGATTTCCAATCGTCGAGGGCCGGAATCTGGGATGTCCATGGCAAGAAGGACTACTTGCCGGACATCGCGCGAATCGTGGATGCGAGATACGCTAGGCTCTCGCAGAATTCTTTTTGGCTTCGCGGGAAGGACTACCCCCACCACCTATGCATCGGGGTGGGCCGTCTCACGGTGGGCCCGCAGCACAACATGATCGCCAGGTACCGAGACTGCGAGACGCTGGTCATCGACGTCGAGAAGCTCATCGTGATCCGGCGGATCGGCGGGGCATTTATCGGGCCGACGGTCGGCGAGCAACACGTCTTGGTGTGGCAGGAAGGTCGGCTGAAATACTTTCGGCTTTAAGGGCCGGAAATGGGCCTCAAAGCGCGCGGTTGGTCTTTAGGCGGCTAGCACCGTGTCCAAAAGCGACGTGATCTGGTGCTTGGGGACGGCGCCCACGATCTGCTCGACGAGCTTGCCGTTCTTGAAGATATAGAGGCTGGGGATGCTCTGGATCCGGTACTGCGAGGCGATCCGCTGGTTGGCATCCACGTCGACCTTCGCCACCTTGATCTTCCCCTGGTACTGCCGGGCGACCTCTTCGACGACCGGGGCGACCATGCGACAGGGGCCGCACCATTCCGCCCAGAAGTCCACCAGGACCGGAATGTTTGACTTCAGTACTTCCGCGTCAAATGTGCTGTCGCTCACCTGAAGGACGGCGTCGGACATGGACCATGCTCCTTTATATCGGGTGCTCCGAGTTCGCTCGAACGAGGCGAACGATGGGGCACTCAGGTTATCCACTTTGATGCCGCCGATCAAGGCCGGATTCCGCGTCCCGACCGTCTCCGTGGGCCGCGGGAGCGGGGTCGGGGCTAGTGGATTTCTCCCGTGGCACCCGTCGCGTTGACAGCCCTTCCCGACCTTCCTACACTAAGGGGCTCGTGATCCTAAGCCTACCCCACCCCTCCACGGTCCCGGGGACTGCTTGATCGAGGTCCAGAAGCTCCTCAAGACATTTCACGATCGGAAGCGGGGCGAGGTCGCCGCCGTCCAGGACGTCTCCTTCGTCTGCCCGCCCGGCAAGGTCTTCGGGCTCCTGGGCCGGAACGGCGCGGGCAAGACCACGACGCTCCGCATGCTCGCCACCATTCTCGTTCCCACTTCGGGCACCGCCAAGGTCGCCGGACACGACATTCTAGAGAAGCCGGCCGAAGTGCGCCGCTCGATCGGCTACCTGTCGGGAGAGACGAAGCTCTACGATCGCTTGACCGGCCGCGAGCTCTTGACCTATTTCGGCACGCTCGCTTCGATGACCTCCTCGTCGATCGTCGCGCGGATCGAGGAGCTGCGGGGCCCGTTCGGCCTCAGCGATTTCCTCGATAAGCGTATCGGAAAAATGTCGACGGGCATGAAGCAGCGCCTGTCGATCTCCAGGGTCGTCTTCCACGATCCCCAAGTCCTCATCTTCGATGAGCCGACGGCGGGGCTCGACGTGATCGGCGCCCGAGCCGTCCTGAGCCTGATCCAGGATCTGAAGAAGAAAGGACGGACGGTGATCTTCTCGACGCACATCATGACCGAGGCGGAGCGGATCTGCGACGAGATCGCGATCATCGAGCGCGGGCGAATCCTCGCGCAGGGGTCCGTGGAGTCGCTGCGGCAGAAATCCAATCAGAGCTCGCTCGAAGACGTCTTCGTCGAGATCGTGGGGAGCGTCGACGGTGAGCGGTAAAATGCTCGCGGTGTTCCGGAAAGAGGTGATCGACACGCTCAGGGACGGGCGGTCGATCTTCGCGATATTCGTCTTCCCGTTTCTTCTCTACCCGGCGATGCTCTTCTTCATCTCCTGGATGCACATGAAAGAGGGCGAGGAGGCGAAGGCCCTCGAGGTGCGCGTGGGCGTGGTCGGTGGGGCCACGCTGCCGTTCCTCGCCGACAGCCTCGCGGCGATGCCCGGCGTGACCGCGGTGCCGCTCGAAGCGGCGCCCGCCTCGATGGATGACGCCCACGTGAACGCGGTGCTGGTCGTGCCCGCCGGGATTCTCGGGTCGATCGCGCGGGGGGACAGCGCGCGGGTCGAGCTTCTGTACAAGGAGGCGGACAACAAGTCGTCCGCGGCAGCCGCGCGGATCGAGCGGATCCTGGACCCGGTACGCCAAGCGCTCACTGTCTCGTGGGCGCAGAGCCACGGCGCGCATACCGACACGCCGCCGCTGTTGGTCGTCGAGAAGAAGGACGTCTCTCTCAAGAGCGAGATGGGCCGCTACATCGCCGCGCTCCTCATTCCGTACCTCCTCATGGTCATGATGGCGGCCGGCTCGATGCAGACGGCGATCGACGCGACGACCGGCGAGAAGGAGCGGAGTACGCTCGAGACCCTGCTTGCGACCTCGGCCTCGCGCGCCGAGCTCCTGCTGGGGAAGTGCGCCGCCGTGATCGCCGCGGCCGTGACGGGCGCGGTCACCGGTATCACCGGGCTCTGGTTCACGTTCGCGGTCGTCGCGAAGGCGTTCCCGGCCATGGGGACCAGCGAGCTCGAGCTCTCGATCGGGCCCGACAAGCTGATCCTGATCTTCCTGACCCTGCTGCCGACGGCCGTCTTCCTGAGCGCGGTCCTGGTCGCGATAGGCTGCTTCGCGCGGAGCATGCGGGAGGGCCAGACCTATGCGTCGTACGTCTACATGGTCGCCATCTTCATGGGACTGGGAAGCCTTGGCCAGCAGACGCCTTCGATGTCTCGATTCTTCATCCCGTTTCTGAATACGGCCCTTCTCCAGCGCGAGATACTCACCAATTCCGTGCAGCTGCTACATGCCGTCGCGGCCGTGGGCGTGACGACGGCCGCGGCCGCGGTCATGCTCACGATCGCGGTCCGACTATTCTCGAACGAAGCCGTCCTCTTCCGGACCTGAGGACGAAAAGCCGGGGCCGATGGGCGCCCGACCGGAGGAACCATGAAGAGCGACGTCGACAGACTTCTCGAAGAGCGCGGGCTCTCGGCCGCGATCATCCTGCGCGGCGAGACCCCGAACCCGACGTTCCGCTACCTCGCCGGGCCCGCGGCCGCCCACATCAGCGCGGCGATTCTCGTCTGGCGCCCGGGCCAGCGGCCGCACTTGGTGCACGCCGCGATGGAGCGGGACAGCGCCGCCGCGACTGGATTCGAGCTGAGCGAATATGGGTCGCACGGCTATCGGAAGATTCTCGAAGACGAAGGATCGCGGGAGCGCGCCAACGCCCGGCTTCTGGTCAAGGTGCTTGGGGAGCTGGGGGTGAAGGGCCCCGTTCTGATTCACGGCTACGGCGAGGTCGGCCGGAACTACCACGTCTTGAATCGCCTCCGGGAATGGGCGCCGGGGATCGAGATCGCCGAGGACGAGGATCTCGGCCTCTTCGACCGGGCTCGGCTCAGCAAGGAGCCGGACGAGGTCGACGCGGTCCGGACGGTCGCGGGAGCTTGTGGAAGGGCCTACGAGCGGATCCGCAAGGTCATCGGCCGCGGCCGTCTCGAGGGAAAGCGGCTCAAGGATTCCGAAGGGTGGGTCACCATCGGCAGGCTGCGACGTGAGGTGAGGAAGGTGTTCTTCGACGCCGACCTCGAGGAGCCGCACGGGAACATCATCGCGATGGGGCGGGACGCGGGCGTCCCCCACAACGTGGGGAACGACAGCGATGTGATCGAGGAGGGGCGACCGATCGTGGTCGACCTCTACCCGGTCCAGTCGGGCGGAGGCTACTACTTCGACGTGACCCGCACGCTCTGCGTCGGGCGCGCGCCGGCCGAGCTCAAGGAGCTCCACGCGCTCGTGCGCGAGGCCGTCGAGCGGACGGTCAACTCGCTGGCGACGGAGACCCCCGCGCGCATGTACCAGGAGAAGGTCTGCGATCTCTTCGAGCAGCGCGGACACAAGACGATCCGACAGGACGAGCGGCTTCAAGAGGGCTACATCCACGGCCTGGGGCACGGGATCGGCCTCGAGGTCCACGAGCGGCCGCACCTGGGCGGCCCGTCCCAGAATCGCGACCGCATCGCGCCGGGCTCGCTCTTCACCGTGGAGCCGGGTCTCTATTACCCCTCGCGCAACCTGGGCGTTCGGATCGAGGATGTGGTCTACGCTCGCCCGGACGGATCCTTCCAGAACCTGACCCAGATTCCCTACGAGCTCGAGGTCGCGCCCGCGTCCTCCTGATGACGCGCATGACGCCCGCCCGGGAGCGAGCCCGATGAGCCGCGTTGCCGCGTCGACCCGCCGCCGCCGCGAGCGGGCAATCCTCGCGGGCCGGGCTCCCGCGCGCTTTGCCAACGGGGCCGACCCCTTCACCGAGCTTCGCCTCCTCGCGGAAACCGCGGGGGCCGAGGTGCTGGGCGAGGTCCTCCAGCGGCGCGCCTCCGTCCGCTCTTCGACGTTTCTGAGCAAGGGCAAGATCGAGGAGGTTCGTTTGCTATCCGAGGAGCAGGACGCCACCCTCTTGCTCATGGACGACGACCTCTCGCCCGCGCAGAGCCGCAATCTCGAGGAGGAACTGGATCTGCGCGTCGTGGACCGGAGCGGTCTCATCCTCGACATCTTCGCGCGGCGGGCACGGACGCGGGAGGCGCGGCTTCAGGTCGAGCTGGCGCAGCTCGAGTACGTTTTGCCGCGGCTGACCCGCATGTGGGAGCACCTCTCGCGTCTCGGAGGCGGAATCGGCACGAGGGGGCCCGGCGAGACCCAGCTCGAAGTCGACCGCCGGCGGATCCGCGAGCGGATCGCGAAGCTCAAGCGGGAGCTGGAGGGCGTGGTGCGCGAGCGGCGCGTCCAGCGGAAGGGGCGCCTGGGCTGCTACAAGGTCTCGCTGGTCGGCTACACCAACGCCGGGAAATCGACCCTCTTCAACGCCCTCACGCGGGCGCGCGTCTTCGTGGAGGACCAGCTCTTCGCGACCCTCGACCCGACGACGCGCGTCTATGCCACGAGCGGGCGCACGCGCGCGCTGCTCACCGACACCGTGGGATTCATCCGGAAGCTCCCGGCGCATTTGGTCGCCTCGTTCCGCGCGACCCTCGAGGAGGTGACCGAGGCCGATCTCCTCCTTCACGTGGTCGATGCCGCCGAGCCGAGCCCGCAGGTCCACATCGACGCGGTCGAATCGGTCCTGGAAGAGATCGGCGCGCTGGGCCGGCCGCGCCTCCTCGTGTTCAACAAGATCGACGCGCTGGCCGACGAGGTCGGCCTCATCGGCCTGCGCGCGCAGCATCCCGGCGCGGTCTTCGTCTCCGCGGTGACGCGGGAAGGGATTCCGGAGCTGCGCGAGGAGTCGATTCGGAGGCTCCGCGCGGAGGACGGCTCTCTCAGGCAGCAGGAATCGCCGAACGGGGAGTGATGGATCGGGATCGGATCGCCCGGATTCAGGAGGCGCTCCGGGAGGAGGGGCTCCTCGGCTGGCTCCTCTTCGATTTCCACGGCGTGAACCCGATCGCGCGGTCCGTCCTCGAAATGGCGGACGGGCCGACGGCCCCCAAGACCACGCGGCGTTGGTTTTATTTGGTCCCCGCGCGCGGCGAGCCTCAAAGGGTGGTCCACCGCCTGGAGCCGCGCTCCCTCGATCATCTCCCCGGCGAGTCCCGGATCTACCTCACGTGGCAGGAGCTGGATCGCGCGCTTGCCGACGTCATCGGGCGGCTCCTCGCGTCCGGCAGCTCGGGCCCCGCGGGCGCCAAGATCGCAATGGAGTACTCGCCGCTCGCGCGGCTCCCCTACGTCTCGCGGGTCGACGCCGGGACGGTCGAGCTGGTGCGGGGAGCGGGAGCCGAGGTCGTCTCCTCCGCCGACTTGGCGCAGCGCTTCGGCGGAGTGCTTCCGCCGGCAGCGCGGGAGGATCACCGTCGCACCGGGGCCATCTTGCACGGCGTCATCCAAGGCGCGCTCGAGCGGGCGCGGGAGCTCGCGCGCTCCGGCGCGCGGCTCACCGAGGTGTCGCTCCAGGCCTGGATCCAGGAACGATTCGCCGAGGCCGGCCTCGTCTCGAGTGACCCGCCCACGGTCGCCGTGAACGCGCACTCGGGCGACCCGCACTTCACGCCCGCGCCGGACCACGATGCCCCCATCGTCCCCGGCGATTTCATCCTCATCGACGCGTGGGCCAAGGCCGCGCGGGCAGGAGCCGTGTACGCCGACTACACGCAGGTGGCGTTCTTGGGCCCGTCGGCGCCCGAGCGGCATCGGGAGGTGTTCGCCGCAGTCCGCGACGCCCGCGACGCCGCGATCGCGGCGGTGGGTGACGCGCTCCGCGCCGGCCGCGCGATTCGCGGCTGCGACGTGGACGACGCGGCCCGCGGCGTGATCCGCGAGCGGGGCTTCGGCGAGCGATTTGTGCACCGGACCGGGCATTCGATCGGAACGGAGGTGCACGCGAACGGAGTCCACCTGGACAACCTCGAGACACGGGACGAACGCCGGCTCATCGAGGGAACGCTCGTGTCCGTGGAGCCGGGAGTCTACCTCGACGACTTCGGCGTCCGGAGCGAGGTGAACCTCCTGATCGACGGAGGGGAGGCCATCGTGACGACCCAGCCGATCCAGCGCGAGCTCCCCGCGCTCCTCCCGTAGCCGGCGATCATGGCGACCGCGACGGTGCCGCTCCGCGAGATCCGCTTCCGCACCTCCCGCTCCGGAGGTCCTGGCGGACAGAACGTGAACAAGGTGGAGACCAGGGTCGAGCTTTGGTGGGGCCTCGAGGAATCGCCGTCGTTCACGCCCGCGGAAAAGGTCCGCCTCCGCGCGTCGCTGGGCCGGCGCCTGGGCGCGGACGGTGGGGTCCGCGTCGTGAGCCAGAAATTCCGGAGCCAGTCCCGAAATCGCGAAGCCGCGGTGGAGCGGCTGCGCGAGCTGGTGGCCGACGCGCTCCGGCCCCGCAAGTCGAGGCGCGCGACGCGACCGACAGGGTCCTCCCGGGAAGCCCGGCTCGAAGCGAAGAAACGCCGGGCGGCCACGAAGCGACTCCGAATCAGGGGGCCTCACTTCGACGGCTGAGAAGCCGGGTCCGACCGATCGCTCCATGCAAGTGATTTACTGGTAATCAGTTATAGCGCGAGCCCACTCTCCGCGTCTCCGCCAACCTCCCAGAATCCCCTCAATAAGATCGCCCCAGAAGTCGATATGTAACGGGGACTAACGGTCGCCGGTGCGCGGGGGCCGTTTAGTTCCGCCGCCTGCTCCAGAACCGGAATTCAGACCGCGGCACCCGGAGAGAGATCCGTCCGATGAAATCGTTTCCGATCAAGCCCGGGCCAGCGGTAATCGCGGTTTCCGCGCTGGCGCTCGTCGCCCTCGCCGTCGCGATCCCCATCGTCTGGAAGCCAGCGGCGTTTCGTCCCGCCGGCACCGACGGCTCCACCCCGCCCGGTGCGCACGGCACCGCGCGGCCGCCCGAGCCGAAACCAGGGCCGACGGTATTCCGATTCTTCCAGGAGAACCCGACGAACCTCGACGCGGCGCTGGCATCGGACGCGTACTCGTCGACGGTCATCGCACAGATCTACAGCCCCCTCGTGGGCCTCACCTCGAGCCTCGAGCCGACGCCCCAAGCGGCGGACAGCTGGACGATCTCGCGCGACGGCCTGACCTATGTTTTTCACATCCGCGAAGGCGTGCGCTTCCACAACGGGCGCGCCGTGACCGCCGGCGATTTCGCCTTCAGCCTCACGCGCGTGTTCACCGAGCCCTTTCTCTCGGAAGGCCTCGCGGCCGGATACTTGGACGCGATCGAGGGCGTGCCGGAGTTCATCGGGGGGAAGGCGAAGGCGGTGCGGGGCATCCAGGTTCTCGACGACCGCCGACTCCGGATCCACTTGAGCCGGCCGTACCGACCGCTCTTGACCGCGCTGGCGCTCGATCAGACCTCGGCCGTGCCCCGCGAGGTGCTGGAGGCGCGCGGCAAGCAGGCCCTTGAAGTCACGCCCGTGGGCTGCGGCCCGTTCCGCTTCGTGCGCCGCGAGGGGGCTCAGGGCGTCGTGCTCGCCGCGAACCCCGACTACTTCATGGGACGCCCCGCCATCGACACCCTGATCTTCCACGCGCCGCAGGGCGACGTGACCTCGCTGGGAGCCGACGCGCTCCTCGACGGGCGGGCGACGCTGAGCGCCCTTCCCGCCGATCGGATCGAGGAATTTCGCGCGCGCCGCGGCATCACGATGCTCCGGTGGCAGGATCTGAGCCTCGCCTTCCTCGGCATGAACGCGACCATCAAGCCGCTCGACGACCCGCGTGTCCGCCGCGCGATCGCGCTCGCGGTCGACCGTCAGGCCATGCTCGACCTCCAGCCCGAGGGGAAGACACTCGCGCAGGGGATTCTCCCTCCCGGCCTTCCCGGGTACACGCCGATCCAGAAGACCTATCCGCACGATGTCGCGCGGGCCCGCGCGTTGCTGACCGAGGCCGGATTTGGTCCGGAAAACCCGCTGCCGAAGCTCCGGCTCTACCGTCGGAGCACGACCAACGCCAAGACCCTTCAGGTCGATTCGCTCATGGTCCGCTCGCTTGCCGCGGCCGGCATCCCCGTGGAAACCCGCTACGTGACGTGGGCGGTCCTCGACCGCCTCATCACCGCGCGAAAAGCCCCGATGTTCGCGCTGTCCTGGGTGGCCGACATCCCCGACCCCGATACGTTCCTTCGGGCGCTCTTTTACTCGTCCAGCGGAACGAACTACTTCCGCTACTCGAACTCGACGGTCGACTCGCTCCTGGACGTGGCGCGAGGCGCGGACGATCCCACCCTGCGCCAGAGCGCCTACGAGCACGCCGAGGAGCTGATTCTTCGCGAGGCCCCCTTCGTCCCGCTTCACAACCCGGCCAGCTTCATCGGCCTGCGCGACGAGGTCGTGGGACTGGAAATGAACCCGTTGGGAATCTCCACGCTGGCCATGGAGAAGCTCCGCTTCGCGGGGCCGAGGCACGATGAGGAACGGCGAAGCGCCGGTCGCTGACGGTCCGCGGCGGCCCCGCGCCGGCCTTCAGGCCCGTATCTTCATCACCTTCGGGGTGATCGTGGTCGGGCTCGTCTCGGCCGCCGTCACCTTCTTCGTGCGGAGCGAGACGGACTCGCTCCTCCGCGAGACCCGGAAGCGCGGCTTCGCGGTGGCGCGCAGCATCGCGTGGCTCTCCACGCCCTCGCTTCTCTCCTACAACTACATCGCGCTGAACCAGGCGGCCAGCCGCTCCCAGGCCGGCAGCGAGATCGCCTACGTCGTGATCTATGACAAGGAAGGCCAGATCGCCGCCGACAGCCGCTCCCAGAATTCCTTCGGTCAGCCCCCGCGCGACGCGGCCGACTTCACGGCGCAGGCCGTGCGCGAGGAGCACTGGAGCTTCATCGAGCCGAACCGGCCCGGGGGCGGGCGAATCCTCGAGATTCTTCTCCCGGTCTACGTCGAGGGATACCAGGTCAAGTGGGGCACCGTGCGGGTCGGGATCTCCCTCGAGGGGCTCGATCGGGAGATCGCGGCGCTCACGCAGCATCTGATCATCGCCGGCCTCCTCGCGGCGATTCTCTGCCTCGTCGGCGCGCGCCTCGCGGCGCGAGGAATCACGCGCCCGATGGACCGGCTGGTGGCCGCCACGCGCGCGATCGCCCAGGGCGACTACTCCCAGCGTCTCCATCTCAAGAGCGGCGACGAGATCGAGACGCTCGCATGGCATTTCGACCGGATGGCCGACGAGGTGCAGCGCCAGCAGGCCGAGGCCCTGGCGAGCCGTGAAAACCTGGCGCGCCTGAACCAAGGCCTCGAAGCGGCCGTCCAGGCCCGGACGCACGCCCTGGCGGAGTCCGAGGGCAAGTACCGGATCCTCGTCGAGAGCGCGCCCCAGGGCATCCTCATCCTACAATCGGGGAAAGCGGTATTCGCGAATCCGGCGATCGAGCAGATGACCGGCCGCGCGGCCGCCGAGCTGCTCCGCGCCGGCTTCGACGCGGTGACCCTCTTCGCCGGGGAGTCGGTTCCGGCGATTCTGGAAGCCTTCGCGACCCCCGAGCATCCTCGCACGCAGCTCGCGGCGGAGGTGCTCCACGCATCGGGTCGCCGGATCTTCGTCGAGATGCAGATCGCTCCCCTCGTCTTCCAGAACGCGCCCGCGACGATGATCTTGCTCTCCGACGTGACGGCGCTCCGCGACCTTCAAGAGCGGCTCACCCGGGGCGAGAAGCTCCGCGCCCTCGGCGAGCTGGCGGCGGGCGTGGCCCACGACTTCAACAACAACCTCGGCATCATTCTCGGCCGGGCGCAGCTCCTCCTCATGCGGGCCACCGATCCGGAGACGGCGGCCGGTCTCCAGGTCGTTCGCCAGGCCGCGATGGACGCCGGCGAAGCGGTCCGGCGGATCCAGCAATTCAGCCGCGTCCGCGAGGACCGGGCCCAAGAGGTGATCGATCTGCCGGCGCTCGCCGAGGAGGTCGTGGAGATCACGCGCGGCAAGTGGAAGAACGAGAGCGAGCGTCGCGGCGTCAAGGTCGAGACGAAGATCGAAGTCGAGGATCCGCGCCCGATTCTCGGGTCGCGCGCGGAGATCCGCGAGGCGCTCACGAATCTCATCTTCAATTCGGTCGACGCGCTCCCGAAGGGTGGGACGATCACGATCCGCTGCCGCTCGGAAGAGCGGTTCGCGATCCTGGAGGTCGCCGACAACGGCGTGGGCATGACCGAGGAGATACGGGGCAGGATGTTCGAGCCCTTCTTCACCACGAAGGGAGTCTCCGGAAACGGGCTCGGACTCTCCATGGTCTACGGGATCGTGTCGCGGCACCGCGGCACGGTGGAGGTCGACACGATCCCGGACGCGGGTACGGTCGTCCGGATGCGCTTCCCTACGACCGACCGGGAGAAGAACGCGCAGCCGGGACGCCAGATGGTCCGCGCGCCGTTCCAGGCCCGGATCCTCGTGGTGGACGATGAGCCCGAGATCCTGCGCGTCCTCCGCGATGCTCTGGAGGAGAGCGGCCACGTCGTGGAGACCGCCTCCTCTGGCACCGAGGGGATCGAGCGGTTCCGCGGCGCCACGTTCGACGCGGTCCTCTCCGACATCGGCATGCCGGACTTAAGCGGCTGGGACGTGGCGCGCACCGTGCGCCGGGAGGGTTCACCGGGCCTGATCCTTGGGCTGGTCACGGGCTGGGGGGCCACGATCAGCGAGGAGATGGTGACCGAGCACGGCGTGAATTTCGTGGTCGCGAAGCCCTTCGACGTAGAGGATCTGATCTCGAAGGTGAATCAGGCCATCAACGGCGGACCGGTCACGCTACCTCGAGCCGCTTCACCCACCTCATATCGCCCGACTTGAGCCGTCGCTCGCGGTAGCCGACCGCCTCGAGAAACCGCTCTCCGTCGTCATAGCCCGCGGGCACATCGGCCGCGATCGACGTCGCGCCGTGTTCCTCCACGAGAAATCCCTCGAGCAGCTCGAGCGCGGCGCGGCCGTAGCCGCGGCCCCGCTCCGCCTGCGACAGCACGAGCCCGCGCAGCACCGACGGAACCTCCGCGGAGCCGACCTCGACTTCCAGCGTTCCGATCAGGCTCTTGTTGTCCGTCCGGCGGACCGCGAAGTAGTACCGCGCGTCGTCGGTGATCGCGTCCTCGTACATCATCTCGATGTCCCCGGGGTCGAAGTCGGAGGAGCCGGTGAGGGCCTCGAAGTAATCGGGGGCGTCGAGGTAGACCTTCCAGATCGTGGGAAGGTGCTCCGGTCCGGGGACTTCCAGGTAAACCAATGGTCCGTCGATTCGGGTCGTCGTCGACGCGCTCATCGCAAGAGAACCGCCTTCTGCACGCGCACCCTCCCTTGAGCCTGCAGCCGGAACAGGTAGATTCCGGCCCCGACCGGTCTCCCGCGGTCATCGGTACCGTCCCACGTGAACGGCAAGGTCCCCTCACGCCCGCGCGAGTCGGCCAGGGTACGGACGAGCGACCCGTCGGCGCGGAACACGCGTACCACATAGGGGCCGTCCCGGTCCAGCGAGACCCCGAATTGAGCGCTCGGCCGGAACGGGTTCGGCCGGATCCGGCCCATCGCGAGAACCCGCGGCGCGCCTGAGGGGATCGTGACGCGAACCGGCCCCGCCTCGGCATCCAGCTCGCCCGGGCGCGAGACCGTGATCCAGTAGGAGTAGGTCAGCCCGGGGATCACATCAGCGTCTTCAAGCATTCCATCGTTTCGTTCCGCATGGATCGTCGCGATGCGCCGGCGCGGCTCCGCGCCGAACGCGCGGTCGAGCCCGACCGCGGCGCCGATTGCGTCCGCGAGCTTCCACTCGAGAGCAACCGCGGTCCGGCCGGGCACCACCGCCGCGTCGAAGCGCGTGACCTCTACGGCGATCGGCGCGCACTGGTCGTTCCCAGTCACGGTCACGTCGTCGATCCACCAGCCCAGCCCCTCGAGCGAATCGTTCGACCGGAAACGGAACCCGATCTGCACGACCCCGGACAGGCCCGTGAGCGGAACCTTGGCTTGGGTGAACGGAAGCACGCGCCCCGTCCATCGATCTCCGTTCGAGTAGCCGCCGACCGGTGTGAGCGTGATCCACGTCTCGCCGCCGTCGGTCGATGCCTCGACCGTGAGGCCGTCGTTGACGGGCTCGCTGTCGTAGCGCTGCCAGAATGTGAGCGTGTCCGCGATGCCGGCGAGGCGGATCGGCTGGGACATGAGCCGGGCATCCTGCGAGGGCGCGTAGCTCCCGATCGTGCCGCTCGGACCCAGGCGCCACGCGAACGAGGCGCCCAGCGTATGATCGAGCCCCCCCTCGCGGTGCCACTCGTTCGCCCCGTTGCAGTCTCCGGACGCCGCGGCCCAGCGGCGCACCTCGTTCTCGAAGTTTTCGCAAATGCCGGTCTTCGTCCCCACGAGAACCTGAACGCTGTCGCTGTCGACCAGACCCGGCGCGGCGAGGATCGAGAAAGACAGGTTCACCCCGCGCGGGTCGGGAGTGGAAAGAATGGTCGCCTGGATCACGGAGCCCGAGTCGACCCCCCCGAAGCTAGGAATCGAACCGTACAGGACGGAGTCCGGGTCGATGGTCATGAAGGACTCCGACCGAAGCCTCGCCTTGAGCGGGCCGGTCGGTGCCGCCGCGAGATTCACGAGCGGGAGCCTGAGGCGGAC
>Ga0066709_100000158_pt1 | contig 29056 bp, 18 predicted proteins | sample GraSoiAngelo_158_FD_79665 | JGI IMG/M metagenome (GOLD analysis project Ga0066709, IMG submission 79665) | Grasslands soil microbial communities from the Angelo Coastal Reserve, California, USA - 14_1009_16_30cm | ecosystem: Environmental > Terrestrial > Soil > Grasslands | place: USA...
CGAATCGACTTTCTCAGGATGCATTTCGCCGTGAGCATATAGGAGGGGAACAGAAAAGTCCAGTACAAACTACAATTGTTTAAGTCTTATGGTCTTAAATCCCAGGACAAATCTACCCTGCCGGCTATGCTAAGGTCCCTTGACAGCAATCCGGGGCGGCGGCGTTATTGTCCACGCGGCGCCTGCGTAGGGTCCTTGAGGAACGTCCTCCATGTTAGCCGGGATTCGTACCGTCGAATTGCGCAAGGTCTATACCTCTCCCCCTCCGGTTGCCGCGGGCGGGGGTGGCTTCTCTTTTCGCGCCCCAGGGGGAAAGAGCAAGCAGCCCAAGCCGCAAATCACCGCACTCGACGGCATCTCGCTAGAGATCCGCCCCGGCGAAATCTTCTGTCTCCTGGGGCCGAACGGAGCGGGCAAATCCACCACCGTAGGTATCCTCACCACGCGGGTTCGCCCGACGTCCGGCCAGGCGTTCATTGGCGAGCACGACGTTTGGCTCAATCAGGTAGCCGTCAAGCGTTTGATCGGCGTGGTTGGCCAGCGTCCGAATCTGGACTTCAACCTGACCGCCCGCGAGATTCTAACCTTCCACGGCGCCTACTTCGGCCTTCCGCATCACGAGCGGATGAAGCGCGCGGAAGCCTTGCTCGAGCGTTTCAAACTGACCGACCGCGCCGACCAGATGGTTCGCGGTTTTTCAGGCGGCATGATGCAGCGCCTCTCCATCGCGCGCGCCATGGTGCACGATCCGCAGGTGCTGTTTCTGGACGAGCCCAGCGCCGGTCTCGACCCGCAGACGCGCTTGCTCCTGTGGGAGATCGTTCGCGAGTACAACCAGACCGGCAAAACCATTCTGCTCACCACGCACAACATGGAAGAAGCCGACACGCTCTGCCAGCGCCTTGCCATCATCGACCACGGCCGGGTGATCGCCCTGGGAACTCCTCGCGAATTGAAGGCTTCCGTCCCCGGAGGTTTTCTCCTGCAGTTGCGGTTCGGCCTGCACTCGGGGGAGTTTCTCGAGCGCCTGCAAAAGCTTTCCGGGGTTCGCGAAGTGCGCGTCACCGACGGCGTTGGCGCCGATGTGTACGCGGACCGCGGCGGCTCGCTGATTCCGGAAGTGGCGCATCTCGCTTCCGCCTCCGGCGTCGAACTGCACGATGTGCATATCTCCGAGCCGAGCCTAGAGAATCTCTTTCTGCACCATACGGGAAGGAGCTTGCGCGAATGAACTGGAAAACCTTTCTGGCGATTCTCGCGCGCGACGCCCATGTGGCGCGCCGCAACGTCGTGGCGCTGCTGTTCCAGACGTTTCTCCAGCCGCTGATGTTTGTGTTCATCTTCGGGCGAGTGATGGTGGGCAGCGGCTACATGCCGCCCTCCTACAAGAGCCTGTTGTTGCCGGGCATCATGGCCATCTGCATGGTGGGCACGGGCATCTGGGCCGTGGCCATGCCGGTGATCGCGGAGTTTCAGTTCACGCACGAAATCGAAGATCGCTTGCTGGCACCCATGGACATTTCCTGGCTGGCGGTCGAGAAGGTCGTTGCGGGGACGCTGCAATCGCTGGCCGCCGGCCTGATGGTGATTCCGGCGGCTTGGCTTTTGCTGCGACCTGGTGTCGACCTGCGCGTACCTCACCCCCTTCTGTTTGCGGCCGTAGCTCTGCTTGTGGCTCTTTTCTCCGCGACGGGCGGCCTGGCGCTCGGCTGCAGTATGCAGCAAACCCATATCGGCTTGATGTTCAGTTTGATTGTGGCGCCGATGATTTTCTTCGGTTGCACTTACTATCCATGGAGCGCGCTCGAGAAGTTCCCCATCATGCAGAAAGCGGTGCTCGTCAATCCGCTGGTGTACGCGAGCGAAGGCTTGCGCGCTACGCTGGTGCCGCAGTTCCCGCATCTTCCTTTGCTGGTTGTCCTCGCTGTGTTGGTTATCTTCAATCTGCTGCTGTTCACCGCAGGCCTGCGCTGGTTCTACGGCAAAGCGGTGAGCTAGTGTTGCCCTAACGCAGGGCGGTTCACCACAAGCCAAGGCAATAAGCGTCGGGGAGCAACTCCTGACGACCTGCGCTCTCTGCGGTATGGCAAAGGATTGCTTGCGTAAAGAAAGGGAGGGTAAGGAATACGACATCCGTTTCAGGCGGGTCCGGCATCGAGTTTTGCGCTTATTCGGGTGTGTGTTAACGTTTTGCGCTTATGAAGAAGCGCATTGGCGTGCTCTTGAGCGGGCGCGGCTCGAATTTCGAAGCGTTGGCGGAATCGGCGGCCGCCGGCCGCATCCCCAACGCGGAAATGGCCATAGTCATCAGCAATCGCGAGGGCGCGCCGGGTATTGCACGCGCCAAGACGCGCGGAATTGCGACGCGGGTGATTCCTTCGAAGGGTCTCGAGCGCGAAGTCTATGATCGCCTGGTGGCCGCGGTCCTCGACGAACACCAAGTGGATTTGATTTGTCTCGCCGGCTACATGCGGTTGCTCTCGCCCTACTTCGTCGCGAAATTCCCGAACCGCATTCTGAATATTCATCCGTCGCTGCTGCCGTCGTTCCCGGGACTCGAATCGCAACGGCAAGCGCTCGAATACGGCGTGAAACTTGCCGGATGCACGGTGCATTTCGTGGACGAAAACCTCGACGCCGGCCCGATCATCGTGCAGGCGGTTGTGCCGGTGAAAGACGATGACACGGAAGCGTCTCTGTCCGAGAGAATCCTGACGGAAGAGCATCGCATTTATTCCGAAGCCGTGCGCATCGTTCTTGAGGGAAAATATAAGATCGCCGGCCGGCGTGTGCTGAGGTTCTAGCCGCCGCCTTCGGCCTGCCCCGGGAGGCCGGCGTCTTAGAGCGTGCGAGTCAGAATCGTCATCGCAAAATCAGCACGAACATGACGCAAGGCGCGAAGCCAAAAGTGGAAATGAGCGAACACAAATTCAAACCGGTGGAAGACCAGCTCGCCGATATAAAAAAGGGCGTCGCGGAAATCATCCCGGAACCCGAGTTGGTTGAGAAACTCGAAGCGTCGCGCAAAGCCGGGAGGCCGCTCCGCATTTACCTCGGCGTGGACCCCACGGCGCCCGACCTCCATCTGGGGCACACCGTGGTGCTGCGCAAGCTAAAGAATTTTCAGGATTTGGGCCACACCGCGGTCTTTCTGATTGGCGATTTTTCCGCGATGATTGGCGATCCTACCGGCGTTTCGGAGACACGACCACCGCTGACCCGCGACGAGGTGGACGCCAACGCGAGGACTTACCTCGACCAGGTATTCAAGATTCTCGATCGCAACAAAACCGAGGTTCGCTACAACAGCGAATGGCTCAGCAAAATGAACGCCGAAGACGTCGTTCGGCTTTGCTCCCATTACCGGCTGGCGCGCATGCTGGAGCGCGAGGATTTTCGCTCGCGCCTGCAAAACAACCAGCCGATTTCCGTGCACGAACTGCTCTATCCCTTGCTGACCGCGCGCGACGCCGTGGAACTCAAGTCCGATGTTGAACTTGGTGCCTCGGAACAAAAGTTCAACTTGCTGATACACCGCGACATTCAGCGGGAATACGGCCTGGCCGGGCAGGTGGCCCTCACCATGCCTATTCTCGTAGGCCTAGACGGCCAGCGCAAAATGTCCAAGAGCCTCCGCAACTACGTCGGCATTACCGAGCCGCCGCCGGAGATGTTCGGCAAGATGATGTCCATTCCCGACGACCTCATGTGGTCTTACTACGAACTGCTGACCGATCGGACGCCAAAAGAAATTGCGTCACTAGAAAAGGAAGTTTCTGGCGGCACGCTGCATCCGATGGATGCAAAAATGAGGCTTGCGGAAGAAGTCATTTCCGATTTCCATGGCAAGGAAGCTGGTCGCAAGGCCGCGGAACATTTCCAGCGCGTTTTTCGCGACCGTCAAGCTCCGGAAGAAGCGCCGACAGTGAAATTGCCGACAGGATCTGCGAAAAAGCTAACCGCGCTACTTGTCGAATTGAAACTGGCCGAATCGAAAGCAGAGGCAGAACGATTGGTCAAGCAAAAGGCTGTTGAGATTGCCGGCTTAGCGGTGGACGATCCAAGAAAGGAGCTGGACCTTAGCAAGCCATGTGAGTTTATTCTTCGCGCCGGAAAAAAGCGATTCGTCCGCATCATCGTCGAATAGTTTTTCCAAACCTTTCGAATTTGCTGAATGGGCGCAGCATGCCGCCGACAGGAGCCCATGTTCCCGACTCTCCAGGCCGCGCACTTAGGCGACAAGGGACACGGATAGCTGCACGCCGATCCCGAGCCACTACGCCAGCACGTCTTGCAACATCTGCGCAATGTAGTTTGCGACGGCGGGCGCGGCGGTGAGGCCGGGGGACTCCATGCCGACCAGATGAATGGCTTGCGGGACGTTGGGGTCGCGGGTGATTACAAAATCGACGATCCCGCCTTGGTGACTTGGCGGAACGAGTTTCGGACGGAGACCGGCGTAGCCGAGCTGCAAATCGCTCTCTTTGACTTCCGGCAAAAGAGTTTTCGCGCTTTGGGCGAAGGCGGAGACGGGCAAGCGGTTCTTCTCGTAGTTATCTTTGCCTTCCACGTAGGTGGCCGTCGGGCCAAGCAGAAAGGTTCCCCACAGAGTTTTCGTAAAGTGCACGCCCAGGCTCAGCCCGTCGCTATGCGGAAGCGGATAGACGAGATTGTTGATGAGCGAGGAGCGCGGGCCGCGCACCTCGCAATATTCACCGCGCACGGGATAGATTTTCCAGGAATGATTTCCCAGCATGGCGGCGACCTCGTCGGCATAGAGACCAGCCGCATTGATGACGCACCGCGCGTCGATTTTCTCTTCTTGGGCATCTTCTTCGTCGCCGATTTTCAAGCCAACGCGAATGGCGCCGCCGGAAGGTTCGAGCGAAACCACTTTCGCGTGCGTGACCATATTCGCACCTTGGTTGGTCGCTACGCGGGCGTAGGCATGGACAAGCTCTTCGGCGGAGACGATGCCGCTCGAAGGGACGTGGAGGGCGGCCACGCCTCGAATGTGCGGCTCACGCTTGCGGATTTCCGCTTGGTCGACAAGCTCGAGGCCCTCAACGCCGTTGTCTTCACCGCGCTTCTTGAGCGCGAGGAGCTCGGGCTGTTCGTGACCATCGGCGGCGACCACCAGCTTGCCGCAATGACGGAATGGAACCTTGTGTTTCTCGCAGAATTCGTAGGTGAGGCGATTGCCTTCCACGCACAGGCGAGCCTTCAACGAGCCCTTCGGATAGTAAATCCCCGAATGGTTGACACCGCTGTTGCGCGTGCTGGTGGCCATGCCGAGCTTGGGAAACTGCTCGACGAGGAAAACGTCTTGCCAGCGCTCGGAGACGGCCCGAGCAATGGCGCAGCCGATCACGCCCCCTCCGATGATTAGGATGTTTGCCTGATCCATGTGAGCGGAGATGGGAAAATCGAAAACGGAAAATCGCACCTAGCCCTTCGGTAATGCGCTATCAACGCTATCTATTTTCACTTTTCCACTTTCCGATTTCCAGCTATTGGTCGCCGCCGGCTTCCTCAAAAAAGGGTTTGCAAGGGACCAGCCGGGCTTCGGTGCCGTCATGGACGGCGTAGGAGGCCTGCTTGCTTGCCTCATAGCCGTTGCGCCAAAGCGAAACCGCGCCGTGCGCGCCGTCTTTGTTGATGGCGTAAAAGTAGAGGTGGAAGGTGTTGAGTTTTGTCTTGTTGTTCTTGTAATTGTGTGCGACACGCGCCATGGCTTCCATGCAGGCGTCGGTCGGTGATTTTCCCTGACGCATCATTTCGATGATGGTATGCCCACCGCAAATTTTGATGTTTTCCTCACCCTTGCCGGTGGAACCCGCAGCGCCCACTTCATTGTCAACGTAGCAGCCCGCGCCGATGATGGGAGAGTCACCTACGCGGCCGGGAATTTTCCAGGAGAGTCCCGAGGTCGTAGTGGTTGCCGAGATGTCGCCTTTGGCGTCGACGGCCATGCAAGGAATCGTGCCCGTTGGCGGATGGGCGATGACGCGCTCGGCGTAGGCGATTCGCTTTTCGTCGCCGTCAAACAAAGAGCTCATGTATTCCTTCCATTCCGGAGAATCGATTCCGGGCCGCCAATTGAAGGAAGTTTTTGCTTTCCAGGCGAGCCAGATTTTCCGCGAATGCTCGGTGAGCAGGTTCATCTCCTCGAATCCCTCGGCCACGGCGAAGCGGCGCGCGCCCTCACCCACGATCATGAGGTGATTCGTGTTTTCCATCACGGTTTTGGCGAGGCGCGAGACGTTCTTGATGCGGCGCACCGCAGCCACGGATCCCGCCCGGTGGGTGGGGCCATGCATAACGCTGGCGTCGAGCTCGACTTCACCTTCCTCGTTGGGCAAGCCGCCGTAGCCGACGGAATCGTCGTTGGGATCGTCCTCGACGACGGTGACCGCGGCGACGACCGCGTCGAGCGTGTCTCCTCCTTTCTTGAGGATGTCCATGCCCTTATCAAGGGCGCGGAGGCCGTTGGCGCTCGAGATGATGAGCGGGCGCTGGCCCGGGGCGGGAGCGGCGAGGGTCGCGAGAGCAAGCTCGGTGTCCTCGTTTGACGGCGGGCGGCCGAAGAGTTTATTTGTGCCAGCAAGCGCGCTCCCGGCAAGCGAAGTGAGAAAGAATTTACGGCGAGACCACAATTCCATTTTCAAAGCCTCCTAGAAGTCCCGGAGGGCAATATAACACCAGAGGTTGGGAGTCGGAGGTTGCACGTGAAAAACTGCGCGAAATGCGCTGGACACTTACGGCTCCTTTTGTTACTTCCTATTGACACTCTATAGGTAGGCGGATTACCATTCCTATCGACTTTCGATAGGAGATTGCGATTGCACTCTGAACCGACGACTCTGCTGCAAGGGACATTGGACCTGCTGATCTTGAAATCGCTGGCCACCGGTGAGATGCATGGCTTGGGCATTTCCCGCAGAATCCAGCAGATCACCGGGGGCACTTTTGTCGTTAAGCCGGGGTCGCTGTTTCCCGCCCTGCACCGGATGGAAGAGGAAGGTTGGACATCCTCTTTTTGGGGAGACTCGGAAAACCATCGCCGCGCGAAATACTATCGTCTGACCAAGGCGGGAAGGAAACAACTCGAGGCGGAATCCAGGCGATGGGGACGCATTTCCTGGGCCATTGCGCAGGCTTTGGAAGCGCCGTGATGTTCCTGAGGTGGAGCATGCCGCTGCTTGCAAAGGCCAAAAGTCTTCTCCGAAATCTCCTTTTCACCCGGCGTGTAGAGGAAGACCTTGACAGGGAGGTTCGCTCGCACTTCCAGATGCTGGTTGACGAAAGGATTCGAGCGGGCATGGGACGCAAGGAAGCCGAGCGAGCGGCGCGAATGGAACTCGGCGGCGCGGAACAGGTCAAGGAGCAAGTACGCGAGGAACAGCTTGGCCATTGGCTCCATTCGGTCGTGTCCGATTGCCGCTTCGGCCTCCGCCAACTCGCCAAGAATCGTGGCTTCACTCTCACGGTGGTGCTTACGCTGGCTCTCTCGGTTGGCGCGAACACGGCGATTTTCTCGTTGGTAAACGCGCTGCTCCTGAAGAGTCTGCCGTACGCGCATCCGGAACGCATGGGCACAATTTACACACGGATCGCCGGCTCGTCCGAAGCCTCCGATAAGCGGCACAACGTAAATGGCGAGCAATGGGAGCTGCTTCGCGACAACGTTCCGGCCTTAATCTCGGCCGTATCAGGGGGAGGCACATCGGGAGTGAACCTAAAAGCGGGTTCGCATGTGGAATATGTGCATGCCGGGCGGGTCTCGGCGCATTACTTCGACGTGCTTGCCCTCGAGCCCGTCCTGGGACGAAACTTTTTGGAGGACGAGGACCGACCTCACGGGCCTAAGACCGTCATTCTCAGTTACAACCTCTGGCGGAATGTTTTTGGTGCGGACCCCGGCATCCTTGGGCAAGCCATCCTGCTCAAAAGCGAGCCCCACACGGTGGTGGGCGTGCTGCCGCAGGGCGCGACAACTCCGTTGAACGCCGATGTGTACACGCCTCTCGAACCCGACCGCGAGGGCGAAGGCCGTGGAACGAACTTCAGTTGCATCATCCGGCTGCGCGATGGCGCGACCTGGCGGGAAGCGGATGCGCAGGTCAACCGCACCTGGTCAAGCCGCGTCGGGCGCTACGAATTAGCCGACAACCCCGGCGCAAAAGTGAGCTACCACGCGGTGCCGCTCCAGAAAGCCGAGGCCGCTTCGCTGCGCCCGCAGGTGTTGGCACTGATGGTGGCCGCCGGTTTCATCCTCGTGATCGCCTGCGCCAACCTGGCGGGGCTGACGCTCGTGCGTATGATGCGCCGCACGCCGGAAGTCGCCACGCGGCTGGCGCTCGGCGCGTCGGGCTGGCAGATTCAGCGGCAGTTTTGGATCGAGAACCTGTTGCTGGCCCTTGTAGGTGGAGCGCTTAGCGTGGTCGTCGGTTTTCTGGCTCTGCGTGAACTCTTCCTGCTACTACCCGAACACTTCCTCCCTGTTGCGAGCGTGCCGCTCGACAGCCGCGTAATGATCTTCACGCTGGCCGTATCCGTTCTGACCAGCGTGCTCTTTGGCATGCTCCCCGCCTTAGCCACGCGGCGAGTGGATCTGCGGTCATCGATGGCGAACCGTACGGTAGCCGGGGTTGGCAGCCTGCGCCTGCGCCAAGCGCTCGTTGCCGGTGAAGTGGCCCTTACGGTTGTGCTGCTGGCCGGTACCGGCTTGCTCATCCGCACCCTGATCCATTTGGAGACGTTGCCACCACGATGCAATCCCCACGGCGTGATGGTTGCGAAAGCCTCGCTCGACGATGTTCGATACCACGACCCCGCAACATTTCGAAAGCTGTTGGACGAGAGCACGGCCGGCATGCGGCAGATTCCAGGAGTCGAGAATGCTGCCGTCGGATTGAATCTCCCCTACGAGTTCACCGGAAACGACTGGGTCACTCTCAGCGATGGCAAAGAGGCTGGCCACCAGGGTGGGGCAGATTGGGTCTACGTTACCCCGGGATATTTCGAGACGTTGCAGATGCCATTGCTTGCCGGTCGCGTCTTTACTGATGCGGACGGCCCCAATGCGCAGAAGGTAGCTGTGGTGAACCAGGCTTTCGCGCGAAAGTTCTATGGCGGAACGAATCCCGTAGGGCGATACATCGACAAAGACACGCTGATTGTGGGCGAAGTAGCCGACGTCCCTCTTTCCTCAGGTTTGGATCCCGTTGCGCCGCTCCAGACCGAGGAGACGATGTACATTCCCGCCGCACAAGTAGACGGCCCGCTTCTCGCCCTGCTACATGTTTGGCTTCAGCCAAACTGGATGGTCCGCACGACAGGTGCTGTGGCGGGACTGACGGGCGAGATGCAGCGCGCGCTCGAAAAGGCTGATCCAAATTTGCCCGCTTCCGGCTTCTACACCATGGGGGACCTGTTGGCCCGGACGCTGACGACCGAGCGAATGGAAGTAGCGCTGCTGGGCGCCATGGCGGCCCTCGCTCTACTGCTAAGCGCGGTGGGCATCTTTGCGCTGGTGGCCAATATGGTGGCAGAGAGGACTCGGGAAATCGGTATCCGCATGGCTCTGGGTTCGAGCGTCGGTCGGGTCATGGTGCAGATCGGGCGCTCCGGGGTTGCCGCTTCCCTGCTGGGATTGGTTCTGGGGCTGTTTTTTTCCGCGGGAGCGCTGCGGGTCATGCGCAGCGTGATTTTTGGCGTAGGCGTTTACGATATAACGACCAGCCTGTTTGTGGTGTTGACCCTTTTTGTTATCACGCTTCTCGCAACCCTGCTGCCGACCTTAAGAATTGCCAGGATCGACCCGGCCAGGACGCTGCGCGAGGAATAGAAGGCCCACCGCGCGCCGTCAGGGATGGCTCGCTCTCGGGCGTGAGGGATCAAATTCTCCGAAGTTTCGCTGTTCCTTCTTAGCCTATCGTCTCAAGCCTGTTATCAACCACCCTTCCATCCAGCAACGGGCAGGCCGATCTTACCTAGCGTCCTTGAGTCGCATGGCATGGGGCTACCTGGGGCCTTACCATCCCGGGGAAAAAATGGAGATCCCATGAAATCCGGAGAGGGCTGCCTGCGTAGCATATATGGGAGGCCCATATATGGGGATGAAAATGGAGGAGGCCTGGAAAAAAGGGAGCGCAGAGCTCCTGATTTTGTCCCTGTTGGAGAGCCAGCCTCGGCATGGGTACGAAATCGGCAAGCTCATCGACGTGCGCTCGGGAGGCACGCTCCATTTTCATGTGGCCTCGCTCTACCCGCTGCTGTACCGGCTGGAAAAGCGAGGTTGGATCCAAGGGCGGTGGGTCGAGAAAGCGAATCAAAGACGACGGAGGTATTACCGGCTGACGGCGGAAGGACAGCGTGTCCTCGGGCTGCAACGCAGGAAGTGGCAAGAGTTTGCCGGTGCCGTGGGCCGAATCGCGGGAGTGCAACATGCCTGAATGGATGCGTGAAATCAGGAAACATCTGGCAGGACTGAATCTCGGGCCGGAACGGGAAGCGGAAATCATCGAGGAGCTTTCCGATCATCTTCAACAAAGGTACGACGAGCTCGCTCGGCAGGGAGCGGGGCAAAAAGAGGTCTTGCGAGAAGTGCTCGGGGAAATCGACTGGGGAGATTTCGTCCCGGAACTCGAGGCCTCTGAGAGGACCCCGGAGCGCGGTTCCGTCGTCGAGGGGGCGACTCCGGGCGGACACCTGTTTTCGGATTTTGCGAAAGACCTGCACTTTGCCCTACGCATGCTGCGCAAAAGCCCTGGCTTCAGTGCCGTTGCGGTGCTAACGCTGGCTCTCGGCATCGGGGCGAACACCGCGGTCTTTACGGTGGTGGACTCGCTGATCCTGAACCCCCTTCCCGTTGAGAAAATCTCTACGCTTGCGGCGGTCAACACGACGCAAGTCAACAAGACGGCCCAGTCAGGCGACTTGCAGGCCATTTCTTACTTGAATCTCAAAGAGATCCGGGAGCGGACGCGCGCGTTCCGGAGCCTTGCCGGGCATTCCTATCCCCTGGCGGTCACCATGACCGACAAGGGCGAGCCGCACCGGATTTTCGCGGAAATCGTGACCGCGAATTACTTCGATACCCTTGGCATTCATCCGTTCCTGGGACGGTTCTTTCTTCCCGGCGAGGATCGCTCGCCAGGCGCTGCTCCCGTGGTCGTGCTCGGCTATACGGCGTGGCAAAACCGCTTCGCTGGAGTTTCCGATATTCTCGGGCAAAGGATCATGCTCGACGAAACGCCGTTCACGATTATTGGTGTCGGGCCCAAAGGTTTCAAGGGCGTTTACGCCGTTTTTGGACCTGATCTTTGGATTCCATCCATGATGGCCGAGCAAGTCTTGCCGGCTGAGCAGCGAAGTGCCCTGAATGATCGCGGACTCCCTCTGTTTACTGGAATCGGCCGACTTCAGCCAGGAGTTACCCGTGCGCAGGCGCAAGCGGAGATGAGCATTGTGGGGGCGGCCCTAGGCAAGGAGGATCCCGGCGCGAATGAGGGGAAGATCCTTACGGTGACGCCTTTGCTTGAGGCCGCCTATGGGCCGGAGCGGCAGCCGGTGGTGTTTGGGGGAATTTTGCTGATGGCGATTGTGGGATTGGTGCTGCTCATCGCTTGTTCCAACGTGGCCAATCTTCTTCTTGCCCGCTCGAGCGTTCGCCGGCAGGAGATTGCGGTCCGCATCTCGCTTGGTGCCGGGCGCATGCGATTGATCCGCCAGTTGCTGACCGAGAGCGTTCTGCTCGGCCTCTTTGGCGGCATCCTCGGCTTCTTATTCGGCTATGGAGGATGCCGCATTCTGGAATCGTTGCGCCCCGCGGAATATGCCGAGAACCTGGCGGATCTAAGACTCAACGTGAGTGTGTTCGTTTTTGCATTTGCTGTGGCCATACTGACCGGGCTCGTCTTCGGCATTGTGCCCGCACTGCGAACTTCGCGGGTTTCAGTCTCGGAAGTATTGAAGGAGGAAACGCGCACCGCTGGACGGAGCCGCGGTCGGGTCGGCCTGGCAAACGTGCTGCTGGCCGGGCAGGTGGCGGTTTCCCTTGTTTTGCTGGTGGTCGCCGGCCTCTTCCTGCGAAGCATCGAGCGAGAGTATGTCATCGATCCCGGCTTCCAAACGGAGCATTTGGCGCTGTTCATGCTCTATCCCGGGCAAGCCGGGTACGATCGCGTGCGTACGGAGCAGTTTTACAAACAGGTGCTTGACCGCATTGGCAGGGTTCCCGGCATCTGGTCGGTTTCCTGGGCGTCGAACCTGCCGCTGTGGGGACGCAAAGAGACGGGCATCGTGATCGAAGGGCAAGAGGCGCGCAAGAAATCCGAAGCCGTCTCGGCCGTCGTAAACACGGTGGACCTCAACTATTTTTCCACGATGGGCATCCCGCTTCTGGAAGGCCGGGACTTTACGCAAAACGATCGCGACGTTTCGACGCCCGTGACCATCATCAACGAGACCATGGCCGCCAAGTATTGGCCAAATCAAAACGCACTCGGTAAACGCTTCCAATTACCTCAAGGCAAGGGGTTCCTCGAGATTGTCGGCGTCGTAAAAACCACGAACTATCAGACGCTCGGGGAGCCGCCGCAGGCGTGCGTTTACATCCCGCTGCGGCAGCATTACACAGACAGCATGATTCTTTATGCCAGAACTGAACGCAGTCCATCGACGGTTCTGGCGGCCGTTGCGGCAGAGATTCACAGCCTCGACCCCGCGCTGGCGGTGGAAGACATTCGCACGGGGACCAAGGTGATTGATCAGGCGCTTTGGTGGTCGAAGATTGGCGTGGGCCTGCTCGGTGTTTTCGGACTGCTGGCGCTGGGCCTCGCTTCGGTGGGGCTATACGGAATTATGGCGTATTCCGTCAATCAGCGGCGGCGCGAAATCGGAGTGCGTATGGCGCTAGGCGCGGGCCAGGGAAGCGTGTCGCTCCTGGTACTACGTCAAGGTATGACGGTTGTGGCTAGCGGCGTGGGCGTGGGCATGGCGCTGTCGCTCCTGCTGGGACGCGTGCTGTCGCGCTTCCTCTACGGCGTAAGCGGGAGCGATCCGATCAGTCTGGGAGGCGCATCGTTCGCGCTGCTCGCGGTTGCTTTTGTTGCGTGCTACCTGCCGGCGCGGAGCGCGAGTCGAGTCGATCCACTCCTAGCTTTGCGAGAAGCGTGAGGCGCGGCTTTCCTTAAACAGCCTCGGGTTCCTAGCCAATCGGTAAAAGAGTCATGGTTCGTCGTCAGTTCGGAGAACTTACAGGCGCGGATGGGGAGCTGAGGCGCTTGGCGGTGTCGCGCACCTTGCGAACGTCGGCGCTTGCGGCGGACGACGGAACGAGCTTCAGGTAGGCGTCAAGGTCCTGAACCTGGGACTGATAATCCTTTCTTTTCGCGTGAACGTCTGCGAGCACGAGATAGACGTTGGGGTAAGGGGGCTTTCGAAGGAGAGCTTCCCGAAGACTCTTTTCTGCCTCATCGAGGCGGTTCTGGTCGAGCAACGCAATCCCCAGAAAAAGATGTCCTTCCGGGGAGTCTGGGTCGCTATCGAGTCCGCGGCGAATCAAGCGCTCGGCCTCCTCCGGTTTCCGCCGGTCGCAGAGGATCAGGCCGTAGGCAAACTGCGCGTGGGCATAATGGCCGCCACTCAGATCGATAGCCTTTTGGAAGGCTTCGATGGCCTTGTCCTCATGTTGCAAACGCAACTCGACGAGGCCGATGTGGTAAATCGCTTCATAATAGCCGGGATAGACTGCCGCGGCCTTGGTGAAGTGCTCGAGGCTCGCGGCAAAATCTTTTTTGGCCAGACGTTCGAGGCCGCGGTTGTATTCGTTCTGGGCCTTTGACGGAATCTTCAGCTCTCGAACCGAGACGATATAAGGATTCGCGCCACTTCCGGGGGGCATGGACGAGCTGAGGTAAAGAGTGACTTCCGCGGGAAAGAAATTGACCTCCGCGATGGTGCTGGCAAACCCATGGCCCTGCTCCGATGAGCTGACCTCGTAGGTTCCCTGCGGAATCTGATTAATTTCGAAATGGCCGCCAAAATCGGTTAACACCGTTCGAATCGTGCCTGACGAGAGCGAACGGATGTTCACGGCGACTTGAGGGGCCGCTTCCGCGCTCCGGTTTAGATATACGGTTCCCACAATGGCTCCGGTGTGGCTTGCGAAGGATGGCGTGAGGGGATCATCGAAAAAGGAGCCTTGCGCGCGAGCGGAAGAAGTTTCAGCGAGCAACGCGACCGTCAAAAAAGAAAACAAAAGGAAGAACGAACCAATACGAATTTTCAACTTCCGGAGTTGCGAAATCATTTTTCAGACACCTCGACGTTGTGAGCTCATCCAGAAAGCTCTTTTTTGACCGGTGCTGAAAAACGCGACGCTAGGGTGCGGCGAAACTCCCCGAGTCTCCTGGGGATTCGCTCGGCAACGCAAGAAGGCAACCGGGCCGGCGAACCCCGCGGCTCACCCGTTTGGGGCGTACCATCCGCAAAGCTTGGAGAACGTAACCCCCAAGCAATGGTTCTTCAGCATCCTGCCGGGGACCGGGCGACTGGGAGGGAGTAAATCGCAGAAGCGCTTACCACTCGACAGCCAGTAGCAAGCCTGCCGAAGTAGTGGAATTACCTGCGCCGCCGTGGCACCGTTTCTCCCGGGCTGCCAGCCGTCGCGTGCGCGGACTGTCGTTTAGAGGGGCAAGCAGTGTGCCAAAGAGCGAGCAAATTGCTTAGCGATTTTAAGTAGCTGCCAGTGAATTGGATGCAAGAGTTGAACCACAGATGTTCGTCTTCTCGCGCCGAGCGGCGATCGGAGACGGAATGTAAAATTGACTGGTGGCACGCCGATTTGCTTCGGCGAAATTATCATCGACGGGCAAATCCTCGATGAGTTCATTGAGGATTTACCTGCCTGGAAAATCCAGAGAATCCTCGGAGAGTCCGCGAAGTCGGCTGGCGCAATCCGTTTGGTAGCGGTCTTTCGCGAAGACCGAAATGGGCGCGGGCAATTCGCAGGGAACTCCTGGCTCCGGCCCGGGTCCATTACGGGCAAAGCCCAATGAGTTCCAAACTTTAGCTCATTCGTATCGCTTGCTTACGGACAAAATTTAGAAACGTGTGTTGGCGACGTCGGTCTAGAGCTGGTTTCCCTGGTTGTCGCGTCTGTGGTCGGGTGGTGAGCTTGCAGCCTAAGTGGTTCCGGGGCGCACCTCGGCCAACCTAGCTCGGTTCGGCCCAGCTCAATAATGACGGTAAACGATTAACAGACAAGGCTTTGCCTTTTCCTCGAAAAGCGCTCTCAAGGCCTTAGATCCGCCTTAACTCACTTTTGGCCGATTCCCGCGTCAGAGTAGAGCAGTGGAGCGTGGGGGAGTCTCGGGGTGAGTGAATCTTTGTATCTAGATTTTCCCGTTGACTTATTACCGCTTTCTTGCAACCTACGTTGCGGCAATATCCTGGGAAGCCCGCTACGCCCGACGAGGCTTTCCTGTCTCCGAGGAGGGCCCTCGGCTGGCTTCAAAAACACCCGGGAAGTTGCGATCGGAAGCATGTGAGGAGGGGAAAATGAGGAAGCGGAGACCATGGGTGTTCGTTCTCGGGATTCTCATGTTGCTGTCAGGTTCGACATTCGGGCAAGTTGCCACCACGGGAAAAATCGCGGGGATGGTAACGGATTCCTCCGGAGCCGCCGTGCCGAATGCCACGGTGACGGTCAAAAGCACCTCGCTGATGGCGGAACGCACGACAGGCACGGGGGCGGACGGCGCGTATCTGTTTGACCTGTTGCCGCTTGGGACCTATGAGGTCACCGTCGCCGCCAAGGGGTTCAAGGGCTTCAGCGAAACCGGCATTGTGCTCACCGCCGGCTTCACGGCCACGGTCAACGCGAAGCTCCAGGTTGGAGAAGTAACCCAGGTTGTCCGCGTCGAGGGCGTAAACGTCGTCGACCTGCAGGGCGTGCAAACCTCAACGACGTTTGACCAGACCTTGTTGCAGGACATTCCGAGCGGGCGCGACCCGTGGTCCACCGCCGCGCAAATGCCCGGGGTAACATCGAGCACCTTCGATGTAGCCGGCAACAACAGCTACCAGCAGTCCGCGATGCAGATCCATGGAAGCACCCAGGCAGAACAGGTTTACAGCTTCAACGGCCTCGATTTGAACTGGCCGGGGGCGAGCGGCGGCTACACTCAGTTTTATACCAATCACGACTCGTTCGATGAGTTTCAGGTTGTCTCCGACAACGCCCCTGCTTCCGTGCCCATCGGCGGCATTTACATGAATATGGTGACGAAGTCGGGGTCGAATCAACTGCATGGTCAGGCGGCGCTTTATTATTTGACCGCCGCCACGCAAGCCGGAGTAAAGCAGCCGCTGTTCCAGGGATCGCCCGTGTCAACGGGCTCGCCATTCAACATGACCCGAGATACTTCGGCGAGCCTGGGTGGACCCATCATGAGGGACAGATGGTGGCTGTTTGGCTCTTACCGCCGGTACGACCTGAACCAGCGGATACTGGCCGTAACCAACCAGGCGGGCGTTCCCGTCGTGGACATCAACCATCAAACCAACACGGACTTGCGCAGCGATTGGCAGATTAATCCGAAGAACAAGTTCAGTTTCATTTGGCTTTACAACGAGCAGAACCGCTTTTTCCGGCGCGACACTTCCTATCAATTCGTCACGCAGGACGCCAGTTGGCTCCAGATTGAGCCGGCTTACATTCTCCAGGGGCTTTGGACCAGTCAAATCACCAATAACTTCTTGCTGGATTTTCGCATCGGTTGGAACAAAATTGTCTTCCCGCTGAGTTACCAGCACGGCTCTACCGGGCTTAATTTGCAAGACATCGGAACCTCGACCGAATCGGGCGCCGCCCCTTATGAATTTATAAACCCGGCGTGGGTGCTCAAATGGTCCGCAAGCGGTTCTTGGTACAAAGCCAATTGGGCTGGCGCGCACAATTTCCAATTTGGGTTTGAATGGGGCGACAGCTACAACTCTTACATCTATAAGGTGAATCAAGGTATCAACACTATCTTCAGTAGTCCGAAGGTCTCCTTCACCGCACCCTTCCAAGTCGTGGCTTACAACACCCCGACGACTCAGAAAAACTATTTTCGCGATACCAGCTTCTACCTGCAGGACACTTGGAACCTCAAGCGACGGCTCACGTTGAATTTGGGGGTGCGCTACGACCGTTTCACTACCTATTACCCGGCGCAAAAGACCGATCCCAACCTGACCTTCCCGCAACTCTTCCAGGTTACGAGCTTCCCGGCGTCAGGAAACCTGGTGGCTTGGAACACCGTCTCGCCACGCATCGGAGTTGCATTCGATCCCACCGGCAAGGGAGACTCGGTGCTGCGTTTTGCTTACGGCATCTATTACATCATGCAAGGAACTGGCCTGGCGGAGACCGCCAATCCCGTCGGACTGGTTACCCTATCTTTTCCGTGGAATGACTCGAACCACGATAACATCCCGCAACAAAGCGAATGGCTGCCCTCCGGGGCGACGCCTGTAGGCTCGTCCGGCGCCGCGCAAATCAACCGCAACATGAGCCGCCCCTATTCGGAAGAAGCCAGTGCCGGGTACGAAAAGCAGCTGTGGCGCGACCTTCGCGTCGGAGCCACCTATTAGTACCGAACGAAAAAGAACCTGTTTGGAATTGAGAACGCTGCGGTTCAGAAGTCGGACTACGTTCCCATCACCTCGCTCAACGGCAGCCCGATCATGAATCCGATCACAAACCAGCCGATGACTCTCTATAGTTTTCAACCCGCCGATACAACAAAATACGGAAGGTTTAATCTCGTGGTCTCCAACTTTCCGCAGCTGGATGACAACTCCTACCACGCCGTAGAATTCACCGCGGTTAAGCGTCTGTCTCATAAGTGGCAAATCCTGGGTGGGTTCACCATTCAACGTCAGAAAGGCGTTTTCGGACGCGGTTTCTCGGATCAAGCTACCAGCGACAATTTCAACGATCCCAACAATGACATCAACCGAACAAACAACTACCTGAATCTCGACTCCACCTATGTCTTCAAGGTGGACAGCACTTACGAGCTACCCTGGAAATTCGCTACCAGCGTCAACTTTCAGCACTATACCGGTTTCCCCCTCCAGCCAACGGAGACTTTTTCCGTGCCAGACGGTCAAGGCGTCCCGATCGGTGAGACCGTCATTCTTCAACCAGCAGGGATCCTGCGCTTGCCCAGCGTGAACCAATTGAACCTGCGATTCTCCCGTGAGTTTGTCTTCCAGGACCGCTGGCGCCTTATGCCCGTCGTCGATTTCTTCAATTTGACAAACTCTCAAACCACCATCGCGCAGGTGACTCAGTACACACCTCCCTCCGGAGGATCCTATTTGAAGCCGGCACTGGCCATCAATCCCTTCGTAACGCGGTTTGGACTGCGCTTTACGTTTTAGCGCGATCTGGCTGCGGCAGGATTGTTATCCGAAATTTTTTAATCGGCGGGCGGGCGACGTGCTCCGCCCGCCCGTCGATTCCTTTCACTGGCAGCCTGTCCGCATTTCACATAAACTCCGCTTCGCCGGGACTCCGGAACCAAGAGGAGGCGCGATGTGCAGAGGGAAGCACGTACTCGGGGCATGTGTGGCCCTCGCGGCGCTGGCGGGCGCGAGCGATTTCGAGGCACAGGGCGAGAGCCGCAAGCCTGCACTCACGATTGAGCAGCTGATCGAAATCAAGCATCCGTCGGACCCGCTATGGTCACCCGACAACAAGCATGTGGCGTTTGTCTGGGACCGCGCGGACATAAAGAATCTGTATGTGGCGAGCGCCGATGGCAGCGGTGCGCCGGTTGCTCTCACATCGTTTCCCGAAGGCGGAGTCGCCGATGCGTTCTGGAGCGCAGACGGCGAAAGCCTTTATTTCGTGCACGAAGGAGACTTGTGGAAGGTTCCCTCGGCAGGCGGGCAAGCCAAACCAGCGTGGAGCAAGCCGGATCAAGGCAGTGGATTCGTGCCTTCCCCTGACGGCAAGCGCGTGGCGTTCGTACGCGGCAACCGCGCAGAAGGCCAAAACGCGCGGCACGGGAGCGATCTGATCGTGCGCTGGCTTTCTGATGGAGCAGAGTCCACCGTCACTCACGATGATGTGGGCATTCGCGGCATCGTGTGGTCGCCGGATGGAAACTCCGTTGCTTATACGGCCGGGTCGAAGATCGTTCATCACGATGAATCTCCGGCGTACTCCGGCGCGAAAATCATTTATCGCGTCTCGGAGTACGTGCCCGGGCAAATGTACGCGCTGAAGCTCGACGGAGGAAAACCCGTGCCGATCCATACGCCCGGCGAATATGGAGGATTGGCCTGGATAGACGCGAAGAGCCTGGTTTTCGATGGAGAATCGAAGGACTTCAAGAAATATTTCATTTACATTGCCGATGCCGCGACCGGTTCGGTCAAAACCGTTCATGAAGTCGACGAAGAGAAATTCTGGAGTATTCCCGATTGGGGTGAGGCGGGAGCGCAGCCCTGGCCGTCACCGAACGGCAAGTGGATCGCGTTCCTCAGCGATCAGGACGGCTGGGATCATCTGTATGTAATCCCATCAACTGGCGGCAACGCGTCGCAGATCACCAGGGGCAAGTTTGAGGCCTGGCGCCCGGCCTGGTCGCACGACAGCACGCGCATCGCGTTCGACGCGAACACGGAAGATCACCCTGGGGACCGCCGGATTGGCATCGCCACGATCGGCGACGACCCCGCGCAGGCAAAGATTGCGTACCTCCAAGAGGCGGCCGGAACGAACATCGAACCGCACTGGTCGGATGGCGACGCAAGGCTGGTCTATCAGCATACCGATACGCACAACAGCGCGGATCTCTACACCGTTGCGGCGCGCGAAGGCGCCGAGCCTGTCCGCCTGACCGATTCCATGCCCGCGGACATCGACCGCACGCGGTTTGTCGAGCCTCAGTTCGTGCATTATCCGGGGCCGGATGGACAGCAGGTGCCGGCCTGGCTTTTTGTGCCCAAGAAGCTCGACCGCAGCAAGAAGCATCCCGCGATTTTGTGGATTCACGGCGACGGCGTGAACCAGAATTACGACGGCTGGCACGTGCAGCGAAACTATGCCGTGTACTACAGCATTCATCAGTATTTTCTCGAGAAAGGGTACGTGGTCCTGGCACCGGATTATCGCGGGAGCATCGGTTACGGCCGGGATTGGCGCACCGGCGTGTACATGGACGTGGGCGGGAAAGACGCGAAAGACGCCTGGATGGGTGGGAATTATTTGAAGAGCCTGCCGTACGTGGACGCGAACCGCATTGGCGTGTGGGGCTTGAGCTACGGCGGATTTTTCACGCTTATCGCCATGACCGACCAGCCGACACTGTTCCGGGCCGGCGTGGACGTTGCGGGAGTCGTGGATTACGTGATGTATTATTCCGACCCCTACCACGGTGATTGGACGGCAAGCCGCATCGGAACTCCGGAAGAGCATCCGGATGTCTATGCCAAGGCTTCGCCGATCTCGCACATCGACAGGCTGGAGCGTCCGTTGCTGGTATTACACGGCACGGCGGACGTCAACGTGCCGTTCCTCGAGTCGGTATGGCTCATCGACGAGGCCCTGAAGAAGCGCAAGGGCGACCTGGTTTCGTTTATGATGTACCCGGGCGAATTTCATTATTTCAGCCGCGAGCACGTGCTCGGCGATGCGTGGCATCGCGTGGAGGAATTTTTTGACACTTTCTTGCGGGCGCCCGCCACAACTCTCCCCGCTAGGAAAGCACACTAAAGAGAACGAGCGTTACCGCGATTGCAATGCGAGGTGTGCTTCCCTTACGACTGAATCATGGGGGGAAGCGACAAGATCAGTAAAAGGATCACGATAACCGATACCAGAAATTTCATCGAGGACACCCTCCCTGCCGTCCGCATTTCCTGAAGCGACGAAGCCCAGGCACGCTCGACCGGCTTCCTTTAAGGATGCCGGCAGTCTATGCCCAAGACGCGAAGCAAGAAACTGGACCGAAGACGCGAAACCGGGCAGCTGACCCCTAGTATAGGAGTGCTGTCCGGAAGGGTAGGAAGCGTACGTTGAATGTGCCAGAGCCCAGGTGGCTCCCCGGAAGAAGAGGCTTCCGTGCCAACCAAGTTCAAAATTCCGGAGGCGGTCATGTCCACTCACCACCATGCATCTTGCCGCGAGCTTCAGCGGATCAGAAATCTGAACGAATATCTCGTGTCAGTTCAGGCGACGTAGCCAGAGGAGCTTTCGAGCAGAGCCGGGGGACTTGGAAGCGCGCCCCACGGCCAGCTCACTCCTGTTCGTTCGCACTCGTTCCTATCCAGCGGAGTCAGGCTTGGTGTGTCGCTGTGTGAACCGGCGCGGGGAACTCGTGCTCCCAGCGAGCGATGACCACGCATGCAAGGCAGTTGCCAAGGACGTTGACGGCCGTGCGGCCCATGTCCATGAGTTGATCAATCCCGAAGAGAAGAAAAAGCGGCTCCGTCGGCAGATGAAAGGAAGCGGCCGCCGCCAGGACGATCACCAGCGATGCGCGGGCCACCCCAGCCGTGCCTTTGCTGCTAACGAGAAGAGTAAGCAGCATGACCGCTTGCTGGCCGATCGAGAGATGAAGGTCCGCAGCCTGGGCAATGAACAGTAAAGCGAGCGATTGGTAGAGGCTGGAGCCATCGAGATTGAAGCTATAGCCGGTGGGAAGGACGAAAGCGACCGTTTCACGTGGAACACCAAAAGACTCCATCTTCTCCATGGCGCGAGGGAGAGCGGCTTCGGAACTGGCGGTTGCAAACGCGATGGTCACCGGTTCGGTGGCGGCTCGAAGAAACTCCTTCACGGGAACTTGCGAGAGCAGCGCAATGGGAAACAAAACGCAGACGATAAAAAATACGAGTGCGAGGTACATGGTCGCGAGCAGCTTTAGGAGCGGCAAGAGGACACCCAGGCCGAGGTGGCCGACGGTATAGGCGACGGCCCCAAAGACGCCGACCGGCGCGGCGTACATGACAAGGTTGGTGAACTTGAACATGGTTTCCGAGAGGCTTCCGGCGAACGACAGCATGGGACGCCGTTTTGCTTCGGGAACCAGGATGAGCGCCATGGCAAAGAGGATGCTGAAGACGACAACCTGCAGCACCTGGCCCTCGGCGACGGATTTGGCGATGTTTTCGGGAAAGATGTCGGTGATGAGTTGTGCCGCGGTGTGTGGAGCGGCGCTGAGCGGTTCGGCGGCAGCCGACGGCGGAAGACGCACGCCTTCACCCGCGCGGCTGAGACTTATGGCCGCCCAACCGATGACGAGCGCAATCGTGGAAACAATTTCAAAGTAAACAAGCGATTTGATACCGAGGCGGCCGACTTTCTTCAGGTCGGCGTGGCCCGCGATGCCTACGACCAAGGTGCCGAACAGCAGCGGTGCGATGATGACCTTGATGAGGCGCAGAAAAATCGCGCCAAGGAATTGTAATTTTGCAGCCGTGGCAGCCGCATCGTGGCCGAATTCCGCGCCGGCGAGCAAACCGATCAGGATCCACGCGGTCAGCGAGCGCCGATAGGTTGCATAAGCCGCAATGAGAACCACTGCGAGCCAGCGCAGCGCCATGGCGGCAAGCGCGGGAATCAGCGCGACGAGCGTGCCGGCAAAGAGCGAAGCAAGGATGGCCACCGTTGCCGAAACGATGGCTGCCAGAAGGAGTTTGTTTTTCATGGGAAGGGCGTCAGCGGATTCATGCGAGGCGAAACTTAGACGGGTTGCGCCGAACTGTCAACGCGTTTCTATTCGGAGGCGCCGAGCGGCAGGAAGTATTGCGTACCTTTGACCGGATCCTGGAGCCGCCTGAGAAGCTGCTGCAAGTCGTCGCTGCGCTCGACGAAATCGATCTCCGAGGTGTTGATTACCAGGAGGTCCGAGGCGGAGTAGCGGAAAAAGAAATGCTCGTAGGCGCGCGTGACCTCCTCGATGTATTCGAGTGAGATTTGCGACTCTTCGCGCGAAGCCTTTTTTGCGATGCGGGCGCGCAAGACTTCCGGCTTGGCTTGCAGGTAAATGACCAGGTCGGGAGCAGGGAGATCGGCGGAAAGGAGCTCGTAGTAGCGCTCGTAGAGCTTGAGTTCCTGATCGTCGAGATTGAGATTGGCGAAAATGCGGTCTTTTTCGAGGAGAAAGTCGGAGAGGATGAGGCCGAGGGCTTCGACGGCCAGGCCTTCGCGAAGATGCTTTTGCCGCTCGATGAGGAAATACATCTGGGCACGGAATGCGGCTCCTGGTTTGGCTTTGTAGAAGTCGGCGAGAAACGGATTGTCCTCGCAATCGTAAATGCGGCGCGCGTGCAGCCGTTCGGCGAGGATGCGGGCGAGGGTGGTCTTGCCGACACGCAGGGGACCTTCGATAGCGATGAAGCGCGGAGGCTGAGGACTGCGCTGCGGAACGAGCGCGCGCTTGGCAGCCAAGGAGTCGTTGCCTGACATCGTTGGGCATGGCTCCGACGCGGCCGGAGCCAGCGCCGCGAATTATAGCAGAGTTGCGCTGTGGGCGAACTCGCAGCGCTCGGAGCTCGTGTTGCCTGTTAGTTTTGATAGTTTCGACATCCTCGTGCCTAGCGCAGCATGTGGCCGTTGCCGACTGGGGAGGCGAAGCCCGTTTCGCGGGCTCACGCGACCCTGCGTGGCAGACGCGGCCGAGACGGCCGTATCAAAAAGAGAAAATCTTTTCTCAAAAACGGTCTAGTACTCGCGTTACACCGGCGTTAAACGGAGGTCCCGAGGCGCCGGACTAGCGAAAATGGGGCCAAAGGACCGCTATTTGATGCGCTTTGGGCCGATACCGAGGGCTCACTGCGAGTGGGGCTGGACTTGCAAGTCCACTGGCCGACTGAGGTGGTGAATGGTCCTTGCAGCCATCCTATGGGTTTGCGCCCTTCCGCAGACCGACGACTTAGGGAAGTTTTCCGCAGCCTTGAAAGCGAATGGCGAGCGGCAAACCCTTTCTGTCACGCCTTTCGACAGCACCTCAAGAGATTCGATCGTTCGAGCAGCATCGCCTTCCGCGCCGGAGCTGAAGGTAAAGGCCGAGGCTGAACCGGCGGCGCTCGGCTTGTCGGCGGAACCCGTTCAGCCCGTCCGAGCAACGGCAGGACGGCCTGACGAAAGCCCGAGGCAGCGGAAGACGTGGTACGGACTGATGGCCGCAGCGCACGCGGCAGCCGGATTTGACGCCTGGACCACACGCCGCGCCATTTCGAGCGGATACGGCCGGGAAGCGAATCCATTTCTCAAACCGTTCGCCAGTTCCAATGCGATTTATGCCGCCATCCAGGTGAGCCCGTCGTTCATGGATTTCTTGGGCAAGCGAATGATGGTCAGCCAGAACCCCTGGATCCGGAGGTTCTGGTGGCTTCCGCAAACGGCGGGAGCAAGCGTGTCTTTGCTGGCGGGCAGGCACAACCTGGGCGTTGTGCCCTAGAAGAATTGGAGGCTGACACCCTAAAGAGTTCCCTCGAAGGCCCAAAGATCCCTCAACCCCCAACGAAAGGCGTCCCGGCGCACCCTCCCGCCGGGACGCTTTGTTTTTTGGCGAGGCGGAGGGACTTGGGCCGTCGCCGCTCATGCATTTTCTAGATGCGGTTGCGCGAAGTGGCGAACCGTTACCCCCAACACCAAGCTGCTCGCCACGGCGGGTTGCGCTTCTTGACCCGCGGCTTCGAAGCGCGGTGCAAAGGGCGAAATCTCTTCGAGTCCACGGCGGGAGTGCGTGGCCCCGTTGGGAAGTAAACAAAGGGAGAGCTTTTACGCTCTCCCCTCGATGTTTTCTTTGCCCATGTGAAGGCTAGAAATTAATGCGCAAGCCGAGTTGAATCCAGCGGCTGCTGGAGGTTCGGTTGGCCGGAATAAGGGTCGACGAAACCACTCCGAACGTCGGAAGGGTGGTCAAGTCAAGGTTTGGATTCAGGAAAATCGGGTGGTTGAAGGCATTGAATAAATCGGCCGAGATTTCGAAGCCGTACTTCTCATGGAATTTCGTCTCTTTTCCGATCCGCATGTCGAAGCTTCGTATGCCAAAGCCCCGGAGTGGCCGGCTCCTGCCCGTTCTACCGTCGGAAGCCAGGAGGATAGGACGAAAGTCCTTTAGAGCAGCCGCCGGATTCGCGAAGTAGTTGATACCCGTGCCCGTATCGCCGGGGCTGCAATTCGGTCCGTCACCAGTCGAACCAACACCGCTGGAGCTACAGACACCCTCGTGAACGCCTCCGCCGAGGGAGTTCGGAGTCACCGTTGGGATGGCTCCCTGGGGTACGCCGAAGATGATTCCGCCACCCAAAGAACTCCCCGATAGGCCTTGCACGACGGTGAGCGGTTGACCGCTGGCAACACGAACCACGCCCGCCGTGTACCAGCCGCCGATGACCTTGTTGAACCACTCATGGGAGGAACTCCCCAAAAGGTGCCCATGCCCGAAGGGCAGGTCGTAATTGTAAGTCCCGTTAAAGATATGGGGACGGTCAAAGAACGACGGGCCGTACTCATAAGTTGGGTTAAAGCTCGACGCATAGTAGCTTGCCGAGTTTTGTACCGTTCCAATCTGGTCCAAGGATTTAGAATACGTATAGTTCAGGTCAAATTGCATGCCGTGCCAGCCACGATTGTGCAGCGCCACGAACCCGGCATTGTAGTTGGAATAGTCCCGGTGCGTGCGTACGAACATGTCGAGAATGTTTAAATTGTTGAAAGTCGGGAGGCCGGCTCCGAGGCCCCTTACTATGTCCATGATAAGGAAAAGGTCGGAGACATTGAAGCCCGTGAAGTCGCCCGTATCGCCTTGTGCCAAGCAACTCGTCGAGCTCGTGGCTGAAACCCCAAGTATGCCGTTGCAGGCGCCTAATGGTATGTATTTTTCGAAGAACGGTTGCGGGGTAATGGATTGGTTGTTGCGGACCTGCGCGCTGAGCGCATCGTAAGCTTGGGCGAAGGTCTGGCCGGAGGCTGGATCTTTGAACATGATCGGTGAGGAATTGAAGTTGACGTTGTTGAGAAGATCGCGAGCATAACGGCCAATGAAGCCAAACTCGAGCAACATATTGCCGCGCATCTCTGTTTGAACGGTGAAGTCCACCATGTGATTGCGGCCGACCTTAAAGTCCGGGTCAACGGCAAAGCTCAAGGTTTCAGCAAGGAAGCCTTGGGGAACCACGGGTATATTTTGCTTGCCGAGTGGGGCAGGTGTAGGGATTGTGCCGTCCTGCCCGACGCGGAAAATCGAACCGCCTGGAGTGTTGTTAACCCCACAACCGGTTCCCGGCGTACCACTGGCAGCGCATCCAGGTGCCCCAACACTTAGAGTCTGTGCGAACCCCACTCCAAGCATTGGAATAATCACACTTCCGACCGTATTGATCCGGTCGTAAGATATGCCATAGCCGCCGCGGATGACCGTCTTGCGGTCCCCGAACATATGTCCAAGGAAGCCACTCCCGTACGAAGGGTTCCAGGCGATTGAGAATCGTGGCGCAAAATCTCCATAATCCACATTAAAGACATTGCTGCGGCCAGAGGTTCGGATCGGCATGTAGCCGATGGTGGGATCGTAGAAATTCCCTGCGGCTGCCGCTGCTGCCTTAGCATCCAGGTAGTCCTTCGCGGTAAGAACCTTATTACCGTTACCGGCATCCACCATCAATGCCTGTTTCCCATCCCTCTCTTGTGGAGTGGTTTGCCACCCGTAGGAAAGTCCATACGTCATAGTGAAGGAAGGCGTCATGCGCCACGTGTCCTGCCAGAAGAAATCATAGGAGCGCAAGGTGGTACGAGCCACAAGCGTGCTACCAAAGGGCAAAGGGTTGAGCTTGCCATCGCTGGCCGTAAGGATGCCCACGTTATCAATCAATCCGAGCGATGCTGCATAGAGGCGGTCCCATCTTGAAACATCGGAGCTTTGTATGCAGTTGTTGGCAACAGCAGGAATTGCCGGATTACCTCCCGAGGCAGGCACCAAAGGTGCGCAACTGGCCAACCGGTTGCCAGTGGGAATCGTAAAGTTATGGTCCCCATCGAGGGCGGCAACGAGGGAGTTGACCGATCCAATGACTTTGTCGTCGCGATCGTGGATGGTGGGGAGCCAACGCATGTTGGTCCCGCCCACAATCGTGTGCTTGCCCTTGGTCCACGTCAGGAAGTCGCTGTACTGCTTGTTGCTGTCGTAGATGGCCTGGTGCCGCGCGCGCTGGGTATCCACATCCACAACGGCGTCCAAGAAGCCGCTGCCAGTGGCGAGCCCTGGAGCTAGTGCGATCCAGCCCGTCTGCGAGGCGCTAGAAGCTGTTCCCGGCAGCGCAAGTTGGGCTGCGGAAGTGCTGGGACGGTCCACGCTAAAATCCTGGCGACTTCGGACCCAACCGCCGCGGAAACTGTTCAGAAGGTTTGGCCGAAGTTGCCAATCGAGCCCGCTGATGATGGAATCGCCCCGGATTTGGGAGCCGCTTGGCGTACTCGGAGTGCGAAGGTCAATCTGAAAGCCATTTGGGTTCAAGCTGCGGGAATAGGAATAGCGGCCGAAGAAGTGAACCTTATCTGTAAAGTTGTGGTCCAGCTTGACCCCAACGCCGTCAGACTTAAGTTGGCCGGGGACTGTACCACGAAGCCCGAGGATATTCAGACCATCAGCACCGGGCACAGTATTGTCATTCCCTGTTGGCATGAGGTTCCAAAGCGCTTGCACGGTCGGGCTCATCCCAAGACCGCGTGGGTCGCATGCCTGATTCAGCGGTTGGCCCTGAGAGTCAGAACCGCAGTTTGCAGCACTGGCTAAGTTGTATTGCTGGACCGTTCCCCCTAGGCATTTGCCGGAGCTGTCGAACCCCTGAGAACAGTCCTTGAATTGTAGAATCCCCTGCTTCAGCGTAGGGCTGGGAACCAGGCGGGTAAAAGACAGCGCCTGGGGAAATCGCCGAACTTCGTAGTTTCCAAAGATGAAGGTCTTATCCTTGCGGATGGGTCCGCCGAAACTCAGGCCGACGCGGTTATCTTTCTGCTCAGGCTTCGGAGTGAAGGGTGTCTTGATATTGCCGGACGCATCTTTGACAGGTGTGTGGTTGAGGTCCCAAGTGTTGGCATTGAGGTTGTCGTTCTGATGGAACCAGTAGGCTGTGCCGTGATAATTATTCGTGCCGCTGTGGCTGATCAGGGTGATCTGGCCTCCGGCGGAGCGGCCGAAGGTAGCGTTCGCGTTGGTTACACCGACTCGGAACTCATCCACCGCATCGACCCCGACGGGAATGATCGGCTGTTCGTTCGCGCCGCCGGTGATAACGTTATCTGTGATGTCGATGCCATCCAGGGAAACGGTGTTCTGATCGCTGCGCGCGCCTGCGATGGTGCCGCCGCCATTCCCAAATCCGGTCGAATCATCATACGGAGTGGACCCGGGCTGGAGAGTAAGGAGCTCGGTCGCGTCGCGGTTAAGAGTCGGCAGCCGTGTTAGCATTTCGCCGCTCACGACACCGCCAACGACGGCATCGGCCTTTTGAAGTTCCGCCTCCGCTCCCGCGGAGACTTCGACAACATCGCTTGATGATCGAATCTCCATTTTGACGTCCACGGGATAGCTCTTGTTCACGTCGACAATCAAGTTGGCCACTACGAGAGTGGCAAAACCAGCTTTCGTGATCGTTACCTTGTACTTACCGGGGGCAACTCCCGGAAAAGTGAACTGCCCCGCAGAGTTGGTCATCGTCTCTTTAGTTTCATTCGTATCCGTGTTGTTAAGTTGAACTTTGGCATCGGGGACGACAGCCCCTGCTGGATCCGTCACCGTTCCCAAGACGAGGCCCGTGTTGGCCGTCTGCGCCCACGCCAGCACCGCTGAGAGAAAAGCGGCCAGCAGGACAAACGTGATCGCAACGTTCTTCAACATTTTCATGATGCCTCCACCCACTAGACGAGTCGGCGAAGCGGGATAAAGCTCGGACAGGCCTGCGCCCTGAACACGCGAGACCTGTGTGACGCAAACGCACTAACGCTCTCCTGCGGCACAGGCGCAATCCAACCGCCCAG
>Ga0066709_100000160_pt1 | contig 28865 bp, 32 predicted proteins | sample GraSoiAngelo_158_FD_79665 | JGI IMG/M metagenome (GOLD analysis project Ga0066709, IMG submission 79665) | Grasslands soil microbial communities from the Angelo Coastal Reserve, California, USA - 14_1009_16_30cm | ecosystem: Environmental > Terrestrial > Soil > Grasslands | place: USA...
GGGATCGCGGCTCGTGTACGCCAACAACGGCTACGACACGCTCGGGTGCCTGCTGGCCCACCTCGCCGGCGCGGCCTGGGACGAGGTGGTCACGCGGGCAGTGTTCGTCCCGCTCGAGATGACGGCGACACGCATCGGTGCGCCGCCCGCGGGTCACGAGGACCGTGCGGTCGGGCATGCGCCGAGCCAGATGGACGGCCGCGTGCTGCGCCTGGCGACCGTGCCGTGGCCCTTCGAGCCTCCACCGCCGTCGGGATCGATGGTGTCGACGGCCGAGGATCTGGCGCGCTTCATGCTGGCCCACCTCAACGGCGGCGGCGGGGTCGTGAGAATCGAGACGGTGGCCGACATGCAGCGGCTCCACGCGCCGCTCGGGCCGGGGGGAGGGGGCATGGGCCTGGGCTTCCGGGTCGACCGGCGCGGGGGTCGCGCCTTCTTCTGCCACGGGGGCGACGGCGTCGGGTTCACGAACTTCATCGGTGCCCATCCCGATGAGCGGGTGGGAGCCGTCGTCCTGCTGAACACCGGCGGCGCGCAGGAAGCCCGCTCGGTCATCGCCGGCGCCGCGCTCGCGTATGGCCTGGACGAGCCGGCGGTGTTCAGCCGGACGACGACGCCGGCGCGGGTCGACTCTCGGCTGCTCGGGGGTTACCGGTCGACGTTCTGGGAGCTGCGGGCAGAGCTGACGCAGCCCGGTGATCACCCACTGCTGCGCTCGTCCCCGGGGGCGATCGTGAGCTCGGAGACGAAGACCCGGCTCGAGCCCGCCGGCGACCGTTGGCGGGGCGACGGCGGCATGTTCGACGGGTGGGAGCTCGATCTCGTCGTCGGCGCGGACGGGCGGGCCCGTCTCTACGGCGGCGTGTACCCGTTCGAGTACGTCGCGGACGACACGCCGATGCCACGCCTCCCCACTGCGGTTGATCCCGACGGCGAGCTGGCCGGCGCGTGGGCGGGCACCACCCACTCGCCGATCGGACCGGTGCCGTTCGAGCTGGTCGTCCGCCCGCCGAACGCGGCGACCGTCACGACCATGGGAGTGACCGAGGTCGCGCTGGTCGACGTCGACGCCGGCGCGGGCTGGGTCACCGGCCATTTCGACGTCGACATCGACGGCATCGGCGGGCTCCGCGTGTTCCTGCGCCTCGGACTCGTCGCGCGACGCCTCGAAGGCATGGCCTACGCGCGCAGCGAGCTGGGAGAGTTCGCCATGCCGGTCGAGCTCGAGCCGGTCGAGCTCGAGCCGGTCGAGCTCGAGCAGCCGACGTGAGACGGCTGTGTGCGCAGTTGCAGCCGGCCGAGCGCGTCGTCAGGCGGGCAGGGCGACGGTCGTGCCGGCGCGGTAGCTGACGACCGCCTCTGGTACGCGCAGCAGATCGTGCTCCTCGTACAGGCCGCGACACTCGAGCCAGGCGTCGGCAACGATCGCGTCGGCCACCTTGTCGATGACGGCGCTTGCGGGTCCCGCCTCGTGCTCCTCGGCCACGGTCATGAGGCCCCAACCGTCCCAGGGAAGCAGCTCCATCTTGTTGAGCGCCGCGAGGTCGCGCACGACGTTGTTGCGGACGAACCAGATGCCCCAGAAGTCGAGGATCCCGAAGCGCTCGGGGTCGGCCCCGCCAGATCGACAGAGCTGCCAGGCCTCGGCCGCGTCCAGAAAGCTGCCCGGCGGCAGGTCGGTTGTGTCGAAGGCGAGCCCCAGCGCCTGCCGTTGGACGAGGTCGAGCTGGTAGTCGACCCGCCGCCAGCGCGCGGGCGCCGGCTCCCAGTACTCGACCACCCAATGGTCGATGTAGCGATCGGTCTCGAAGTACGTCGCGAAGCCGCACCGCGCCCGGGCGGGGATCCCGGACCGCCGGAGCAGGGCGCACGTCAGCGTCGAGAAATGGCGACAGTTGCCGATCATCCGCCGGTCGGGAGGTCGCGACGTGCTCAGCGGCGCGGGATCGAGCCGCCGGATGAGCTCGACCATCGCCGACGCGGCACGCGTCTCGACCTCGTCCGCCCGTGCGGGTGGGATCTCGACGCCGTACCGGTCGGCCCAGAACTCGTGGAGGATCAGGCCCTGCACGACCGGCCCCAGCGCGAGCGGGTCTTCGGGCAGCTCCTCGAACGCGTCGGACCCGGGATCGAGGGTCGTCATCGGGCCGGCGGTCGAGTAGTACGCAAGCTCGTCGTCTCTCATCTCTCGATGAGACAACCTTCCGTCGCGTGAAGGTCAAGTGGTTCCGCGTTCCCCCAGCGCTCCTCGACTCGCGCGATCGCGGCGTCACAGATGCGCGCCTGTGGCTCCGCGATCGTGCCCTGCCGTCGTCGGGTTGCGATCGCGGCGGTGGGGGTGGTCGCGCGTCGACGTCGGTGCCGTCGGGCTTCAGCCAGCGCCAGTGCCCCGGCCCGCCCTCCAGCCGGTACCCCTCGCGGGTCTTCTGCGCGTGGTGGAACCTGCAGACGCTTGGCGAACTCCGGCGTCCGGGCTACAGCTCACGGGAAAGCGAACGTACGTTCGATGTTATCAGGCCCAGCGACAAGCCGCAAGCATCTTCCGCGATTCGGGGGCCTTCTCGCGACCAAGAATGGGCGATGTCATGTTGAGCATCGGAGACTTCGCCCGGCTCGGCCAGGTCTCGCCGCGAACGCTCCGCCACTACGACGAGCTGGGCATCCTGCGCCCCGACCGAGTGGATCCGGAGAGTGGGTACCGCTTCTACGGAGTCGCCCAGCTCGAACGATTGCACCGCGTCGTGGCGCTGCGCGACCTGGGGTTCGGTCTCGACCAGGTCGGCGAGTTGCTCGAGGACGATCCTCCGCTCGAACAGCTCGTCGCCATGCTCCGCGCACGACGGACCGAGATCGAGCAGCGTGTCTCCGAGGAGCAGGCCCGGCTGCGCAGAGTGGAAGCGCAGCTTCGCGCGCTCGACGCCGCGGATCCCGTCCCTTCCCCCGACATCGTGCTGAAGTCGACGCAGCCGCTCCGGATCGCGGAGATCGCCGCGACCGCGCCGGGGTTCGGGCATGAGAACCTCGGCCCCGTCTTCATGCGCGTGCTCCCCGAGGTGGCGGCGCACCTGGAGAGAAGCGCGGCGCAACCGGGGATCACGGTCGCCTGGTACGAGGAGCCGTCCGACGACGGAGCGGTGGTGCTGCACACCGGTTTCGACATCGGCGACCAGGCGGTCGATGGAACTGATCGCGTGCGAATCGTGGATCTGCCAGTCGTGGAAGTCGCTTCAGTCATCCACCGCGGCTCGATGGACAACGTCGTGCCAGTGTACGAAGTGCTCGTCCGATGGATCGAGGACAGCGGCTACCGCTTGGATGGCCGCAGCCGCGAGCTCTACCACGAATGGCACTCCGATGATCCCGCTCGGAGTGTGACCGAGCTGCAGATGCCCGTCGCTCTCGCGACGTAGGGTGCCGAGGGATGACGCTGACCGAGGACGCCGTCCACCCCGACCCCTTCGTGCAGCTCACCCGCTGGTACGACGAGGCGGTCGCCGCGATCGCCGACGAGGCCGACCACATGGTGGTCGCGACGTCCGATCTCGACGGGCGGCCGTCGGCGCGGGTGGTGCTGCTGCGCGGCTTCGACGCACGGGGGCTCTGCTTCTACACGAACTACGAGAGTCGCAAGAGCCACGAGCTCAGCCTGAACCCACATGCGGCTGTGCTCCTGCACTGGACGACGCTGCGTCGTCAGGTGCGCGCCACGGGTGCCGTGAGTCGTCTAGGTCCGGCGGAGTCGGAGGCGTACTGGCGCAACCGGCCCCGCGCCAGCCAGCTGAGCGCGTGGGCATCCCACCAGAGTGAGACCGTGCCGAGCCGGGCCTTCCTCGAGGCCGAGGTCGAGCGGCTGGCGGCCCGATTCGGTGACGAGGCCGTCCCGCTCCCACCGTTCTGGGGTGGCTTTCGCGTCGCGCCATCGGACTTCGAGTTCTGGGAGCACCGCGATGATCGGCTCCACGATCGGCTGCGCTACCGGAAAGAGGGAGGCGGCTGGGCCCTCGAGCGCCTCGCACCATGAGACCCTCCACGCGTTCACGCGAGACTGGTCCCGTGCATGCCGACGACCGCGCGCCGGCCCCTGAGCCGGCGAGCACGCCGACAGCCGGATGGCACGACGCGGATCAGGTCGACTGGTACTTGGATCGAGTGGAGCGACTGCCACCGCGACTCGCGGGCGAAGCGGCGTTGCTGGAGATGCTGCCGCGCGAGGCGCGGTCGGTGCTCGACCTGGGATGCGGTGACGGCCGGCTGGTGAGTCTCGTGGTCGATGCGCTTCCGACCGTCGCGCGGGTCGTCGCCGTCGACCGGTCGCCACCCATGCTCGATCGAGCGCGTGAGCGGTTCCGCGCGGACGATCGCGTCGAGGTCCGGCCGTGGGATCTCGCGGACGACCTGAGCACGCTCGGGGAGTTCGACCTCATCGTTTCGGGCTTCGCCATCCACCACTTGGACGACGGTCGCAAGCGGTCTCTGATCAACGAGGTCGCTCGTCAGCTCCGGCCCGGCGGTGTCTTCGCCAACTTGGAGATCGTCGCGTCGTCCACGCCGATGCTGCATGCGGAGTTCCTGGCTCGCATCGGACGGACGGCCGATGATCCGGAGGACCGGCTCGTCGACGTCGAGACGCAGCTGATCTGGATGCGCGACGCCGGACTGGCCCACGTCGATTGCATGTGGCGCTGGCGTGGGATGGCGTTGCTCGTGGGACGATCCGCGAGCCTCCCGTAGCCCTTGCGTGAACCTGCCATCGGCTGCGGGGAACATGAGGAGTGTGGAGGAGGAGTCCGACGCCGCGGTGATCGCCGCGTCACTCCACGACCCGGTTCGGTTCGGGACGATCTTCGACCGCCACGCGACCGTGCTGCATCGCTATCTCGTGCGTCGGCTCGGACCGGACGAGGCCGAGGCGATGGTGGGCGAGGTGTTCCGGGTGGCCTTCGAGAAGCGGCACACCTATGACGTGCTGCGTCCGGCGGCGCGGCCGTGGCTCTACGGCATCGCCACGAACCTGCTGGCGAAGCACCGGCGTCGCGAGGCGCGGCGCATCCATGCGATGGCGCGGCTCGCTGCGCAGCGGTTGTCGCCCGTGGACGACGCCGATCGTGTGAGCGTCGTCGTCGATGCCTCGAAGCACTGGCAGCGGGTCGCGCAGGCGGTGATGTCGCTACCGGAGCCGGAACGCGATGCGCTCATGCTCCACGTCTGGTAGTCGCTGAGCTACGAGGAGGTCGCCGACGCCCTCGGCCTGCCCATCGGCACCGTGCGCTCAAGAATTCACCGGGCGCGCAGACGTCTTCGTGAACTCGCGGACCTCAGCGGGGGAGAACACGGCGAGAGCACCGGGGACAGAGACCCTGGGAGGATCGGGTCGTGAACGACGACCTCGATCCGATCCGACGACTCCGACCCGACCGGATCGAGCCCGACGACCCGGGCGACCCGGTGGTCTTCTCGCGAGCGAAGGAGCGACTCATGTCCACCATCGGCCAGGAGCAACCGCAGTCGACCGTGACGACGACCCCCGACATCTACCCCAGGCTCGCCTACCGCGACGAGCTGGCCGCCGTCGACTACCTCACGCGGGTCTTCCAGTTCCGCGAGAGCCGTGAGGCCCGCATGGAGTTCGACGGCCAGTACCTCTGCTGGATGCGAGTGGGCAGCGGTGTCGTGATGATCGGACACGCGAACCCGGAGATCCATCGCATCCACAGCCCGCTCGAGGCGGGAGTGACCACGGTGATGATGAACGTCTACGTCCACGACATCGACTCCCACTACGCCCATGCGGTGGCCGAGGGCGCCACCATCACCATGGAGCTCGACGACGCCTTCTTCGGCGAGCGGCGCTATGAGGCGACCGACCTCGAGGGACACCGCTGGCACTTCGGCGAGCGATTCGACGACATCAGGGCCCGCGGCGGCCGGCCGCCCGAACCCGGGGATCCTCCGAACGGTTGACCCAGAGGGGGCAGGCGGTCGGCGGTTCGGGTCAGTGCCCGGCCGAGTCGACGACCCGACGGTAGAAGGCGCGTGCATCGTCCAGCACGGCAACCACGTCGCCGAGATGCTCATCGCGCGTAGCGGGATCGAAGTGTCCGTGCTCGCGCACGAGGTCCTCGAGCTTGTCGAGGAATTCGAGGCACCATTGCGCGTCGGCGGCGCGACCGACGCGCCGGCCGGAGACGTCGACGTAGACCGGTGAGGTGTGCGCGAGCACCGACTCCTCGAGGGTGTTGGGATGGCCGGCACCGCGGGCAACGGCGGCGATCCACGTCGGCCCACCCTCCAACCCGGTCTCGAACCGGAGCTCGGCGGGATCGCCCTCCGCGAGCAGGCCGTCGGGACCGACGAGCGACAGATGCTGCGCGCCGGGCCCCCCGACCCGTGCGACGGCCTCGAGCCGGTCGCGTGGACCGAGCTCGAGCACCGCTCCCGGGCCTCGTCCGTTCACCTCGAGGGTGAGCCACGGCCCGTTCGTGACCACGGTGCGCCCGGCGCGGATGGCTTCCTTGAAGCTCGCCACCGACAAGGGCTGATCGCCGAGGTGGGCATAGACTCGACCCCAGCCGGGTGGGTTGGAGAAGGTCCCGCTGTGTGAGAACGACAGGAACGTGTCGGTGCCGGCGGTGGCCGCTAGCCGTAGACCACAGGACAACAGCCGGTGGTACAGGAATACCGCTCCCTCGTCATCGGTCGGCGAGATGAGGTCGATGGAGTCGACGACACCGAGCGCGGCGTCGGCGACCAGTTCGCGAGCCTCGACCGACCGCGGAGTCCTGAAGAAGCGACGGGTGGACCCGTCGTCCGGGAATTCCCTGAACGCCGGATGGCAGTAGCCCACGGTGGCACCCAAGCTGCGGAGCTCGTCGCAACCCACCTTGTTCGGCGGCCAGTCCTCGGGATGATCGGATCGGTCGTGACCGGTGAAGTAGCGGCTCGGCGGGCCGCTCGGGCCGAGGGCGTGAACGTGACCCAGCAGGTCGTTGCGGTACTCCACACCCATGCGGGCCACCGAATCACCCGTCGACCACGGGAGATCGGCATCGGGGAACTGCTCGAGCATGTCGCGGTCGTAGACGCGCGACGTGAGGCAGTTGGCGGCCACCAGGTTGACCAGATGGAGCCCTTCTCCGAGCTGCATGCGGGCCGCGTCGCCCGGCGTGCAGATCAGGTCGCCGCTGTAGTTCATGTGCACGTGCATGTCGCCGCCATACCATCCGTCCGCGGCAGGATCGATCAACCGCACCGGCTCGCACTCGACGGTGACCCGTTCTCCCGCAGGGGGAGTCACCTCGCGCACCTCCCGGTCGAACTCGAGGCCCCGGGTGCACACCACCTCGAGCGCCTCGGCCGGCACGGTGAGGGTCACGTCGTGGCCGTGGAAGAAGGGTCGGTGGTGGAAGTCCCACTTCGTCAGGACGCCGTCCGGGAACCAGGCCCCGCCGCTCGCATCGGTGACCGACCAGCGAGCGCAGTGAGAGGACGCGAGGGTGAGCTCGGCCGATGCGCGTGTGCGCGCCGCACCGTCGACCGTCAGAACGTCGCCGTTCGACGAGACGGTGAACGCCGGGTGCGCACCATCGAGATCGATGGTCTCGACCGCAGCTCCTCGCGCCGGAACGTGCGCTTGCCGGCCGGCGATCGAAAGCGTCAGGGCCGTGTCACATGTGGAGTCGACAATGACGTCGATCGCGACCGTGCGACCCGCGACCGCGATGAGGGCCGGCCCGACGTCGGCCCGCAGCGCGCCACTCTCGTCGACTCTGACAACGACGACTCCGACCGGCACATCGGCGTCGATCACGCTTCGGATCGCCTGTGCCCAGTCGCCCGTCGCGGCGTACTCGGCGAAGACGGCCCCGAACTTCGTGAAGCGGGTCCATCGGAAGAGGTCGATCTGCTCGTCCCCCTAGTCCCATCCGCGCTCGTCGAGGAGGCGACGGTACTGAGCCAGCGTCTCGATCACCGGCGCCGGCAACGAGAGCGTGTTGGTGTCCTGGCAGCACATGTCCGGAGTCTGTCAGTCGCTGCAACGCGGTCGCCCGTCACAGCTGAGCCGGGTCAGGCGGTCGGCTCCCGAGAGCTGAGGACGCAGAACTCGTTGCCTTCAGGGTCGGCGAGCACGACCCACGACTGCTCGCCTTGGCCGACGTCCACCCGGGTCGCGCCGAGGTCGACGAGACGCTTCACCTCCGCGTCGCGGTCGTCGGGCCGGAAGTCCAGATGAAGGCGGTTCTTGTGTGCCTTGGGGGTTGCGACCCGTACGAAGAGCAGGCCGGGAAGACGGTCGGGACGGGCCCGGATCTCGTACTCGTCGGGTACGTCGTTGACCACGACCCAGCCGAGCGCCTCCGTCCACCAACGGCCCAGCCGGACCGGATCCCGGGCGTCGACGATCGTCTGCTCCCATTCGAGGCTCACGCGTGCGAGGCGATGCCTGCGACGACGTACATGCGAGCCCGGGCTGCGCCGGCACGAAGCTTCCGCGCCTCGGTGTACTCGTCTCCTCGGTACCAGTCGAACGCGGCTCGCATCGTCGGGAACTCGATCAGCACGGTGCGACCCGCCGGGGGTTCACCTTCGAGCACCTCGACGTCGCCGCCCCGAACGAGATAGCGACCGCCGGCCGCGGCGATGCTCGCCGCGGCTCGTGTCTTGTACTCCTCGTACCGCTGCGGATCCGTAACCTCGCCTTGATACACGACATAGGCAGCCATGAGCCCCTCCGAGTCGATTCGGTTGGATGGGCCACGATCATCGCGCCACACCGATCACCCTCGGGCGGCGCGACCGGACCCGTTAGCCGGTGAAGATCTGCGCCCAGGCGGAGCCGTCTTCCGGGTAGAACCAACGTTCGAGCATCTGGCCGTTGCGATAGTGGAACACGCTGACGACGCGCGTCTGCACATCGATGCCGGTGCGTCGTGCGCCCATCTGGCTCAGGGCGCACACGTGGTCGTCGTTGCCGAACACGTCGTGCTCCTCGAGCCAGAACCCCATCTCCCTCACCTGGCTCAGCCACGAGACGAGCGCATCCTGGCCGCGTACGTCTCCCGCCATCGGGTGCGCACCCGGGACGTGCCATACGACATCCGAGGCGACGAGGGTGCGAAACGTGGCGTGATCGCTCGCTCGGAAGGCGTCTGCTGTCCGACGGTACGCGCTGGCGTTGGGGTGCTCGGGGCTCACGGGCGCAACACTAGAGAATCGAGGTCGCCGCCATCACCTCGCCGAAACCCCCCTTCACGCTCTAAACCGCGCCGCGGTCACGCGCCTTCAGGTGGGAGAACGACCGAGACCCCCCAACCCGTGTCGGTTCGCTCGAGTCCCACCAGCCCGCCCTGCCTGAAGCTCACGACGGAGTGGTCGGAGGTGCCCGTGACCAGGAGACCCGTGAGTCGCGCGAGGTGGGGAAGGTGTCCGACGAGCATGAGGTCTTCGGTCTCCCCGTCGAGACGTGCGACCCAGGTCGCGGGGTCGTCGTTCGGCGCGAGTGCGTCGGCCTGCTCGACATCGGTGTCGAGCAGTTCACCCCAGGCCTCGGCGGTTTGACGGGACCGCGCCTTTCCGGAGTGGATGACCCGACCCACCCGGATACCGAACCTCTCGACCGCGTCGCGTGCGACACCTCGAACGATGTCCACGCCCTCGTCCGTGAGCGGCCGCTCCGGGTCTTCGTCCTCGGTCTTGGCCGGCCCGTGCTGAACCAGGTAGAGGCGCACCGCGCCACCGTAGAGGTCGGTGCCCCCTATGGCAGCGTCAGGTCGAGCGCCTCTCGCTGACCCGGAGGGGTGTTGACGACGGTCGTGGCCGCCGCGGGGCGACCGTCGATGCGGAAGGCCAGGGTGGCTCCGCGGGTGCATCCGGCGATCGAGTCGGGCCCGACGACCGAGAGGACGTACCCCGTGAAGCTCTCCGAGCTCCGTACCGATGCGACTCCGCAGCGCGTGTCGCCAACGTAGGCCTCGACCCGCGTTCCGGGCGGAAGCTCCACGCCGTCTGCCCGGAATACGCCGCCCGTGAACTGCGCGGTCACGGGTGCGGCGCCGGCCGGCGCGGAGGTCGAGTAGCGCGCCGCGAAGCTCTTGACTCGGCCGTTCCCGGGCCAAGCCAACGCGTTGGTGCTGAACACGATCTTGTTGTCGGCGTATGTCCACAGCACGATCCGGGCGCCGGGGCCGCCACAGCCACTCGACTCCGTCTCGGCGAAGACAGTGACCGAGTAGCGCCCGTTGGCGACGGGCGGGAGCGTGGTTTGACAGGGCGTGACCAATCCGCCCCTGAGAACGACGGCGCCGACCCATCGCGAGTCGAACGGCGCCCCGTCGACGGTGGCACTGCCGCGGACCACGACGCGATCGCGCTCGCCCGGTACCTGAGGCCTTTCGACGCTCGTGGACGCCGGCGCCGCCTTGTCGTCACCCGAGCATGCAGTTGCCGCGATCAGCGTCACCACCGCCGCGGTGCACGCCGATCGCCTCAGGAAGCTCATCGCCGGCCACATCCCTCTCGACACCCGGACCAACCGTCATTCGTACACCGACCGCGTCGCCGAGGTTCCATCGATTCCCCGATCGGAGACCGTATCTGGGACCGAGCGTGCCCTGGACGCCCGGACGATGCAATCGGGTACCGTGCGGGTCGCATGCCGGAGCGGGTGGATGCGGACGTCTGCGTCGTCGGTGCCGGGTACGCTGGGCTCACGGCCGCGCGGCGGTTGAGCCAAGGTGGGAAGACGGTCGTCGTCCTCGAGGCGCGCGATCGCGTCGGGGGCCGGATCTGGACCCACCGCCTGTCCGATGGCTCTCCGGTCGACCGCGGAGGCGCGTGGCTGGGCCCCCGGCACGATGCGATCTTCGGGCTCGCGCGGGAGGTGGGGGCGTCCACGTACAAGACATGGGTGAAGGGCGCTCACCTCCTCATCGGCGAGGGACGAACGCGCCGTTACAGGGGCCTCATTCCCAAGATCAGTCCACTCGCGATCATCACGATCGCGTTGGCGCAGATGAAGCTCGATCGGATGGCGAAGCACGTCCCCGTTGACGCCCCATGGATGGCGAGGCGCGCCGATGAGTGGGATTCGCGCACGGTGGCTTGGTGGCTCGAGCGCTCCGGGATCCGGACCACCATCGCGCGCGATTTGTTCGAGATGGCGGTGCGCGGCCTGTTCACAGGTGATCTGAACGAGGTGTCGTTCCTCCACCTGTTGTTCCTCGTGCGTGCGCACGGGAGCATCAACACGCTGTTCTCGATCGAGGGTGGCTCGCAGGAGAACATGGTCGAAGGTGGCGCGGGATCCATCGCGCAACGGATCGCCGAGGACCTGGGAGACGCGGTGCGTCTGAGCGCGCCTGTACGGTCGATCACCGAGCGTGAGGATCACGTCGACGTCGACGCGGACGATCTCGCGGTGTCGGCTCGCCGCGTCGTCGTCGCGGTTCCGCCCGCGCTGACGCTCGAGATCGAGTTCGACCCCGTCGTCCCTCCGGACCGTCTGACGCTGTATCGCAGTGCGGTAGCCGGACCGGAGACGAAGACGCTCGTGGTCTACGACGAGCCGTTCTGGCGAGGCGACGGCTTCAGCGGCCAGACCTCCGAGCCCGGCTCGGTCGCGGAGGTCACTCTCGACGCGTCCCCTGCGTCGGGCAGACCCGGCGTCATCGCGGCCTTCACGTTCGGACCCGTCGCCGCGCGTGTCGACGCGCTCGACCGCGGCGAACGGCGACGGGCACTGGTCGACGCGCTCACGGCCAGGTTGGGCCGGCGCGCCGCGTCACCGTCCGAGGTCATCGAGACCGCTTGGTGGAAGGAGGAGTGGACGCGTGGGTGCTCGTTCGCGCATCTCCCCCCGGGCATCCTCACGCGCTTCGGCCCCCTGGTGCGAGAGCCTTTCGGACGGGTGCACTGGGCCGGGACGGAGACCTCGACGACGTCGCACGGCGCGATCGATGGCGCGGTGCGTTCGGGAGAACGCGCCGCGGCCGAGATACTCGACCGAACGTAGGCCTCGAGCGAGTCTTCGCTACTGAGCGTAGGTCCGCACGAGGCGGAGCACCGTCGCCGCGTCGGGGCCGTCGCCCACCAGATCGGTTGCGTCGGGGTCGACGCGACGGGCTGCGACCTCGCAGAACTCGGCTGCGGAGCCTCGGATCGTCGTGAGCGCGGGCGCATCGGGATCGAAGCGCCACGGCTCACCGTTCGGCCCGACCAGATCGAGCGCGACCGGGCCGTGCATCGCCGCGTCGGCCCGCTCGAACGCGTAGGGGAGAGTTCGCCACGCGAGCCGGGTGATGTGACGCAGCCGATCGGTGGGCTGGAGCTCGATGCCGAGCGCGGATGCGATGTCGCGGGTGTGGATCCAACACTCCGAGAGTCGTGTCGTCGCGAGGGTCTGCACCGAGAGTTGGCCTGAGATCCACGTGACGCGCTCGTGAGGATCGGCGGCGTCGAGCGCGGCGCGCATTGCTTGCGACGCTTCGTGCCACCGTTGTCGTATCGCGTCACCGCCCGCACCTCGGTCGGCATCGACTTGCGCGGCGGCGGCGTCGTCGACCGAAACGGTCTGGCGTTCGCGGTTTCCGAGAAACCCGTGGCGGAAACGATCGAAGTCTCCGTGGACGCTTGCGGTTGCGAACTCGTCGGTTTGCGCGAGGTGCACGAGCACCGCGGCGACGTCCCACCCTTCGCAGCGTGTCGGACGTTCCCAATCGTCGTTCGTGCACCCGTCGATGAGATCCGCGAGCTCAGCGTGTTGCGAAGCCAGCGCGATCAGGATGTCAGCCACGGGGCCAGGCTACGGGGCGTGCAGTCACCATGCTCACTCTTCCCGCGATGCGCCCGCTCCGGCGCCTCGGCCTCAGGCTTCGCCACCTCCACCGCGGGTCTGCGTCAGATCATCATTTCAGGGCAATCTGGGCGCGATGGAAAAGTCGCCTACCGAGCTGGGCCGCGATGCCTTCTTACGCTGCTTCGAGTGGGATGGCGGCCACGCGGATGTCTGGCGCGTCTTCAATGACGCAGTCGCCTTCGCCGAGGTAGTGGCCGGAATGGCCGCGCCATGGCGTTCCGTAGAAGTCACCAAGGTCTGCGGGATCGAGTCGCGCGGCTTCATCCTCGGCGGCGCGGTAGCCAACGCGCTCGGCGTGGGCTTTGCTGCTATTCGCAAGCAAGGCAACTTGTTTCCTGGCCAGAAGCGTGAGGTTGTATCTGAGCCCGACTACCGAGGCATCCGGCAGATCTTGCGAATCCAACAGCAATCCGTCACGGCCGACGATCGATGCTTGCTCGTAGACGACTGGATCGAGCGCGGGAGTCAAGCGATCGCGGCGCGGGATCTGATCGAAGCGTGCGGAGGTGTCCTCGTCGGCGTTGCTGTCATCGTCGACCAGTTCGATAGCGATCGCGCGCAGCTTCCAGCCATCACAAGCGTCATCAAAGCCGCGGAATTGCCTGGGGAGTAATCGAGCCAGATCTGAAGCCCTCGGCGCTTGCGATTCGGAGCGGGCTTACTACAACTGCCTGTCCGTCATCGGTGAACCGAACCGGATCACATTTCCGTCCGGATCAACGACCGCTCCCTCGTGTTGTCCCCACTCGGTGTCCTGGGGTGGATGGACCTCCGCTCCCGCAGCCTCCCAACGCGCCGCGACGGCGTCGGCGTCGTCGACGAACAGATAGGCACTCGCGCGGCCGTGTTCATCAAAGTTCGCCACAACGCCAAGATGGATTTCGACGTCATCCGTCACGGCGAACCCGTAGCCGCCGCCGTCGTATCTCCGCGTTGCGAACCCGAGCCGGTTGTAGTGATCCAGCGCGACGTCGAGATCGCGCACCGGGAAGATCGGCGCGACGCGTTTCAATTGGCTCATGACCTTCAAGTTACGAGACATCGTCGGTCATGACGGCGCCCGCCGGCCGGTGAGGTAGAACGCAGCTGCCAGTGAGGCGTCCCAGGTCCCGCGGGGACTACCTTGATGACCACGACGCCGAAAGCTCGCAGACGGGAAGGCGCTGAACGCTCCCACACGGTGGGTCGGAACTCGGCGCGGTGCATGGTGACGGTCTTGGCGTTGGGCTTCGTCCTGGGCGCGATCGGTTACTCGGCCGTCCCGTTTCGAGTGGACGTGCCTAAGGGCCGCTCCGGCCAGTGTGTGCCCGCCGCTCTCGCGATCGTGACCCAAGGCGATGCGGACAGCCAGACTGGCAGTTGGCTCAAGTACGGGTACTGCGCCAATGCTGCCAAGGCACGCCTGGCAACCTCCGGTGTCATCGCGGCGCTCGCGATCGTGTTCGCGGCAGGAGCATCGCGCGTGCTCCGCATGCACGAGGAGGAACACGCCGTGCTCGTCGGCTGAGCCCGCTGGTCAGTGCGTGCGAGTGCAGCGTGGATCGAGGCCGCTGCTCGCGCGGGGCCCTGGGGAGGCTCCTTCAGGACGTTCGGATGCTGTCGACACCAGGACTCTCCGGGGACTCCGAACTCATCAGTGCGCTGCAGGATCCGCCTGCCAGCGCAATGTCTGGATGCGGTAGTCGCCTGTCAGCCCCTTCAGCTCGACCGTCCCGGCGTCGGTGAAGCTGAACTCGGTGCTGTCATCGACCGCTGCGCTGACCTCTGGAGTGACGAGGATTTGGCCACCTTCGGCGAATGCGGCGACGCGCGCCGCCAGTGCGACGTTGCGGCCGAACAGGTCACCTTCGCGGTGTACGGCCACGCCGGCGTGGATGCCGATGCGCACCCGGATCGGGGTGCCGCGCAGCCGCCGGTCGCCGTTGGCCAGCGCCGTTTGGATCCCGATCGCGCACCGCATCGCCTCCGCGGGGAGGGCGAAGGCGATCATGAACCCATCGCCCTGGGACTTGATGATGTGGCCGGCGTGCTCGTTGACCTTGCGCCGCACGATCCGGTCGTGGCCATCCAGAACCCGGAGCCAGGCCTTGTCGCCGAGGCGCTCGTTGAGCGCGGTGGAGTCCTCGATGTCCGAGAAGAAGATCGTCACCGTGCCGTCGCGGGCCGCGAGGCGGCGCAGGTCAGGCTGCTCGACCTGCGCCCAACCCGCGAGCTCTTCGATCGAGCTCCGGATCGCGCCGCCGATTCCCTTCGCGCGAACAAGCGCTGCCGTCTCGAGGACGGCCTTGACCGTCGCTCGACCGCCGGAAGCCCAGGTGCTCTCCGCCGCGCTCAGCTTCCGCTCGAGCGTCGCGGCCCTGCGCCGCTGGTGCAGCCAGAGCCCGCTGGCCGTCGCCAGCGCGGCGGCCTCCACGACGATGATCAAAACGAGGACGATCGACGACACCAGACACGGCGTAGAGCATTCGCGGACCCCTGTCCAGCGGAGAGCGGACCAAGCGATAAGACTGGTGGCGCTGGAGACAGGACGGTGTCCGGATGATCGAAGACCTTGACGATTCCCGCCGCAAGGAGCCACCTTTCGTCTTTGGGCGAGCGGGAAATGCTCGAGGCATGGTTCGAGTTCCACCGCACCACCCTGCTTCTCAAGTGCGAAGGACTCGATGACCTCGGCCGCAGGAGCCGACCGGTGCCCACCTCCAAGCTGTCGCTCCATGGTCTGGTACGCCACATGGCAGAGGTTGAGCGCAACACAACGGCCATGCCGACCTCATCCGCGAGCTCGTCGATGGAAGTGTGGGCTGGTGATCGGACAATCGTCCCGCGGGGATGCTCGACGAAGCCGAGCGTCCAGCTGTGAGGGACGAGCGCCGACCGTCGTCGCGCGAGCGCGAAATGAGCGGCCCGGCGGCGTGGCCGTCGGATCTAAGGCCGAAACGCGTGCACCTTGTGGCGCCCGAACTGCCTGATTGGCGCCGCACGTATGTCCCGACACCGTCCCGTTCGATACGATGTGAGCGCCGTACATCACGGAGCATGACGTTGCGCTTGACGGCGCAGATGCACGTCGTCGTCGACGAGAACTCGAGACAGACAACCGAGAGGTGGGCCATGGATCTGCTACCGACTATGGAGAAGGTGCTCGACCGCGCGGGGACGGTGGTCGACGGAGTCGAGCCGAGCGAGTTGGGCAACGCAACCCCCTGCACAGAGTGGACGGTGCGCGACGTGATCAACCACGTCGTCGGCGGCGCCACCATGTTCGCCGAGTGCGTCGAGCAGGGATCGGTCCAGGACGACCGCCTCGGGCAGCTGATGGGTGGCGACAACCTTGGTGATGACTACAAGGGCGCGTTCCACGTGGCGTCCGACCGTGCGCGTGCTGCGTTCAGCGGCCAGGGTGCGCTGGAGAAGATGGTCAAGCTGCCCTTCGGTGAAATGCCGGCGGGCGTCGCACTGAACATTGCGGTGATGGACGTCATGACGCACGCTCTCGACATTGCCAAGGCGACGGGTCAGACGGTGGACGACGACGAACTGCTCGAGACTGCGCTCACGATCGGCCGCCAGTTGATCACCGCTGACTTCCGGAAGCCGGGCGTCTTCGATGCCGAGCAGCCGGCGCCGCCGAACGCGTCCACCGCCGACAAGCTCCTCGCCTTCGCAGGCAGAAAGGTGTAGCGCAGAACGCCGGGGGAGATCTCCCCCGCCAAGCGTCTCGACGATGCGCTATCCCGTCATCTTCCTGCCTGGGATCATCGCGCCGGCAACCATCCGTTATGGCCCGCTCGTAGAGCGCCTCGCCGACGTGGACGTCGTCGTCCGAGATCTCGCCGTCTACGACGATGACCAGCCACCGGGCGACTTCTCGATCGACACGGAGCTCGTTGCGCTCGACCGCGCCGCCCACGACGCGGGGTTGACAAAGTTCCACCTCTACGGTCACTCGGGTGGCGGAGCGGTCGCGCTCGCCTACGCGGTGTCGCGCGGCGATCGCGTGCAGAGCTTGGCGGTGGACGAGCCGGCGTCGGACATGACCGCGGAGGGCGACGCGGTGTACGGCTGGCCAGAGTTCGACGAAGCGGTGTTGCTCCCACCCGCCGAGTCGATGGCTGCCTTCATGCGACTGCAGGTTGCCGAGGACGTGATTCTTCCCGCGCCTCCCGCCGGGAAGCCGCCCCCGTGGATGGCGAAGCGACCGGCGGCAATCCGGGCGTTCGTGGGCGCGCTGCGTCGTCACCGTGTCGAGCCGGCCGCGTACGCGGGCTTCGCTTCGCCGGTCTACTTCAGTCGCGGGTCACGAACGCATCCCCGTTGGGAGGCGATGCAGACGCGGCTCGCTGGACTGTTCCCGGACTTCACGGGTGAAGTGTTCGAAGGACTCCACCACCTCAACACCTCGCACCAGGCCGAGCCAGATCGCGTGGCCGCAACCCTCGTGGGGTTCTGGGAGCGATCCGAAGCGGGCGCGTAGCCAACAGGGCGCTCTCGCAGGGTCTCACCATCCAGTTGTACGCCGTCGAGAACGGTTCGCACCAGGAAACTCCGGGCAGGAGCTTCCAAACGCATGACCAACCGCCGCTACACCGCGGGAACACCCGGCCGTGCGTCCTCAGGTGGCCGCGTGAGCGAGGTCCATCTCCCACCACAGGAAGTTCCTCGACTGGTCGAGGATCTGTTGACGGTGCTCGCTATATGGGACGTGGCACGTTTCCTTCCAGTACTCGAGGAACGCGTCGAGCCCTTGAGCCTGCGCGGCGTCGATCGTGCTCAGGGCCCACTGGTACGACACGAGCGGGTCGGTTGTGCAGTGGAAGTCGAGCGCCGGGGCGTCGCCCGGCGAGATGGTGCCGACCACGAGCTGCGCACCTGAGAGCGAGACCGCTGCTCGCACGCTCGCCGACGGATCCTCCGAGGACGAATAGCCCACGTTGAGCGCGGTGATCGCACCCGCGGACGAGCCGCCGATGGCGATGCGGTTCGGGTCGATGCCGTATGTCGCGGCGTTGCTACGGAGGAAACGCACGGCGGTCTGGGCATCTTCTGCGGCCTCCTTGATCGCCGCCACGCAATTCGAGAACGATCCCGAGCACCCCGGTGACTCGAGCCGATAGTCGATCGAGACGTTCAGGTAGCCCTTCTTGGAGAACGTCGTCGCTTCATCGACGAGCTCGGACGACGTCTTACTGCCACAACAGAACGAGCCGCCGTGGACCCACACGATCGCGGGCCGACTGGTGACCGTGTCGCCAGTGGGCTGGTACATGTCGAGCTGCAAGGTGATCGTCTGGTTCTCGAGGTTGACCGCGCTGCCGTAGGTCACGTTGCTCGTCACCGTGACCGCAGTGAAGATCGGGTCGCGGTACCGCACGGGCGCGGTGCCGGGTGGCGTGATGTTCGGCCATATCGGCCCGCATCCGGCGGCGACGATCACGAGCACAGCGACGACGGGCAGCAGAAGGCGATGACGCATGATGCGATGGTCGTGCCGCGACCGGCCCGCGGTCAAGTCAGGGGCGCGTACGACGTCGAGGAGACCTGGAGCATCTCGTATCGAAGACAACCGATCGAGAGCGGGCTGGCGGGACAGGACTGCATCGCTCGGCTCCCTTGGCGCTTCAGTTTGCGAGCACCCGTACAGCTTCGAGCTGTCTGGCGTCGAGTGCTTCGAAGGTCGCGTACGCCGCGACGTTCTCCCTGAGCTGCTCGGGCGTGCGTGCGCCGAAGAGCACGCTCGCAAGATGCCGGTGCGAGAACGCGTATGCGAAGGCCACGTGTGACGGTGGCACACCCCATTGCTCCGCGAGCGCCACGACCTTCGGGGCGAGTTCCTTCCCTGCCCGGTTGAGCGGAGATTCGTTGTCGTCAACCCGACCGTGCTCCCCGCGCAGGTACTTGCCGGTGAGCGCGCCCCCGGCGAGCACGAAGCTCGCAACGAGCGCGATCGGCCCCCGCACGAACGCCCGATGCATGTCAGGGTCATCAGGATCGCGGTGCTCGACGAGACTCGTGACCATCTGCGCCGCCGCAGGCGCAGGGACGCCGGCCTGTTCGCAGAGGGCGAGCGCTTCGAGATGCTGCGCGACGGTCCACATGCACGTGCCCCACGCGCGAGCGATCCCGGACCGGATGAGCCCGGCGACCTGCTCGATCAGCTCGGCCATCGTGAGATGAGGAGGCGGTGCGACGGCGTAGATGAGGTCGACGTGATCGAAGCCCATGCGGCCAAGCGAGCCGTCGAGCTCGGCGTTCGCGTCCTCCTCGGGCCAGTGCTCCCACCACAGCTTGTTCGCGACAATGACTTCTTCGCGCGCCCAACCAGCGGCGCGGAACAACTCACCGAACACGACCTCGGACCACCCCGTCGGCGTCGGCGCCCGTCCAGTCTCGTCGTCGTAGCGCGCATCATCGAGGAATGTGATCCCTGCCTCCCGCGCCGCGCACATCACCGCGACACCCTGCTCTCGCGGAATGCGCTCATACGTCCTCCACGAGCCCAGCGACATCACCGACACGTCGAAGCCCGAGGCACCCAGCGGGCGGCGAGGTAGAAGCGTCACAGAACTTGTTCTACCGCGGACGTCGAGCGCGTGCTCTTCGGACCGTCCTCAACGGGACACTCATTCGTGACCCCCTGCCACCGATAATGGTCTCGTGGAGCAGGCACCGCATCCCTCCTTCAGTCCCGATGGCGAGTGGTGGTGGTCGGGGACCGACTGGATGTCGACGGTGTCGCCCGACGGCAGGTGGCGCTGGACGGGGGCCCAGTGGACGCCGCTCCCTCACGTTCAAGGTTCGGGATATCGCATCCCCCGACCGGTCATCCGTGACGGCGCGATCTGGCTGGTTCTGTTCGGCCTGTGGGCGCCCGTCGTCGCCGTGCTCGCGCTCAATGAAGTGTCCGTGCGAGTGTTCTTGGCACTTGGAGCGCCACTTGGAGCCGTCGCGGTTTTGTCGACACTGCTCTTCGGGGGGCGGCTGGGACGACGAGGTCACTGGCGTGAGCTCGGACTCGCGGCCCTGGCCGGAACCGCCGAGCTTCTGTTCTTGTATGGCGTTGCCATGGTCGTGTCGCCGGACCCGAACAACACGAACGACATCGCCGCCGGCGCCGGAGTTGTCATCTTGAGCGTTCCGACGCTGCTCGTCGTCGCCTCGTTGCTCGGTCTCGGAGGTCTCGTCGGCCGCTGGTCACCACGACCGCGTCGGTTCAGGTGCGCGCGACCGCTTCCTGATCGCGGTCCCGAACTGAAGTAGCGGTCAGCTCGAGCGACGAGTCGGTCGGTCGGCCGTCTGCAGCGGGTGGGCGCGGAAGAACTTCCACATGACTTCGTCGGCCGAGATCGAAAACGTGGTCGGCCCGACAGCGGCTTCGATCTGTTTGGAGAACTCGCTGCCGGGCCAGGTGTGGCCTCCGCCCTCGATGCGGTAGAAGTCGACGTCGGCGCCTCGCGGACATCTGTAGCGCACGAGCGTCACGTCCGACGCGACCCGATGCTCCGAGGGCTGATCGGGACAGCGGTTGCGCTCGGCCCACGCCGCGACGACCGTCGGGATCGGCGGCTCGTTCTTGGCGAATCCCGCCTTCTCGCCGATCGTGCGGCCGGACCGGTCGGGCGGGAGCGCGAGTGCGTCGGGCCCGAGCCCCCCGTCGAAGGCGACCCACCTGTCGGCCGTCCCGTGAAAGACAACCATCGGGACGGCCCGCGACGGGGGGCAGCCCTCGTAATCGCGGACCCCGGCGACCGGCGCCACCGCGGCGAAACGATCGGCGTACACACACGCGATGGCCGATACGAGAAAGGCTCCGTTGGAGTAGCCGGCCGCGAACACCCGGCGCTCGTCGATGCAGAGCGTCCGTTCGGCCTCGTCGAGCAGGTCACCGACGAAACGAACGTCGACGGAGTCGATCCTGCCGTGGAATGCCGTATCCCAGTAGGAGTCGAGCCCAGTGCCGAGGCCCTGCGGGGTGATCGTTACGAAGCCCTGCCCGTCCCCGTACCGACCGAGCGCGCTGTTCGCCACATGCACCTGAGCGCCTTCCGAAGCACCGTGGAAGTCGATCACGAGCGGGATCGGCGTTCCGAACCGGTATTCGGGCGGGACGTGGCGGATGTAGGTGCGTTGCATGCCGCCTGAGGTCATTGTGAGCGTCGTCTCGCCCGGCGCGACGCCCGTGCCCGATCCGTCACACGCAGGCGACGCGAGGGCGGAGTCGCTCAAGCCGCTGGAAGTCTTCGGCGCCGACGAACGTCCGCCCCCCTGGCACGCTCCGACGAGCACAAACGCTACGAGCACGCCGATGACGCGGCGAACCGCCACGGCCCGAGAGTACCGCCGCTCGAAGGTCCGGGTCGTGCCGGTTGGGCGCGTAGGCGTCGCTCAGACGGTGCTCACGAGCTCGAGGCGGGGCCATGGCTGAACCTCGGCGCTCGCGGAACTGCTCGATGTGCGACCGAGTCTCACTGGGGGACGCTGGTGACGATCAAGAGATGTGCGCTCAGCCCGAGGAGCGATGGTTCCGCCTCCACGGCTTCGGCGGCGAACAAGATGACCGCTCTGCCCTCTTCCGTGGACCAATGGGGCGCGAGGTCCGGCAGCCAGCCCGCGAGGCCCTCCACACCGAGAAGCTCCCGGACCGTCAGCCCCGCCTCTTCTGCCTCAGCTCGCAACTCGGCCGGATGATGGAAGAACGCCGTGGTGAACCAGTGCGATCGGTTCTCAGGATTGCGATGCTGGCCATCTCGAAGATCTCGCTCGACGATCTGTCTGAAGTCGCGGTCGAAGAGGAACCGCCGGGCAAGGCCATCGAACAGCGACGCGAAACGACTGATGCCGGCGCACGCGACAATGCCACCGGAGCGGACGACTCGTCGGGCTTCGCGGAGGGCGTCGATACGATCGGATCGGTCCGTGAGGTGGTACAGAGGACCGAAGACAAGCGCGACGTCAAAGCTGTCGTCAGGAAGTGACAGTTCTCGGGCGTCACCCAGCTCTGCGGTAACCCCCTGTGGCCCAAGCTCGACTCGAACGTTCTCCACATGTCGAGGCGTGACGTCGACGACGTGGACACTGTGACCCTCTTCCGCGAGCCACGACGCGTGGACGCCCGTTCCGCCGCCTATGTCCAAGATCCGCGCAGGCGGGTCGGGCAGATATCGGTGCAGGATCTCCCTCGTCCGCACCAGCTCGAGCTGACCGAAGCCTGTCGCGATGCGGTCCTCCTCTCGAATGCTCTCGTAGTGCCCGACGACCGCCTTCTCGTCCTCCATCTCGTCAACGCTAGGGACGCCGTCGCATCTATGAGCGGGGGACCTGGGAAGCGAGCGAGAGCAACGGCGCGGCTCGGTCACGCCAGTTGTCACCGGCTCCCCACAGGTCCAGGACGAACATGCTTGCGAAGGCGAGGCACCAGTCGATGAGGCGGGCGACGTCGGCGTCGATAGCCGTCGCGAGCCGAGCAGCACGCGCCTCGATCGTGGCGACATCGCCTGCTTGCCATACGAGCAGGTCGATGGCGTCGTACGCCGGGTCACCGAGGCACGGTGCCGGGTCGATGGCGACCAGGCCGCGGCGATCTCCGCCGTCGAGCACGTTTACAGGCGTGAGGTCGCCGTGGAGCAGGGCCGTGGGTGACCGTTGCGCAGCGAGTCGAGCCGCATAGGCGCGGCCACGCGCGAAGAGGTCCTCGGGGACCAGCTCGACGAGCTCGGGATGGAGCTGTCGCTGCCCGGCCCAGGAGTCGAACAGATACGCGATCCGGTGCGTCAGCGGTGGGAACGCCGCCCCGGCGGAACCGTGACTGTGCAGTGAGGTGAGGAGCTCCGCGACGCTCTCCATTGCCGGGTACCGGGAGGCGTCGCGGAGCATCCCTCCTGGCTCGATGGCCTCCATCAACAGAGCCCCCACGCCGGCGTCGACCGCGTGAACCACGGGGACATGAGGCGTCGCCCAGGTCGCGAGAGCATCCGCTTCCATCCCGAGGCGCGCACGATCGGGGGCGACCTTCAGGACCGCGGAGCGTCCATCGGCGGTGTCGCATCGGATGACCACCGACATGCTGCCTTGGGGGATGAGCGGCCCGAACTCCAGCCCCCAGCGCTCGCCGAGCGCTGCGAGAAGCGCCGGCAACTCCTCCAGCCGCGGGTCGATCTCGTTGCCGAAACGCGCTCTGAGCCGACGCCGGGCTCGCTCGTCGACGCTCGGCACTGGCGATCCCATGGCTGACAGGGCGCCGCGAGCCACTCAACTCCAGACCGCCGTATCACGTTCCCTGGCAGCGGCCGATCGTGTCGGTGTTGAACGTGCCGTCGGCGCAGCGGAGGTTGGGGTTCTCGTGCGAGAAGACGCCGGCGGGGCTCTCCCACGAGGGCACGACCCAGGCGTGCACCATCCAGCCGGTGATGTTCATGAAGGACCCTCCGAGCGACGCGCACTGGGCTTGGGTCACGTCTGAGTCGGGTGGGAACAGGACGTCGACTCCCTTCAGGCAGATGTTGCTGTGGCGGTGCCAGTGGTCGTTCGGGCCGGCGAATCCTTCAGGAGGGGTGTTGCCCATGGCGTAGTACATGAGGCCGACCATCTGGGAGGTGGGACTCGTGCCGTCGTAGATCAGCGCCAGTGGCTTGGCGGGGTCGAATGACCCTCCGAAGCCACCACGAAAGCTGATGTAGTGCGCCCCACTCCCGGGCCCGAAGCCACCGATGACGTGGTAGCCCGCCGCCACGACACTGGCGACCGTCGGGTAACGCATCGCCGTCGCGCGGGCGACGACGAGCTGCTGCTGGAGCACGGCGCGTGTGTTCGGATCGAGCGGCTTGTCGGGCTGGGCTTCGGCGGCGACATCTTGTGCTTTGACGCCGTGGATGTGGTGACCGTTCAGGTCGGTCGGTCCGGTCGGCCCGGTCGCTGCGGCCGACGACGCCGTCGTCCCGTGATCGTGTGCGCCGTGGGCTGCGGCCGAGTGGTTGCGGGCTGCGGGTGCCGCGATGAGCGCGGAGGTGAGCGCCAGTACCGCGACGACTGCGACCAGAGCCACGCCGTTCGAGCGGAACCGGAGCACGGCCTGCGAGAGCAGCATCGCGGCGAGCACGACGGTCGCGGCCTCCATCGCGACGGTCAGGCCGTCGACGATCATCACTGACTCGGCGTGACCTGCGTGCGCGCCGAACGGAAAGCCGACGGTACGGCTCACCGCCCAAGCCTCGATGCACGCGGCGCTGACTGCGACGACAGCGATTTGGACGCGCCGCGAATATCGGAACACCACTGCCACTGCGAGCCCCATCTGGAGCCAGGCCACAACGAGAAAGCCGACGCCTTCGGCGGTGGACTCGCCGAAATGCGACGGTGCCATGGCGAAGTGCACCGCGCCCGCGCCGACGAGGAGGGCGGCCGCCAGCCACTGGACGAAGCCGATCTCGGTCGACCTGTCAGCGCTACTTCGACGCGCCGACGGCTTGTCCTCGAGCGATTCGATGGTCGGCCGGTCGAGAACAGTTGCCATGACGATCCCCCGATCGTGGGTCGAGCACGTGCGACCACTCGTCGCTGGACGTGAACCGTACCGCTTTGCCCATTCGCGTGGCGTTCCGCCGTCGTTGCGGGCTGCGGGTCAGCCCAGCAGGTAGCGCTCGCGAAGCGCGGCGGTCGTCCGCTTCGGGAGGGCGCCCGCGGCGAGGAGGTCCTCGAGGGTGATCGAGGCGAAGGTAAACCGGTCCACGAGAAGGTCCCGGTAGCGGGTGCACGCGTCGACGACCGCGCCGTTGCCGGCGGGGTGGACTACGACGTAGCGGCCCCACGTCCACTGGCCCGCGTGCTGGAGCATCGACAGCAGCAGCAGGTGTTCGAGCCACATCATGGCCAGCTCCGACCGGCTCGCGGCCAGGTCGAGCGCCCGCCGCTCGAAGATGCCCGAGCGCAAGGCGACCTCGCGGTTGCGCGACAGGTTGCTCAGCTTCGGGATCTCGACCTTCATCCGTTCGTGGTACTTGGTGTCCACGGCCACGACCCCGCGGGTCCCGTCGTCGAGGTCGAGGACGAAGACGGCGTCGAACGACCGGAGGCTGTTGAGGTACGAGGGGTCGAACCGGCCGGGCGAGTGGGCGAAGCGCACCTCGGTCACGGTCCCCGGTGCGTCCGGCCACCAGGTGTGCGCGGCCCGGTCGGCTCGTGCGAGGTCGGTGGCCAGGTCGCCGAACAGGTTGAAGGCCAGCGTCGGCGACCACAGCAGGTCGGCCCATAGCCGCTGGTGGTCGAAGCTCTGGTGCCGCTCGGCCACCGCCGCTCGGGCCTTCGCGGCTGCGAACGCCGCGGGGGTCAGGAAGTTCGCACCCGTCTCGACGGCGTAGTCGAAGGCGAGCCGGCTCCCGACCGGCCGCACCGCTCGCCCGGCCGCCGGCGGCTTGATCGGCTGCGACCCGATCGGATGCCCCTTCGCCTCCCGCCAGCGCGCCTGGTGCAACCGCGCCGCCCGCCGGAACGCCGTGACGTCCGGCCGCCCGGGAGCGTTGTCATCCTCCTCCCAGCAGGACGCCGCCTCCAGCTTCCGGCGGCTCGGCCCCTCCCGCATTCCCGGCATGGTAGGGGTCCCCGTTGACGGTCGGGCTGGAGGATTCAAACCTCTGCGCGGCCTTGTCAGCCGTGGGTGACCTCGAAGAGTTGCCAGTTGTCGGGAACAATGCACGGGGTGCGACCGCCTCGATCGTGGCGTCTCCTCGGCGTTCCTGTGGCCACAGTTCTCGCTTTGACCGCGTGCAGCTCCGGGACCGCGTCACGTTCCCGTGCTCCGGCGGCACCAGCGAATCGACGCCAGAACATCTGGCGGACGCCCTCGTCGCCGATCAACCCGACAGCATTGCCGTTGCGCGATCAGCACTACGTGACGGATGCGCCGAAGAAGGGCTACGTCTTCAGCTGCGATCCCAGGATGTTCCAGCAGACCAATGCCCCGGGGGCCCAACGGGACGGGCCGTGGATCGACAAGGCGGCAGGTACGTACGACGTCACGAAGAAGCCTGTCTTCCGGGGGCACGTCTACAACCGCGACGCGGTGTTCACGATCACGACGACGTCGGACCAACGTGCGATCAAGGGCAACGGCCTTGCGCTCGGCGTGCCCACCGGCATCTTCCCAGTCGAACCTGGCGATCCGGCCTACAAATACGATCGGAACCCGAATCGCATCACGGCCCAGAACATCTCCTTCTCGATTCCACGCAATCCCACACCGGCAGCATCGGCCGCGTGTATCTACAAGGAGGTTGGGATCACGCTCGACGGAGTGCAAGTGCACGGGCCTCTCGACTCCACCGGCCGCGATGAGCTCGCACACGAGATTCAGGACGCCTGCACGGGTGGACCGCAACCCGGCGGTGGGTATCACCGTCACGCGCTCTCGGAATGCACTCCTCATATCGATCTGCGGAACGCGCTCGTCGGCTATGCGCTCGACGGCTTCGGCATCTTCAGCCCCTATGACCAGAACGGGAAAGAGCTGACGACCAGAGATCTCGACGCCTGCCACGGCAAGACTTCGAAGATCTCGTGGGAAGGGAAGACCGTCAGCATGTATCACTACGTGATGACGCGAGACTTTCCCTACACGGTCGCATGCTTTCGCGGGACGCCGACGAGGAACGCCTTCCCGGCCCTTCCCGGCGCTCCTCCGCAACACTGAACAGCACGCGCCGTCCGTTCTCAGTTTCGTCGTGGGGACCGCGTCGTGAGCCCCAACCCTCTATCGCCTGCCGGCTCGGTGGCGCTGTACGAAGAGGATCGCGATTCCCAGCACCACGCCCACGGCCAGCACGACCCAGACAAAGGCCACGTAGACCGCATGCTCAACTGCCATGGGTCCGAGGGTACGGGGAGGGGCGTTGCCTTCGTGCGGACCCCCGGACGGCCCTACCGGGTGCCGCCCGACCTCAATCGCGCATCCGGTGCAGCACGCGCACGACGAGACCGATCGTCACGCCGATGGCGAGCACTCCCCAGATCAAACTGTTTGCCGCGTGCCCGGCCGCAGCCATCACAGATGGCCTACCCCGGTGCAGGGGGAAGTCAATCCCGACAGCGACAGATCGTCTCAACATCCGCGTCGCTGGCCTGCTCGGTCAGGCGTGGCGCGGAGAAGTGCGCAGATCGCCGGTCCGTGCGCGCTCTCGAGTCTTCGCCCGTTTGTTCTGGCGCTTCGTGCTGTGCAACTGCGGATCGGCGTACGGAGCACGCCGGCCGGACGACCTTTCTCGTCCTCTACGTGTACGCCGTCTGGGACTCGTCGTCCTTACCGTGGACGTCGGGCGAAGCTGCGTTGCCGACTGCATCGGCTTCCGCGGTCCGCTTGATTGCCTCGAGCGTACGGCGCAGGTGCGGACGCATGTCCATGTGGTGCGGCAGCATCCGTCGGTAGACGGCGAGCAGTAGCCGTGGCGGCAGCTTGACCACCTCGTAGGACTCGGTGACGTTGGTTCCGTCACGAGCGGGCTCGAAGCGGTAGCGCCAGACCGTCGAGTCGGGCTTGGTCGGCGCGGGCACCGTCCGGAACGAGAACTCGTGACCGGGGTCGGCCGTGAGGACCTCGCAGATCCGAGACCAGCGCGACAGCTTGTTCGCGGCGTTCCGGCCCCGGAAGCGGGCGCGGGGGGCCGCTTGCCGGGCGTCGTCGAGCCATTCGGCGCGGCGGCATTCCGGACTGAACTCGCCGATCCTCGTGACGTCGGCTACGAGGTCGTAGATCGCCCGGGGAGGCGCTTCTACGTGGACCGTGACCTGACCGCTGGTGCGCATCTCCACCTCCGACTGACAGCTGCCCCTTCACCCGACATTGGTTCCAGTACCAGTGGAATCAATACACCGACAATGTATGATGGGGTGGTGACCAGCGTCAAGAGGGTCTATGACACAACCCGCCGCCAGGCGCAGGCCCAGGCGACCCGCCAGGACGTCCTCGACGCCGCGGGCCGACTGTTCGCCGCCGCGGGCTATGCGGCTACGACCGTGGACGAAATCGCGGCGGAGGCGGGTGTGTCGCGAGAGACGATCTTCAAGGCCTTTGGCAGCAAGCGTGAGGTCCTGCGGCTCTGGGTCGAGCGGGAGGTCGCCGGCCCCGAGGAGCCGGTCCCGATCCAGCAGCAGACCTGGGTAAGCGAGATGCGAGAAGCCCTCGACCAGCAGACCCAGCTCGAAACTGCAGTCGCCGCTGTTTGTCGCATCCATGACCGCTCCATCGACGCCATCGAAGTGCTGCGCGCCGCGGCACACGCCGAGCCGGAGATCGCCGCCCTGTGGGAACAGGCTCGCCGCCGACGACGGCAAGACGTCCACGCTGTGACTGAGCTTCTCGCCGCGACGGGCTCCTTGACACCCGGCCTCAGCACCGAAGAAGTCGTCGACGTCGTGTACGCGCTCAGCAGTCCGGAGCTTTACGACCTGTTCGTGCACCAGTGCAACTGGCGGCCCGAGCGGTTCGAGTGGTGGCTCGTCGAGTCACTCCGCCAGCTGGCGTTGGCCCCATCCCGCTAGTGAATTCGACGCGCTTCCCAGGTCGATCGAGTGGAGCTGCGCCAGCGATGCTAGAGATCGCGCAGTGCAACGACATAGAACCCCGACGAAGGCGACAAAGGACAGCAGCGCGAGCGACGCGCCGATGAGGAGCGCGATGCTGGATCGGCGTCGCCAACCCGTTCCCCACCACGTGACCGCCGCAGCACATCCCACCGCTACAAGCCAGCCGATCGCCGCAAGCGGCCAATATTTCGACAACTGGAGCGACGCCGCCGCGCAGACTGCGCCGGCGACTAGTCCGGCGGCGAGCACCACCTGCTGGGGGCGTTCATCCATACCTCTAGTCTGCGAGCGCAGAGCCAATCGCTCCATCTGGGGAAGCCCTCATCTGGCTTGGTCTCAGGGGATCAACGCAACACCCGCCTCGGTCGGGTTCGATCAGAGCGGGAGGTTGTGCCGTGGAGTGGATCTCAGATGAGGCCAAGGCTCGTATCGCCGAGCTGTGGGCGGA
>Ga0066709_100000161_pt1 | contig 28845 bp, 27 predicted proteins | sample GraSoiAngelo_158_FD_79665 | JGI IMG/M metagenome (GOLD analysis project Ga0066709, IMG submission 79665) | Grasslands soil microbial communities from the Angelo Coastal Reserve, California, USA - 14_1009_16_30cm | ecosystem: Environmental > Terrestrial > Soil > Grasslands | place: USA...
CGCGTGGCTGCTCAACCTGAACACCCGGCGCTTCACACACCTGCCGGACATGGCGTCGTCTCGCTCAAGTCAACCAGCATGGCCTGGACACCCGGCGGCCAGCTTGTCTGGCTCGGGCAGACCGGGCCATCGAGTGTCAGTGCGACGCTTGAGCAGACGCGTGACGTCGTTGCGGTGTGGCGACCCGGCCAACGTCGGATTGCAGTCCGCATCGTCCACATCCCCGAGCGTCTGGGCGACTCGTTCGTCATCTGGTAGATCACCCAGCGCAGCCCCGAGCGACGTTGGGAACATCGGGGACGTCCGCACTCAGCTGACATTCCCGAGCGCGTAGCCCTCGACCTGGCGGCGGATCAGAGCTCGTACGTCGTCAGCTCGATCATGTTGCCGTCCGGGTCCGGCACGTACAAGGAATGTGCGTTCCCGTGATCCTCGAAACGGAACTCGGTCCCCACATCCGTCAGGTGGGCCCGCGCGCGATCGAAGTCCTCACTCCCGAGCATGAAGGCGACGTGCCGGAGACCCACCGATTCGGGCTCGCGAGTCACCGCCGGCCCGGACTGCGCCTGGAAGAGCCCGATGCACGAGCCGAACTTGCCCATGAACGTGGGCCAGTCGTCTGCGCCTGGCTTGTTCATCAGCCGGAGTCCGAGCACGTCGCGGTACCACGCGATCGACCGCGCGCGATCGCTGACGTTGAGGGAGACGTGATCGAGCCTGTCGAGGCGGAAGGTCGTCATGCGCCTGAGTCTAGGCCGAGAAGCCTCCGCCCCAGGGGAACCTACGGATCGACTGCAAGCGCCTCGTAGACGCGCCGCTGGAAGTCCGCGATCAGCTTCTCGCTCTCCCCCATCAGTCGCCCCTGCGGAACACGGCCCGAGTCGAGGCCGCGCTGCACCGAGAGCACGAGCGCGACATCTTCCTCGGCCACCTGGTGGTCGAAGTCGAGCACCTCCTGGATCCGCTCCTCGCTCTCGTCCGGGTCGAAGTAGTAGTCCGTCACCTCGATCGTCGTCTTCGGCCCCGAGGGCAGCCAGTACTCGATGGAGACGTTCTGCGGCCCGGGCGCGATGTTGATCGTCGTGCTCGGGAAGAGGAAATGGAACTGCGACTGCCGCACGTCGCCGCTCGGGTCGTACGGCACGGTGCGGCTCCCATCGAGCGCCGACCGGCGGATCGGACCAAGCTGGCTCGACGACATCGGCCCGACGCTGAGCCTGTAGGAGTCCGGGTCGACGTCGATCACCTTGCTGAAGCTCGGATGCGCGACGGAGCAGTGGTAGCACTCCAGGTAGTTCTCGAGCGCGACCTTCCAGTTGACCTCCTGCCGCCACTCCTCGCGGGCACGGAAGCGGATGCGGTCGAGGTCGACGCCGCTCGCCGCAACGAGCGCGGGCACGTCCCCGAGCCAGTCGGCGAGCGGACCTGCATCGGGATCCGGGTTGACGAACACGAACGGGCCCCACGCCTCCACCGCCACGGGCAGGAGGGAGAACGCCTTCGGGTCGAACCCGGGCTCGCGCTCGGACCGCGGCGCCTTCTGCAGACCGCCGTCGAGACCATAGGTCCACGCGTGGTAAGGGCACTGCAGCGTCTGGCGGCGCCCCGATCCCTCCACCACGGCATGGCCTCGGTGACGGCAGACATTGACGAAGCCCCGCAGCACGCCGTTCCGCCCGCGGACGACCGCGACCGGGATCCGGCCCGCCACCACCGAGAAGAAACTGCCGGGGTCTGCCACCTGCTCCGCGCACCCTGCGTACTGCCAGCTCATGGCGAAGACGCGCTCGTTCTCGCGCGCGAAGACGGCGGGATCGGAGTACCAGGCGGCGGGAAGCGTCCACCCCTCCTCGAGGTCGTGCTCGAGCTCCGGGAGGCTGTCGACGGTGAGGTTTGTCATCGGCTTGATCCTGACTGTCCGGTCAGTCAGGATACCGGCACCCACCCAAATGGGTCAAGATGCGCCCGTGAGCGCCGCTACGCCAACCCAGACCGACCGCGTCGTCGCGATCCTCCAGGCCGCCTGCCGCGTCGTCGTGCGCGAGGGGGCCCACGGGCTCCGCATGGCGAGCGTCGCCGACGAAGCAGGCGTCTCGAAGGCGCTCGTGCACTACTACTTCTCGACGCGCCAGGAGTTGCTGCGCAGCGCCTTCGCGTACTCGGAAGGCCGGCTCGACAAGCTCGTGGACGAGGAGATCGCAGGCCTCAAGACCGGCGCCGAGCGTCTCGAGCGGGCGCTGCTCGTCAGCATCGACGCCGACACGCCAATTTCCGAGCAGCGCGCGCTGTGGAACGAGGTCTGGTCGAGCCTCCGGTTCGACGACGAGCTGCGGCCGCTCGTCGAGCGCTGGTATCGCACCTGGCTCGACCGCATGGTGCGCCTGCTCGAAGAGGGACAGAAAGACGGCAGCGTCCCGGCCTCCCTCGACGCGAAAGCGGCGGGCGCCCGTCTGGCAGCGGCAGCGGACGGGGTCGACTCGATGCTCTACCTCGGGCTGCTCGAACGCGACGGCGCGCGCGAGCTCCTGCTCGGCTGTCTGGTCCGCGAGCTCTCGGCGTCGTAAGACGCGCGAGCTCTGACGCTCCTCAGGCCCGCGTGGCGGCGGGCTCGGCCTCGCTCGTCGAGGGCGCCAGCACGCGCAGCGCCTCCGCGGGCAGATGCAGCGTCACCGCGGCCCCCTCCTCGCGCTCCGTCACCGAGCCGTCGTTCGGAACCATCGCCTTGAGAAGGTCACCGCCGACGATGCGGACGTGCACCTCGAACGCGTTGCCGAGGAACACCGATCGCTCGACGAGACCTGGAACCCTGTTCTCACCCGTCGTGCCGTGCGCCTCGACGACGATCCGCTCGGGCCGGATCATCGCCTTCACCTGGCCGCGCGAGCCCGTTGATCCCTGGGCCGCTCTCAGCGTCCGCTCGCCCATCCGCAGCGTGCACGCTCCGTTGTCGCCGGCCGTCGCCTCGCCCGAGAGCAGGTTGGAGACGCCGAGGAAGTCGGCCACGAAGACCGTCTGCGGCTCCTCATAGACCTCGCGCGGCGACCCGGCCTGCTCGACGCGACCCTGGTTCATCACCGCGACCCGGTCGCTCATCGTCAGCGCTTCCTCCTGATCGTGCGTGACGAAGACGAACGTGATCCCGAGCTCGGCCTGTAGCGCCTTCAGCTCGACCTGGAGGCTCTTGCGCAGCCGCGCGTCGAGGGCGCCGAGCGGCTCGTCGAGCAGGAGGACACGCGGTCGCAGCACGAGCGCGCGGGCCAGTGCCACCCGCTGCTGCTGCCCGCCCGAGAGCTGGCTCGACTTCCTTCGATCGAAGCCGGTGAGCTGCACGAGCTCGAGGGCCTCGGCGACGCGCCGGCGAACCTCGTCCTTCGTGCAACGCTGGTACTTGAGCCCGAACGCGACGTTTTTCGCCACGTCCAGGTGCGGAAAGAGCGCGTAGCTCTGGAAGACGGTGTTCACGTTCCGTTTGTGCGGAGGCGTCTGCGCGACGTCGGTGCCGTCGAGGACGATCTTGCCGCTGGTCGGTCGCTCGAACCCGGCGATCATCCGCAACGTCGTCGTCTTGCCGCAGCCCGACGGGCCGAGCAAGGTGAAGAACTCGCCGCCTGGCATGCCGATGTCGACGGAGTCGACGGCGACCACCTCGGCGAAACGCTTGGTCAGCTGCTCGAGCTGGATCTCGCCTTGCATCTGGTCACACCTCCAGAGCGGCGGCCACGGCGGCGTCGCTGCCGCCGGCGAACTTGCGGTAGACGAAGAAGGCGAACGAGAGCGTCAGCAGGGTCACGACGAGCATGACCGTCGCGATCGCGTTCAGCGCAGGCGTCGGCGCACCGCGCGCGCTAGCGTAGAGCAGCATCGGCACGGTGGTCGTGCTGGCGTCGCTCGAGAGGTACTGGGTGACGACGAAGTCGTCGATCGAGAGCGCGAAGACCACGGCGGCACTCGCGATGATCGCCGGCGCGAGCAGCGGCAGCAGCACGCGCAGCAACTGGTCGTGCGGAGGCGCACCGAGATCCGCAGCCGCCTCCTCGTACTCCCGCCCGATCGAGACGAGGCGCCCGCGCACGATGACGACGACGTACGAGAGCGTGAACGTGACCTGCCCGATCGCCTGCGCGGTCGTCCCGAGGCCGAGCCCCGGGAAGATCTTCAGGAAGAGCAGCAGCAGTGCGACTCCCATCACGATCTCCGGCGTCACCAGCGGGAGCAGCATCATCGTGTTGACGACACCCGAGCCGGGCCCACGCCACCGCTGCAGCCCGAGTGCGAGCGCGACCCCGAGCGGCGTCGCCACGGCCACGCACAGCACGCCGAGGAACAGCGTGTGCTTGAAGGCGCTCTGCAGGGCTGGGTCGTGGAAGACGCTGCCGACCGCGCCGGTGAACCAGCGGGTGGAGAACCCCTGCCAGGTCGTCCGCGACCGCCCGTTGTTGAACGCGAAGAGCACCGCGATCCCGACCGGCAGAATCGACCAGGCGATGTACAACAGCGTCACGACGCCGAGCCACCGCGGCTTGCCCCACGGGTTGCGCAGCCAGCCGAGCACGCCCGCCATCACGCTTCAGCCGCCTCTTTGCCCGCCCGCCGTGTCGCCCGGAGGTAGTAGATCATCAGGACGAGGAGCACCACCGCGAGCGCGATCGTGAGGACGGCGCCCGTCACCTTCTCGGAGCCCTGGCGCGTGAGCTGGTCGATCTGGTTGCCGATCATGTTGCACTTGGGCGCCGCGCAGACCAGATCCGGTGTGTAGTAGTCGCCGAACATCGGCAGCGCCGTGAGCACCGCGCCCGCGAGGATGCCAGGCCTGGAGAGCGGCAGCGTCACGCGGAGGAAGCCGGAGAAGGGGCTGGCGCCGAGGTCGCGGGCTGCCTCGATGTGCCGCTGGTCGATGCGGTCGAGCGACGCGTACAGCGGCAGGATCAGAAACGGCACGTAGCCGTAGACGAGCGCGAAGATGACGGTGGACTCCTGGCCGTCCAGCCAGCCCCCGCGGCTGGAGAGGAGGCCGAGCGAGATGAACAGGCGCTCGATTCCGATCGAATGGAGCAGCCGAGTCGCCCAGCCGTCTGGCGAGAGCAGGTTGATCCACGCGAGCATCCGCATCAGGTAGTTGATCCAGAAGGGGAGCACGAGGGCGAGCAGGACGATGCCGCCCCACTTGCCGTGGGCGTGCCTCGCCGCGAAGTAGGCGACCGGGTAGCCGATTGCGAGCGAGACTGCCATCGCGATCGCCACGAACGCGAACGTGCGCAGGAAGACCGTGAGGTACTGGCCGCCGTGCCAGATGTCGCGCAGGACGTCGAGCACGTAGCCGACGTTCCAGTCGAGCGGGTTCCAGAACGGAACCGGCTGCGAGAACGAGTCCTGGTTCCCGAACGCGACCGCAATCACGGCGTAGAAGGCGACGATGAAGAAGAGCGAGAGCCAGACCACGCCGGGAAGCGCCAGGAACCGCCACGTCCAGCGCGAGGTCACCCCTAACCCGCCTTGAACTTCGACCAGGCATCGTCCCAGAGCCGCTCCCCCCGAACGCTGAGCTGGAGCAGCTCCTGGTTGAACGCGAACTGATCGGGTCGCGTGACGGCCCCCGTGAGCGTCTTCGGGATCAGGCCCTGTTTGATCAGAAGGTCGGCGTCGATCTGCTTCTGCGGCGGGATGTAGCCGTTCTGCTGGACGAAGTTGTCGTAGGCGTTCTTCTCGTCGAGCAGGAAGTCGAGGAACGCGTGCGCGAGCGCGGGGCTCTTCGTGCGGCGGCCGATGCAGAGAAAGTCGTTCTGCACGACGCCGTTCTTGTCGGGCGCCCAGTACGAGAGGACGTCCGGTTTGACGCCCTTCGGCATGTAGTAGATGGCCGCGCCGACGACGTCGCCCGACCACGAGTGGTGCAGCCACGTCTTGCCCTCCGGCAGCGTCTGGTAGTCGGTGATCGTCACCTTGATGTTGCAGATGCTCGTCAGCTGCTCGAGATCCCGCCCGGCCTTCGCGACGATCACGGGATCCTCGGTGTTGAGGTCGGGCCGCGTGCCCGCGTGCATCGCGTCGCGCTGCATCGGCATGCTGAGCGCGTCGCGCTTGTCGTCGAGCAGGCCGACCTTGCCGCGATACGGCTGCGCGTGCCAGAAGATGTCCCACGGAACGTCCATGGCAGCGACGTCCTCTTTGAGCTTGTCGTTCCGCCAGCCGATGCCGTCGCTCCAGACGACATACGGCACCGTGTAACGGGCGCCGCGGTCGTAGAACGGATCCTGGAGCTCCGGCCAGATGTTCTTCTCCAGGTTCGTCAGGTAGGAGTGATTGAGCGGCAGCAGCAGCTGCTGCGCCAGCAGGTTGACGATGTTGGAGCCGGACAGGCCGATGATCACGTCGAACGTGACCGCCCCCGCCGCGAGCTTCGCGATCGCCTCGTCGGCGGAGTTGTAGGTCGCGATCTGCACCTTGGTCCCGTACTTCTTCTCGAAGCGCTTGACGAGACCGGGCCAGATGTAGTCGGCGTAGTTGTAGACCCGCAACGGGCCGCGCTCCGGCTTGCGACCGTCCGGGATCGGCTTGTTGTCGGGCGTGATCGCCCAGGTGATGGCGTAGTCGGGCCGCGGCAGCGGCAACCCTCCCGGCCCCAGAGGCCTCGCCTCGACGAACTTCGAGTTGACGCCGCCTCCGCCCCCGATCGGCGTCGTCGTGTTCTCGCAGCCCGCGAGCGCGCCCACACCCCCGATCGCAAGCGCCGAGCCCGCCGCCCCCTGAAGAAGCTGGCGACGGGTCAATCCGGATCGATCCCTCGGATGAGGCATGCCGACGCCCGGCATTGAATCGCGGTCCTGACCACCGAGTCAAGGCGGAATAGAAACAGCTATGGGGACAGACTTGAGTCTGTCCCCATGGCAGTCATTCGTTCTGCACGGAATCTCCACATGCTCCGCACCCGCCCTCCAAGAAACGGGCCTACGATGAGGCACGTGACGCGCCGCCGTATCGCCGTGGTGGAGGACGAGGCAACGATCGCCTCGTCGGTAGCCGCCCGCCTCCGCTCCGAGGGCTTCGACGTCGAGATCGCACGCGACGGTTTCGAGGCGATCGACCTCTGCCGCGCCTACCGCCCGGACCTCGTCGTGCTCGACCTCATGCTTCCCGGAGTCGACGGGCTCGAGGTGTGCCGGCGCATCCAGAGCGACCGGCAGATCCCCGTCCTCATGCTCACGGCACGCGACTCGGAGACCGACCTGGAGGTCGGGCTCGGCGTAGGCGCCGACGACTACATGACGAAGCCGTTCAGCCCGCGGGAGCTCGTGGCACGCGTGCGGGCGCTCCTGCGCCGCGCCGACCGGCCGGCGCCGGCCGACGGCGACCCGATCCGCCTGGGCACGCTCGTGATCGACCCCGCGACGCGGATCGTCACGCTCGAGGGCCGCGACGTCCATCTCACGGCAACGGAATTCGACCTCCTGCACTGGCTCGCGCAGACGCCGCACGTGGTGTACGCCCGGCGCCGCCTGCTCAGCGAGGTCTGGGGGTATCGGGCAGGTGCGGGCGAGCGCACCGTGGATTCCCACGTCCGGGCAATCCGGAGGAAGCTCGGGCGGTCGGTGATCCGAACTGCCCACGGGATCGGCTACGCGCTGGACACGAACTGCCTCCTGTGAGGCCGCTCGACTTTCTCGGCTCGATCAAGCTCAAGCTCGGCATCGTCATCGTCGCCGCCGTTGCGGTGAGCGTCGCCGCCGTCTGGATCGGTAACCGCGTCGGGCTCTCCTTCCTCGTCGGAGGCATCGTCGCCGCCGCGCTCGCGCTCGCCCTGGTGCAGCTGCTCGCCCACGGAATGACGTTCCCGCTCAGGGAGATGGTGGCTGCCGCCCAGGCGATGGCCCGCGGCGACTACAGCCGTCGCGTCACCGCGACCTCTCGCGACGAGGTCGGTGAGCTGGCGCGCGCGTTCAACTCCATGGCGGGAGAGCTGGAGGAGGTCGACCGGGTCCGGCGAGACCTGGTGGCGAACGTCTCCCACGAGCTGCGAACCCCGATCGGCGCCCTTCGGGCGAGGCTCGAGAATCTCGTCGACGGCGTCGAGCAGCCGAGCCGCGAGGCCCTGGAGGGCGCGCTCGCCCAGGTCGAGCGCCTTGGCGACCTGGTCGAGCAGCTGCTCGATCTGTCCAAGCTCGAGTCCGGGACTGTGCCGCTCGAGCGGGAGGCGATTCCGGCCGGCGAGCTGCTCTCCCACATCGCCGACGAGTGGGGCTCGCGAGCGGAGGCAAAGCGCGTGCACCTCGCGGTCTCGTCGGCTCCGGACGATCTCGTGCTGGACGTGGACGTTCGGCGCATGCATCAGGTGCTCGCGAACCTCGTCGCGAACGCGATCCGCCACTCTCCGCCGGACGCGGGCGTGCAGGTACGCGCGTCGACAGGGCAGGCCCACACGCGCATCGAGGTCACGGACGAGGGGACGGGAATACCGACCGAGGAGGCCGAGCGCGTCTTCGAGCGCTTCTACCGCTCCGACCGCGCCCGCTCCGCCGACGAGGGCGGCGCCGGTCTCGGCCTCGCCATCGCGCGCTGGATCGTCGAGCTCCACGGCGGCACGATCAGGGCCGACCAGTCCCCCGCCAAGGGCTGCCGGATGGTCGTCGAACTGCCCCGATAGTTCTCCCAGCCAGGGCCCGGTTAGGATCAACGGCCCGTGGTCCACGAGAAGCGAATCGAGATCAGATGGCGCGACATGGACGCGTTCCGGCACGTCAACAACGCCGTGTACGCGACATATCTCGAGGAGTGCCGGGACGAGTGGGCCGAACGGGCTCTCGGCGACGCCGGCGACCTGTGGGGCTTCGTGCTCGCCCGCGTCGCGATCGACTACCGGCGCGAGCTCACGCAGGAGGACGACGCGATCGTCGTCTCGTGCCGGCTCGTCCGGATCGGGAACTCGAGCGTGACGCTGCGCGAGGAGATCCGCACCGAGGACGGCGAGCTGTCGGCCGAGTCCGAAGCCGTCCTCGTGGCCCGTGACGGAGAGACGGGACGATCGCGGCCGCTGAGCGCGAGCGAGCGCGAGGCATTCGAGCGCGCGCTGTGAGGGGCGGCTGGGGTCAGGTCTTGCATGTTTCAGGCAGGGAAGTGCAACCTGACGCCGGGCTGTCAGGCCTGAAACATGAAAGACCTGACCCCGGGTTTTCGCCCCTTCAGCACCTGTTCAGCCCGCTGCGGCTCGGGCCGGTCGAGCTGCAGAACCGGATCGTGTCGACCGCGCACCAGACCACGCTCGTCCACGACCACCTGCCCACCGACGACTTCGTCGCCTACCACGAGGCCCGGGCGCGCGGAGGCGCCGGGCTGATCGTCCTCGAGGCGACCGCACCCCATCCATCGGGAATCCTCACCGCGCACGAGCTGGCGGGATACCTCCCCGAGATGGCCGCCGCCTACCGACGGGTCGGCGAGGCCGTACAACCGCACGGCACTCGTCTCTTCGTGCAGCTGCTCCACGGCGGTCGCGAGCAGATCGCCGGGCCGCCGCGCGCTCCTGCTCTCGCGCCCTCGGCGATTCCGAGCCAGCGCTTTCGCGTGACGCCACGCGCGCTCCGCGGCGGCGAAATCGAGGAGATCGTGCACGGCTTCGGCGAGGCAGCGAGGCGTGCGGCGCAGGGCGGCCTCGACGGCGTCGAAATCTCCGCCGCCCATCGCTACCTCGTCGCGCAGTTCTTCGACCCGGCGCTCAACCGCCGGCACGACGACTGGGCCGAGCCTTCCCGTTTTCTGCTCGCGGTCGTCCGAGCCGTCCGCGCCGCCGGTCCCGGGCTCTGCGTCGGCGTGCGCTTCTCGGCGGACTCCGAGCCCGCACGGCGCATGGCTCCGCTCCTCGCCGGGGAGGTCGACTACCTCAGCATCGCGCTCGGTGAGTCGCCGACCTATCTCGGCTCGACGCTGATCGTCCCACCGCCGCCTCTCCCGGAGAGCGCGATCCTCCCGCACGTCGAGCCGTTCCGGGTAGGGCTGCCGCTGATCGCCACCTCGCGCGTGGTCGATGTCGTCGAGGCGGACGGCATCGTCTCCTCGGGAGCCGCGGACGCGCTCGGGATGACGCGCGCGCTGATCACCGACCCGGAGCTTCCGAACAAGGCACGAGCCGGCCGCCCCGGCGCGATCGTGCGGTGCATCGGCTGCCAGGCGTGCATCGCGCACTACCACGCGGACGATGCAATCCGGTGCGCCGTCAACCCGCGTACCGGGCGGGAGCGAACTTGGTGCCGCCCTGCGTCGGCCGCTCGTCCGCGACGCGTCGTCGTCGTCGGCTCCGGGCCGGCGGGGCTCACGGCCGCTGCAACCGCCCTGGCCGCCGGCCATGACGTGGTGATGCTCGAACGAGCGGACGGCGTCGGCGGACAGCTTGCGATCGGCGCGGACGCTCCGGGTATGCAGGCGATCACCCACGGGTTCCTCGCCAACCACGCCGGCACGCTCGAGTCGATCGACCTGCGCCTGGGGATCGATGCGACGCCGGAGTCGGTCGGCGCGCTCGACCCTGACGCGGTGGTCGTGGCCACCGGCGCGGCGCCATACCTGCCTCCTCTGCCGCTCGAGGGCGACGTGCGCCAGGCCTGGGCGGTGCTGCGGGGTGATTCCGTGTCCGGACGCCGAGTCGTCGTCGCCGACTGGGGCGGCGACCCGGCCGGGCTGGACGCCGCGGAGGTACTTGCACGCGCGGGCAACCAGGTCACGCTCGCCGTCGCCTCGGTCACGGTGGGCGAGAGCGTGCACCAGTACCGGCGGAACCTCTACCTGCAGAGGCTCTACCGTGCCGGCGTCACGATCCTGCCGCATCACGAGCTGGTCGCCGCATCAGCGGGTGAGGCGCGCTTCCGCAACGCGTTCGCGCCCGAGCTCGAAAGGACGGAGCCTGCAGAGCTCCTCGTGCTCGCGCTCGGACGCGTTCCCGAGGACACCCTCGCACCGGCACTGCGCGACGCCGGCCTCGAAGTCGAGGAGGCCGGTGACTGCCTCTCGCCCCGGTCGCTCGAGGAGGCGGTCCTCGAAGGGGCGCTCGCGGCAGGACGCGCCTTGAGATGATTGACCGGCAATCCCTCGTCGCGCAGGTGGTGGTCGAGACACGGCGCCGTTGTCGCCGCTCGTCCTTGCGCGTATTCCCGATACGCGCTGCGGCCGTTCGGCGCCAACGGCTTGGTCTCGCCCATCCCCGCATCGACGCCAATCACCGGTCAATCATCTAGGCTCTCCGCCGAATCCTGACCGTACGGTCAAACAGCGCGACCCGGAGGTTCCCGTGATCGTCCCCGAGCTGCCCAGCGACATCCGCGACTTGAAGGCGGCCGTCGGCCGGTTCATCGAGACGGAGGTCTACCCGCACGAGCAGCGCATCGCGGAACGGGGCTCGATCGACGCCGCCGAGGTCGACGAGCTCAGGCGCAGGGCGCGCGAGGCGGGGTTCTCAATGCTCAACATGCCCGCCGAGCACGGCGGCAGGGAGCTCTCGATGCTCGGACAGGTCGCCCTGGAGGAGGAGTCGGGCAAAGCGACCAACGGGCTCGGGTTCGCCGTCGTCGACCGAGGCCCGAGGGAGCTCCTCGAGATCGCGACGCCCGAGCAGGCCGAGCGGTGGATCGCCCCGATCATCCGCGGCGAGTACAGGGAGGCCTGGGCGGTGACCGAGCCGGGCGCCGGCTCCGACGTGGCCGGCATCCGCGCGACGGCGACACGCGACGGCGACGACTGGCTGATCGACGGTGAGAAGTGGTTCGTGACCAGCGAGGGAGACCCCGGCTTCTACATCGTCCTCGCTCTCGCAGGCGGCGAGCAGACGCTCTTCCTCGTCGAGCCGAACGCACCCGGCCTGGAAATCGTCCGCACGCCCGGGTTCCTCCACGACCCGTACCTCGACCATCACCCCGAGATCGTGTTTCGCGGCTGCCGCGTGCCGGATGCGAACCGCATCCCCGAGGGCGGCGGCGAGGGTGCGAAGGAGTGGTTCACGGTCGAGCGCCTGTTCATCGCCGCCCGCTGCTGCGGCGCAGCCGAGCGGTTGCTCGACCTCGCGAGCGCCTACGCCCAGGAGCGCGAGGCGTTCGGCTCGAAGATCGCCGACTACCAGGGCGTCTCGTTCCCGCTCGCCGACTCGCTCACCGAGCTGCTGGCCGCACGTCTGCTCACGTACCACGCCGCTCACGCCTTCGACGAGCTCGCGAACAGGAAGATCGTCCACGGGAAGGTGGCGATGGCGAAGCTGTACGCCTCCGAGATGGCGGGCCGCGCGGCCGATCGCGCGTTGCAGATCCTCGGCGGCCGGGGCTATATGACCGAGAGCCCCGCCGCGCGCTTCTACCGGGAGCTGCGCGTCGACCGCATCTGGGAGGGCACGAGCGAGATCCAGCGGTTGATCATCGCCAACGGCCTCTTCAAGCGCGGCGCGGCGCCGTACCTCGGCTGGGAATAGGCAGCGGCTACTCGCCGTGCTCGGAGACGCCGTCGCGGTAGCTCCGCGGCAGCGTCGGCATCCCCTGCGTCTCGGCGCCGAAGGTCTTGCGCGCCCGGCGGTAGCGCCGCCAGTTCCGGGACAGGATGAGGCCGACCACGAGGAGGCCGAGCAGGAACAACAGCGCGGGGATGCCGATCCACTTGCCGGCGACGCGGCCTCGATCCGGGGTGGGCTGGCCGCGGCCGTTGGGGCCGTAGTCGTTCGGCCCGACGACGCGTCCCGGCTTCCCCACCGGGGTGAAGGTGGCGACGGGATAGGCACGGTTCACGACCCAGGACCCCGACCTCCGGATCACCTCCATGCTCAGCGCCATCGCGCCGACCTTGGACTTGTTCCACGGCTGCACGATCACGTTGAACGAGACGCTGTTGCGCTGGACGTCGACCTGCGTCCAGCCGCCGGTGAAATGGGCGCCCTCCGGCCGGTAGCGGGGAAGCGGCAGGTTGCCCGCACTCCAGTCCGACAGCGAGCTCCCGCTGCGGAGATCCGGCCCGGCGAGCGCCCAGGCCTCGGCCGGATCGCTGCGATCGAGCGCGGCAGCGAGGAAGTGATCAACGGTGGTGCCGATGCGACGCCGGTCGGCGCGGCTCAGATGCGCCTGACCGGTGTCCGCCAGCTGCGCAGGCTGGTTCGAGAACGTCTCGCGCTGCGGGTGGCTCTTCGGCAGCAGCACGATCGTGAGCGCAGCCGCAGCCGCGACGAGCACGACGAGCGCAAGCCACAGAAGGCGCCGCCGCTTCCTCGGTGACTCCGGAAGCAGATGCACCGTGAAACGACAGCCGCACCGGGATCACACCGACCCCGTGCGCGCCCCTTCAGGCGAGGATGACGCGTGCGTCGAGACCGACGACGCCGTCGGCCCTGACGAGCAACGGGTTGATCTCGACCTCGGCGATCTCGGGATGCTCGGCGGCGAGGCGCGAGAGAGCAGCGGCAGCGTGTGCCACGCCCGCGATGTCGAGAGCCGGCCTGCCACGCGCGCCCGTCAAGAGCGATGCGCCGCGGAGCGTCCGAATCAACGGCTCGAGCTCCGACGGCTCGGCCGGCGCGAGCGCCACCGCGACGTCGCGGAGCACCTCCGTGTAGAGCCCTCCCAGCCCGACGACGACGAGCGGGCCGAAGCGTGCGTCGCGGCGACAGCCGACGAGCACCTCCGCGGAGTCCGGCGCCGAGACCATCTCCTCGACGACGAACCCGCGCGGGGCGAGGGACTCAGCCATGCGGCCGAACGCCGCCCGCACGTCGTCTTCGTCGCGAAGGCCGAGCGCAACGCCCCCCGCGTCCGACTTGTGGAGGAGCCCGAGCGCCTTGAGCACGACCGGGTAGCCGAGAGCAGTTGCGGCCGCGGTTGCGTCGGCCTCGGTCTCCACAGGCGTTGCCGCGGCGAGGCGAATGCCCGCGCTTTCGACGAGGCGTCGAGCCGCAAGATAGTCGTCTCCGGGCTCGAGGCCGGACGCACCGGTCGCGTAGCCGGGGATGTCTCCGGCCGCGGGCGCGAGCGAGGCGATTCGCGCAAGCGTTCGCACACCGCCTTCGATCTCCCGGTAGACGGGGACGCCCTCCCGGCGGAGAAGCCGGGCCGGCGGCGCGTCGGCGTACATCAGATGGCACACGAGCACACGTCCGCTCGCGTCGGCCGCTGCTGCGAGCGAGCGAGCCACGTCGAGCTCGACCGTCTCGAGGTCGTCGTGCTGTCCGCCGTAGCCTCCGAGATAGCCCGTCAGGACGACGGTGTCGACCTCGCCCGATTCCAGGATGCCGCCGATCACGCGGGCGTAGGAGCCGAAGTCCTGCTCTCCGGCACCGGCGAGATCGACGGGATTTGCCGTCACGGTCGTCGGCGGCAGCTCGTCGGCGAGCCGTGTCTGAAGGCCGTCCGACAGCGTCGGCAGCTCGAGACCTGCAGCTGCGGCGACATCCGCGGCAATCACGCCCGTCCCGCCGCCGTCGCCGACGATTGCCAGGCGCTTCCCACGCGGACGCCGCGGCGCGAGGAGCAGCTGAGCCGCGTCGATCAGCTCCCGCGGGGTGGAGACTCGGACGATTCCCGCCGACCGGCAGGCTGCGTCGACCGCGGCAGCGTCGCTGACCAGCGCTCCGGTATGGGACAGCGCGGCGCGCCTGCCCGCGTCGCTGTGTCCAGCGGCCAGCAGCACGACAGGCGGGCCGGATGCGGCCGCTGCGCGTGCGAACGCGCGACCGTCGCGGAAGTCCTCGACGTAGGCGGCGATCACGCGCGTGTCGGGGTCGTCGGCGAACGCGGCGACGAGGTCGCCCGCATCGAGATCGGCCTGGTTGCCGACGGATGCCACCCTTGACACGCCCAGACCCACGTCGGCGGCCAGCAGAGCGATCTCGTAGCACAGATTGCCGCTCTGCGAGATCAACCCGATCGGCCCCTGTTGCAGCCCGTCGAGGCCGAGCTGGAGCTCCGCGGCCGCGTCGAAGATGCCGTTGCAGTTCGGTCCCAGCATGACGGCACCGGCTTCGCGCACCCGCTCGACGACGGCTCGCTCGCGCGCCTGGCCGCCGTCCCCGCTCTCCCCCAGTCCGGCGCTGATCGCGACGATGGCGCGAGCGCCGGCGGCGAGAGACGCCTCTACGGTCTCCTCGAACGCGTTCGCCGGAACTGCGATCGCGACCAGCTCCGCGCCGTCGGGCAGCTCGCCCAGTGTCCGGTACGTCCGCCGGCCGAGTATCTCGGCGCCCGACCGGTTGACGAGGTACACCGCTCGCCTGTGCTCGGCCGCGAGCGCGCCCCGCGCTAGCCAATGGCCCCACTTTCTCGGGTCGGCCGACGCGCCGACCACCGCCACCGAGGACGGGTCGAACAACGGTCTCAGGTCACGTGCGGGTGCCACAGACATCGGCCATCATGCCCGTCGCCCCGCGCGACATCCCGGCCAACCGCCAGAATGCGTCCTGACCACCCGGACAGGAGACGAATGGCGACACGGACCACGACCACACTGGATCGCACGCGGATCGCGGAGCTCACGGCAAAGGAGCAGCGGCGCCTCGACGAGCGCACCCCGGGGTCGCGCGAGATGTACGAACGCGCCCGTCAGGCTCTTGTCGGCGGCGTTGCCTCCGCGTACCAGGAGCGCGATCCCTGGCCGATCTACCTCTCCCACGGCGAGGGATCCCGCGTGTGGGACGTCGACGGCAACGAGATGATCGACTTCCACAACGGCTTCGGCTCGATGGTGCAAGGGCACGCCCACCCCGCCATCGTCCGGGCCGTGCGCGAGCGGGTCGCACTCGGGACCCACTTCGCAGCCCCGACCGAGGACGCGGTCGTCGTGGCCGAGGAGCTCTCGCGTCGTTTCGGCCTGCCGCGCTGGCGCTTCGTCAACTCCGGCTCCGAGGCGACGATGGATGCGATCCGGATCGCCCGCGCAGCCACCGGGCGCGACACGATCGTCAAGATCTTCGGCTCGTAGCACGGTCATCACGACTACGTCATGGTCTCGATCGGGGTCCCGTACGACCGGATCGGAGACCGCGAGGACTACGCGTCGCTCACGTACGGCGCGGGGATCCCGCGGGCCGCGGCAGACCTCACCGTGCCGGTGCCGTTCAACGACGCGCCCGCGATGGAGCGCAGGATCGAGCGCCTGATCGCGGAAGGGCGCCCTCCGGCGTGCGTGATCATGGAAGCGGCCATGATGAATCTCGGGGTGGTGCTCCCCGAGCCCGGCTACCTCGACGCTGTCCGCGAGCTCACGAGGCGCCACGGGGTTCTGCTGATCGTCGACGAGGTCAAGACGGGTCTCGCGATCGCCGCCGGAGGTGCCACGGAGCGGTTCGGCATCGAGCCGGACCTGGTCACGCTGGCGAAGACGCTCGGTGGCGGGCTCCCCTCCGGTGCGATCGGCGGTACGGAGGAGGCATTCGAGACCGTCGCGAGCGGTGCCGTCTACCAGGTGGGGACGTACAACGGCAACCCGCTGACGATGGCCGCCTCGCGAGCGAGCCTCGCCGACGTCCTTACACCGGACGCGTACGCCCACCTCGACGAGCTCGAGGAGCGCCTCCTCACCGGTTGCAGCAACGTCATCGAGCGGTACGGCCTCTCGGGGTATTCGGTCGGGATCGGCGCCAAGGGCTGCGTGACGTTCTCACCCGAGCGGATCGTCGACTACGAGTCGTACAAGCGCCATCAGGACGGAGAGCTGACCGATCTCTCGTGGCTCTACAACATGAACCGCGGCGTCTTCATGACGCCCGGCCGCGAGGAGGAGTGGACACTGTCCGTCGCGCATTCCCCCGCGGATTGCGACCTGTTCGTCGCGGCGTTCGAGGAGATGGCCGACGATCTCACGTCGTCGGGTGAGCGGAAGCCACGCGCGCCCGCCGACCCGTCGGAGCCGCCGCGACGGCCACCAGGAGCGCGGCGCTGAAGCCGACGATCAGCCAGAGCGAGCTCGTGAACGACCCCGTCGCGTCCCTGACCGCACCGAGCAGGAGTGGACTGACGGCACCGATCGCGTAGCCGAGACCGAGCATCATCCCGACCAGAGCGCCGACCCGGCGAGCATCGTGCTCGAGGTCGAGCGGCAGCGTCAGAACGAGCGAGAACATGCCGGCGCTCGCAACACCTGAGCAGAACGCCCAGACCCAGGCAGCCCCGGGCAACTCGACGAATCCGAACGAGCTGACCACGTACACGACGCCCGTTGCGATCAGCCAGGGGCGCCGGCCCCCGAACAGGTCGGAGAGCCACGGAATCAACAGCGCTCCCGGAACCGCGCCGATGTTCAGCACCGCGATCAGCCAGCCGGCCCGCCCCTCAGTCCACCCGCGCTCGACGAACGAGTCGGCGAGCCAGTTCGTCAAGCCGTAGTAGGTCGACGCCATCAACCCGAAGATGGCGACGAGGAGCCAGGCGTTCGGACGGCGCAACGGCAGCATGGGCGGGAGCTCGACCGGTCGCGCGTGTGAGGGCTCCCCGCGCATCAGCGCCCACCAGACCACGGCCAGCGCGCAGGTGATCACGGAGAACGCGCCCAGCGACCAGCGCCAGCCGCCGAGCCAGGCGGCGAGCGGCACGGCCACCGACGACGACACCGCCGACCCGACCTGGATCCCGGTCGTGTAGATCCCCGTGGCAAGGCCGGATCGCCGCGCGAAGCGCTCCTTCACCGCCACCGGCGCGATGGCGCCGCCGATGCCCATCCCGATGCCGACGCCCAGGGTGACGAGAATCACGAGGGCGGCACCGGGCACGACCGCTCGCAGAACGCCGGCGACTCCGATCAGCGCGATGGAGGCGCCGATGGCCGACCGCGTCCCCAGCCGCCGCACGACGAGCGCCGCCGGCGGTGCGAACAGCCCCATGCAGAGGACGGGGATCGTCCCGAGGAGCCCGATCACGGCGTGCGAGACGTCGAGATCGTGCTGGATCGACGGAAAGAGCGGGCCCGCGCCCACGATCTGCGGGCGAAACGTGAGCCCTGCGAGGAAGAGCGCGACGAGGACTCCCGACGATTTCACGGCACCGCCGTGCGACTTCATCGGGTCAGACCTTCGGGTCTGACCCTAGTCTCGCTCGCGGCGTCGCCGCCGGACCACTTTCTCCGTCCGACGGACGTGGGCGCGCACCTCTGCACCCGCCCGTGCCGCATCGCCGGAGCGAATGGCCTCCACGATCGTGACGTGGAAGTCGACGAGCTCCATCGCGTCGAAGTACGTCCAGTACACACCGAAGGCGGTGGGCACCTCGATCCCGAGCGCGAGCCACGCCTGGAGGAGGACACGGTTTCCGGACGCCTCGACGACGGCCCGGTGAAACGCGATGTCAGAGGCGAGCTGGGTCCGCGTGTCTCCGCGCTTCGCGGCGTCGCGCATCGCGGCGATCTCGGCCTCGAGGGCGGAGACGTCACCCTGGAGACGACGCGCGGCCTCCTTCGCGGCAAGCTCCTCGAGCGCCGCGCGCACCGGAAAGATCTGCAGGAGATCCTCGTCGGAGACAGCGCGAACCCGTGCGCCGCGGAACGGCTCCGACTCGACCAGATTGACGAGCTCAAGATCGCGCAGCGCCTCTCGTACCGGCGCCTGGCTCGTCCCCAGCTCCTGGGCGATCCGCGTCTCCACGAGCCGGTCACCGGGTTTCAGCTCGCCACGGAGGATTCGCTCGAGCAGAACCTCTTTCACCTGCTCCCGCAGAACCGTGCGTGCAACGACGCTCACCGCGCCTCCCCGGCTTCGCGCCTGCTCAAGTGCTCGATCATCGATCCTCGGTGACAGTACGGTCAAGCGGCCCTCGCCAGATTGGGAGCGTCGCCTTCGCGCCGTCAACCGGCGACGACGGGGTTGGTCAGCTCGCCGATTCTCTCGATCTCGATCGTGACCTCGTCGCCCGGCCGGAGGAGCCGCTTCGGTTCTCGGAAGACGCCGACGCCGGCGGGCGTCCCGGTGAGGATGAGGTCACCGGGCTCGAGTGTGGAGGTCTGCGATGCGTGGCTGATGATCTCGTCGATCCCGAAGATGAGGTTCGCCGTCGTCGAGTCCTGCAACACGTCGCCGCTGACGATGGCGCGGATCCGCAGATCGTGCGGGTTCGGGATGTCGCCGGCCGGCACCAGCGGCCCGACCGGGCAGAACGTGTCCGGCGACTTGCCGCGCGTCCACTGGCCGTCGGCGAACTGCAGGTCACGGGCCGACACGTCGTTCGCGCACACGTAGCCCCGGACGGCCTCGAGCGCGTTCTCCCTGGAGACGTTCCTGACGCGGGCGCCGATCACAACGCCGAGCTCCGCCTCGTAGTCGCACTGCGTCACGGCGGGCGGGATGACGATCGGGTCCCCCGGCCCGATCAGCGCGGTCGTGTACTTGGCGAAGAAGAGCGGCGCGGGCGGGAGGTCGACGCCCTGCTCCTCGGCATGGTCGCGGTAGTTGAGGCCGACGCAGATGATCTTGCCCGGGCGATCGATGGGAACCATCGAGCGACCCTACCGTAGACTCGAACCCATGGCGCTGGACGACGCGGTCGCGCGCGAGCTCCGGGCACTCCTGGGCGACCCGTTCGTTCTGACCGAGCCGGAACAGCTCCGCGTCTACGACTGCGACGGGCTGACGGGCTGGCGCGCACAACCGGCGATCGTCGTCCTCCCCGGCTCGACCGAGGAGGTCCAGGCGATACTCCGCCTCTGCCACCGACGCGCGATCCCGTTCGTGGCCCGAGGCGCGGGCACGGGGCTGTCGGGCGGTGCGTTGCCCGTGGCCGACGGCATCGTCGTGTCGCTGGCGCGGCTCAACAGGATTCTCGAGGTCGATCTCGCGAGCCAGCGGGTCGTGGTCGAGCCGGGCGGCCCGAACCTCGACGTCACGCGCGCGGTCGAGAGGGAGGGATGGTTCTACGCGCCCGATCCCTCCTCACAGCAGGTCTGCACGATCGGAGGGAACGTCGCCGAGAACTCGGGCGGCGCCCACTGCCTGAAGAACGGCTTCACGGTCAACCACGTCACGGGGCTGACGGTCGTCCTCCCCGACGGTGAGCTCGTCGAGCTCGGCGGCAAGGCCCTCGACCCCGACGGCTACGACCTCCTCGGCGCGTTCGTCGGATCGGAGGGGACGCTCGGCATCGCGACGAAGATCACGCTCCGGGTGCTCCGTCGCCCCGAGACGGTCACCACCCTCCTCGCCGCCTTCCGCAGCGGCGACGAGGCCGGGAGTGCCGTCTCGAGCGTGATCGGCGCCGGCATCGTGCCGGCCGCGATCGAGATGATGGACGCGCTCACGATCCAGGCGGCCGAGGCGGCGTACCACCCCGACTACCCCGCGGGCGCGGAGGCAGTGCTGCTCGTGGAGCTGGACGGGATCGCCGCCCAGGTAGCAGAGGACGAGGGCGCGGTCGAGGAGATCTGCACGGGCTGCGGCGCGTTCGAGATCAGGATCGCGAAGGACGAGGCCGAGCGCGCGCTCCTCTGGAAGGGGCGCAAGGGGGCGTTCGCGGCGATGGGCCGCGTCTCGCCCGACTACTACGTCCAGGACGGCGTCGTTCCGCGCACGCGACTGCCGGACGTGCTGCGCCGGATCGCCGATCTGGGCGACGAGTACGGCTTGCGCGTCGCGAACGTCTTTCACGCGGGCGACGGCAACCTCCACCCGCTCGTGCTCTACGACGCGGAGCGCGGGGAGGCAGAGCGCGCGAAGGAGCTGGCCGAGGAGATACTGACCGCCTGTCTCGACGCGGGCGGATCGCTGACGGGCGAGCACGGCGTCGGCGTCGACAAGGCCTGCGCGATGCCGAAGATGTTCTCCGAGCACGACCTCGAGGCGTTCGCGCGGCTGCGCAGCGCGTTCGACCCGGACGGCCGTGCCAACCCGGGCAAGGTACTCCCGACGCCGCGGCTCTGCGGCGAGATTCCCGGCCCGTACCGTATGCACCCGCTCGAGAGGATCGGGGTTGCCGAGCGCCTCTGACGTCTTCGCGAGCCCGAGCACGCTGGACGAGGCCGCGGCGTTCCTCGCGTCGGCGTACGCGGAGGGTCGTAGCGTCCGCATTGGCGAGGACCTGCTCACGGACGGTCTCGACCACGTCCTCGAGCACGAGGCGGGAGACCTCACGTGCACGGTCGAGGCCGGCGCGAGGCTCTCACAACTCCGCGAGACGCTCGCGGCGAGAGGTCAGCGGCTCTCGCTCGATCCTCCCGGCGATCCGACCATCGGCGCCTGCCTGGCCGCGAACCTGTCAGGCCCGCTGCGGCACCGGTTCGGTGCTCCGCGTGATCTCGTGCTCGGCGTCACGCTCGTGCTCGCCGACGGAACCATCGCGAACGCGGGCGGCAAGGTCGTCAAGAACGTCGCCGGGTACGACCTCGGCAAGCTCGTCTGCGGGTCGCGCGGGACGCTCGCCCTGATCGTGCGCGTCTCGCTCCGGCTCCACCCTCTGCCCCCGGCCGCACGAACGGTCGTCCTCGAGACCGATGACACCGCCGCGGTCGCTGCGGCAGTCCTCCGCTCTCCGCTCCAGCCGAGCGCGCTGGACATCCTTCATCCCGGCCGGGTAGCGCTGCTCTTCGAGGGCTCCGCCGCCGCGGTCGACGACCAGATCCGACGGACGCGAGCTCTCGTCGGCGGTGAGGAGGCGGATCCACGCGTGTGGGACGAGGTGCGAGCGCGCCAGCGGGCCGCGCTCGGCCGTGTGCGCTTCGATCCCGGCCGGCTCGGCGAGACGCTCGCCGCGATCGACGAGGCGATCGTGCGCCCGGCTGCCGGCATCGCATACGTGCCCGCCGAGGCCGACTCCGACCTTCCCGACGCCGTCAGGGCGCTGAACGAGCGGATCCGCGCTCGCTTCGACCCGACGTCGGTGCTCGTGGGGCGGGCGTGGTGAACGGATGATCAGGGAGCTCACCCGTGAGTGCGTGCACTGCGGGTTCTGCCTGCCGACGTGTCCCACGTACCTCCTGTGGAGCGAGGAGATGGACTCGCCGCGCGGACGGATCCAGCTGATGGAGGCCAGGCTCGACGGCACGGTCGCGCTCAACAGCACCGTCGTCCAGCACTTCGACCGCTGCCTCGGCTGCATGGCCTGCGTGTCGTCCTGCCCCTCGGGCGTCGAATACGACGTGCTGATCGAGTCGACGCGGGACCGCGTCGAGCGCGAATTCCGGCGCTCGGTGAGCGAGCGGCTCGTGCGGTCGCTCCTCTTCCAGGTGCTCCCGTACCCGAGGCGCATGCGAACGGCTCTTCGTCTCGCTGCACCGGCGAGGCGCGCGCCGCTGCCGCGCGCGCTCGCGCCGCTCGTCGAGATCGCTCCACCCTGGCGCGACGACTCGGAGGCACCCGTTCTGACGCTCACGACCAGCGATCCGGTCGCGCGCGTCGGCTTGCTCACCGGCTGCGTCCAGTCGGCGGTCTTCGGCTCCGTGAACGCGGCAACGGCGCGCGTCCTCGCTGCCGACGGCTTCGACGTCGCGGCGCCCGCGCAGGGATGCTGCGGCGCGCTGTCGATCCACGCCGGACGCCTCGAGGAGGGCAAGGCGTTTGCCCGTGCGCTCATCCAGACCTTCGACGCGGCAGACGTCGACCTGATCGCGGTCAACGCGTCTGGCTGCGGATCCCACCTGAAGGAGCTCGGCCGGCTCCTGCGCGACGACGCGGCCTGGAGTGAACGGGCAGCCGCGTTCTCGGCCCGAGTCCGCGACATTGGCGAGCTGCTCGAGACGTCCGAGCCGCGCGCGACCCGGAATCCGCTCACCCTCACCGTCGCGCTCCAGGACTCGTGCCACCTCCGGCACGCGCAACGGCTTCCGCTGGCGAGCCGAACGTCGCTGCTGCGCGTCCCGGGCCTCGAGCTGGTCGAGCCGGCCGAGCAGGACATCTGCTGTGGGTCGGCGGGGATCTACAACGTCGTCCAGGCCGATGCCGCGCGCGAGCTCGGGGAGCGCAAGGCCCGCCACGTGCTCGCGACCGGAGCCCAGGTGCTCGCGAGCGCCAACCCGGGGTGCCTCGTCCAGCTTGCGACGACGCTTCGCCGACTGCGGTCGCCGCTGCCGGCCCTCCATCCGGTCGAGCTCGTCGACGCGTCGATCCGAGGAGTGCCGGCAGCAAGGCTGCGCGCGACGGCACGGCGGTAGTGATTTCAGTACAGGCTCGTCCTGTCGCCGAGATAGACGAGGACGTCGGCGATCAGCGCGAGGGTGCCGAGCGTGAGCGCGACCTGGCCGCGGCGGCTGCCACGCTGCGCCCAGCCGAGCAGTGCCGCTCCGGCCGCGAGGATGGGCGGCAACCCGCTCCAGAACGCGACCACCGTTGCGAGCGCGAGGACAGCGAGCACCACGGCGGTCCAACCGACGGCCGCCGACCCGGACGGCATCTACCTGGGCGGGCTCGTGTTCTTCGGCATCGTCGTGTTCGCGCCGCTCGTCGTCGGGCGGCTCATCCGGAAGAGACGTCAGCGCGAGGAGCAGCTCGAAGAGCGAACGGTCGTCCTCGAGCTCGAGAAGGAGGAGAAGGCCCGCGTAGCCGTCGCCGACGAGCGCCAGCGCATCGCCCGCGAGCTGCACGACGTCGTCGCACACGCGATCTCGGTCATCGTCGTCCAGGCGCGAGGCGGTCGACGCGTGCTCGACGACGACCCGGCAGACGCGCGCGCCGCCTTCGACGCGATCGAGCGCACGAGCACGCAGGCGCTCAGCGAGATGCGCCGGCTCCTCGGGATGCTTCGAGAGAGCGACGCCAACTCGCGCTCGCACCGCTCCCGTCGCTTGCCCGGTTGGACATTCTCGCCGAGCAGGTGCGTGCGGCGGGGCTGCCGGTCGAGATCGCGATCGAGGGCGAGCCGATGGAGTTGCCCCCCGGGATCGACCTCTCCGCCTACCGGATCGTGCAGGAAGCGCTCACGAACGCGCTGAAGCACGCCGGGCCGGCTCGCTCGAGATCACCGACGACGGCACCGGCACGGGCGACGGCGGCGGCTCCTGATGAAGCTCGGCCTCCGCGATCGCACGCAAGCGGTTGTCGTCGCCTACGAGTCGGGGCTCGTCAGACCCGGAGAGGCGTAGAACGGCTGCAGCTCGTCGATCCGGTCCACGTTCGCAAGCGGCGGGAAGAGCCGCGACCAGGCGGCAGCGACCACGATCGTCGCGACCCCGCCGGCCACGACCGCCGGCACGGCACCGACGAGCGCAGCGGCAACACCCGACTCGAACGCCCCCAGCTCGTTCGACGCGCTGATGAAGACCATCTCCACCGCGTTGACACGCCCACGGAGGTTGTCCGGCGTGACGAGCGGGAGGATCGAGGCGCGCAGGACGACGCTCACGAGATCGACTCCCCCGCTCACGGCGAGGGCGAGCAGCGAGAGCCACATCCAGTGCGAAAGTCCGAACACGATCATGCACACACCGAACGCGGTGACGACCAGGAGGAGCTTGCGCCCGGCGAACCGGCCGACCGGTCGGCGCGCGAGGAGCACCGCGGCGACGAGCGCCCCGACCGCCGGGGCGCTGCGGAGAACGCCCAGCCCGATCTTCCCGACATGGAGGACGTCGCTGGCATACACCGGGAGGAGCGCCACGGCGCCGCCGAAGAGCACGGCGAAGAGGTCGAGCGAGATCGCCCCGAGCATGACCGGCGTCCGCCTGATCAGGCGCAGGCCATCGAAGACGCTGTCGAGAGTGGGCGCTTCCCCGGAGGCCGGCTCGCGACCGCTCCGGATCGCGAGCACGCAGAGCAGCGAGCCGGCGGAGAGCGCCGTCGAGACCTCGTACACCAGCTCGGGTCGCAGGTAGAACAGGACGCCGCCCAGCGCCGGGCCGGCGATCGCAGAGATCTCGAACGCGACCGACCGCACGGCCATCGCCCTCGTGAGGATCTCCGCGGGCACGAGAGAGGGCGTGAGCGCGCGCGACGGCGGCGCCCCGAGAGCCGACGCGACACCCGTCCCGAGCGCGAGGACGAAGAAGGGCCAGACCGCTGTCGGCCCGGAGACGGTCAGCGCGAGGAGCCCCGCCGCGACGGCAGCGTCGAGGCCGACCGCGACGGCGAACGTCGTCCGGCGAGGGAGGCGATCGGCGAGAGCGCCGGCAGGCAGGGCGAGGAGCGGCAGCGGCACGAACTCGCTCAGCCCCACGAGACCGAGGTCGAGCGGCCTGTGATTGATGTGGAAGACCTGCCAGCCGATTGCGACCTGGCTCATCTGGACCGCGAGGCCCGTCGCGAACATCGAGCCCAGGTAGAGGCTGAAGTCGCGGTGCCGGAGCGGTGAGGTGCTCGAGCGGGTCACCGTACGAGCCTAGAGGGACGCTGCGCTTACGCGACCGAGGTTCCGCGCTGTCTCATGACGGCGACTCCACATCAGCAGGCGCTTCGTCGCCTCCAGCGCTCGGGAGAGGCTCCAGGCCCATCTCGATCTCGATGCGCTGGATCCTCGAGCCCTCCGTCTCGAGGACGCGGAACCGCAGCCCGTCCGAGCGCACCTCGTCGCCCGGCTCGGCGGCGCGCCCGAGCAGGTGGAACACGTAGCCGGCGACGGTGTGGAAGTCCTCGTGCTCGAGGGCGGTGTGGAACTGCTCGTTGAAGTCGTCGAGCGGGAAGGTGCCGTCGATCCGCACTGTGTTGTCGTCGACACGCTCGACCGACTCGTCGGGCAGGTCGAACTCGTCCTCGATCTCGCCCACGATCTCCTCGAGCAGGTCTTCGAGCGTGACGATCCCCTGCGTTGCGCCGTACTCGTCGACGACGACGGCCATGTGCTGGTTCGTCTTGCGGAACTCGGCGAGAAGGGCTGCCAGATCCTTGGTCTCGGGGACGATGTACACAGGGCGCAGGAGCTCGGCGATCTCAACGTCGCCGATGCCGCGGTCGTGGAGCGCCGAGAAGAGGTCGCGGACATGCAGCACGCCGACGATCTCGTCGAGCGAGTCGCGAAAGACCGGGTAGCGCGTGTACGGAGAGTCGAGGATGGCTGCGAGCGCCTCCTCCGGGGGCATCTCGACCGAGAGCCCGACCACCTCGGGCCGCGGCACCATGACGTCCGAGGCCTCCTTGTCGGCGAAGTCGAAGACCTTGTAGAGCATCTCGCGCTCGTCGTGCTCGATCTCGCCCTGCTCGTGCGAGACGTTGAGGAGCATCTTCAGCTCCGCCTCCGAGAGTGGCTGGGCATCAGCGGCCCTGGGGTCGAGACCGAGCAACCGCTGGGCGGACTCGCTCGAGCGCTGCAGCACCCAGATCACCGGCTTGAAGAGGATGAAGAAGCCGCGGACGGGAGCAGAGACGCCGAGCGCGATCCGATCCGCGTAGCCGAGAGCCAGCCCTTTCGGGACGAGCTCGCCTACGACGACGTGCAGAAACGTGATCACCACGAACGCGATCAGGCCGGCGACGAACGCCGCCAGCCAGTCGTCGAGCACGTGCGACAGCACCGGCTCGCCCAGCGCGCCGATTCCCAGCGAGGTGAGCGTGACGCCGAGCTGCATCGCCGCGATGAAGCGCGGCGGGTCGGCTGTGATCCGCTGCACCGCACGCGCCCTTCGTTGTCCCTCCTCGGCGAGCTCCTGCACGCGCGTCCGTCTCACCGTCACGAGCGCGTACTCCGCCGCGACGAAGAAGGCGTTCAGCAGAATCAGAACGCCGACGCCGAAGAGCTCGAGGAACAGCGTCACGCCCCGTCCTCCGGGGCGCTGGTACTAAGAGGGTCGGCGTCCACTGCAGAGCTCTTCAACTGGGCCGAGTATAGGTAACGACCCCGTCGGCCTCGATACGGAGCGCTCGGCCCTCGCGCGCAAGGCGTTCGAGGTGCGAGAGCGTCTCGGCCACCGCGAAGCGGCGCGCCGCCGGCTTCAGGTCGTCCCCGAACAGCGGATACGAGAGGGCATATCCCGTTTGCGGCTCGGCCGTCAGCGAGCGCTCCGCCACGTCGAGGCGCAGGTGATGATGGGCAACCAGCGCCCGGGCACGCCCCACGGGATCGTGGATCGGCTCGCCGTGCCCGGGGAAGGCGCGGGTGGGGCCGAGCTCGACCGTTCGTTCCAGCGCGTCGAGGTAGTCGCCGAGCGGGTCGGGACGGACTGGCCGGCCACAACCCGACGGTCGGCGAGATCGGGTCGAGCAGGTGGTCGGCAGCGATCAGCACCCCTTCGCGGAAGAGCACGAGCTGCCCGTCCGCGTGACCGGGCGCCGCAACCAGCTCCCAGCCGGCGACGACGTCGCCGGCCTCGACGATCTCCGGATCTGCCTGGTAGCGGATGAACGGCCGGTACAGGGAGCCCTGCTCGACGAGCTCCGACGTCACGTGCTCGGGAACGCCGTGCCGGCCGAACCAGTCGGCGATCCTGTGCGGCCAGTTCGGATTCCCCCAGACGAGCTCGCACTGCGCGTAGTCGAGTCCGCCCTGCTGCACCGGCGCGGCGGTGAGCTCGGCGAGATCGGCCGCGGCGCCGACGTGATCGGGATGGAAGTGCGTGACGACGATTCGTGCCACCGGGCCGTCGAGCTGCGCCAGCTCCGCCGACCACCGCTCACGCGCGTCGGGCAGGCCGATGCCGGTGTCCACGAGCGTCCACCCGTCGTCGCCCGGCAGCAGGTAGGAATGGACGTGACCCGGCCGCGTCGGCAGCGGTGTCGTGACGCGCCGGATCCCGCCCGCGAGCTCGTCCACGCCGCCGAACTGTATGCCGAGGTGCTCGCCGGGTCGCGCCACACGAACATATGTTCTATACTGGCCGGATGCGGGCCGAGTACCGCGAGGAGCCGTGCCGCTCCGCCCTCAACCGGGTGCGCGGGATGCCGTTCGAGTGGTCGCTCAACCCCTACATGGGCTGCGTCCACCGCTGCACGTTCTGTTACGTGCGCGCGTTCGAGGCGCGCGCCGACCGCCCCGCCGACGACCGGTACGGCCGGTCGATCCGCGTCAAGACGAACATCGCGGACGTGCTGCGGAGGGAGCTCGCGCGGCCGTCCTGGCGGCGCGACCACGTGGCGATCGGCGCAGCCACCGACCCCTACCAGCCGGCCGAGGGCCGCTACCGCTTGACACGCGCGTGCCTCGTCGAGCTGGCGGCCGCCTGGACGCCGTTCTCGCTGATCACGCGCGGGCCCATGGTCTGGCGCGACGTCGACGTGCTGCAGGACGCCGCACGCCGTGTCGACGTCTCCGTGAACGTCTCCGTGCCGACGCTCGACGCCGACGTCTGGCGGACGACCGAGCCGGGCACGGCACCTCCCCGGCAGCGGCTCGACGTCGTGCGGCGGCTCGCAGAGGCGGGCGTCACCGTCTCCGTCGCGATGGCTCCGATCCTCCCGGGGCTCTCCGACCGGCCCGAGCAGCTCGAAGAGGTCGTCCACGCGGCCCGCGAAGCCGGCGCGAAGGCGATCTGGGCGAACCTCCTGCACCTGAAGCCCGGCACGCGCGAACACTTCCTCGGTGCGCTCGCACGTGACTGGCCCGACCAGATCGAGCACTACGAGCGCCTCTACCGAGACCGCGCATATCTGCCGACCTCGCTCAGTAACCCGGTGCGGGACCGCGTTCGCGAGCTTGCGCGCTCGACCCCGTCCGCGGTGCGCGTCCGGCCGCTCGCGCCGGCGCAGCCGCCCGAGCCGGCCCAGCTGGCGCTCGCGGTTTAGCTCACCGGAACCGGAGCGCCGGAGGCCGCGGATTCACGCGCGGCCTCGCCGATCGCGACGGCACGCACGCTCTCGGCCGCGCCCGGCACGCTCGCCTCGCTCGTCTCTCCCGACGCGAGCGCGGCGAAGGCGGCGAGCTCCGCGCCGACGGCTGCGAGAAAGACGTCGTCGCCGCCCTCCCAGACGGTCTCGAGACCTTGCCGCGTGCCCAGCCGCACCCGGGCCTTCGGCACCGTCTCGACGAGCAGAGCGCCGTCGCTGCCGAGAATCTCGAGCCGGATGTCGTC
>Ga0066709_100000166_pt1 | contig 28579 bp, 30 predicted proteins | sample GraSoiAngelo_158_FD_79665 | JGI IMG/M metagenome (GOLD analysis project Ga0066709, IMG submission 79665) | Grasslands soil microbial communities from the Angelo Coastal Reserve, California, USA - 14_1009_16_30cm | ecosystem: Environmental > Terrestrial > Soil > Grasslands | place: USA...
AATGATAGTTCTCATCAGTCAATAAACGAGGCCAGGCCTGCCGCCGGCCCTCATCTATCGCGTCGGCTCACCGACGCTCTGGCGCTCGACTTCGTCCGGCGAGCTCGGTAGATCGTGGATCTCACCCGTTCGCACCTTCTGGGCCGACGCGCGGCGTCCGGCGACGACGTAGATCGCAGCGGCGCCGACGATCACGAGCCCCTGGATCAGCGGCTGGTAGTTGGCGCCGAGGTTGAGGATGTTGAATCCGTTCGCGAGCACGAACAGGATCAGCGCGCCAACGACGGTCTTCACGACGCTGCCGGAACCGCCGAACAGCGACGTGCCGCCGAGAATCGCGGCCGCCAGTACCGTCAGCTCGATCCCGGAGAGCGCGTTCGGGTTGATCGCCTCGAACCGTCCCGCGTAGAGGATGCCCACGACGGCCGCAGCGAAGCCGTTGAGCACGAACGGGACGATCTTGTACCGTGCGATGTCGATTCCGGACAGCCGCGCAGCCTCCGTGTTGCCGCCGACCGCGTAGAGGCGGCGGCCGACCGCGGTGTACGAGAGCACGAACCAGGCGACGATCGTGACCGCGAAGAGCACCCAGACCTGCTTCGTCAGCGGCCAGTGCGTCGGGAATGCGGCAATGCCGACGATCACGAGCGCGAGGCCCGCGAGCACGGCCCCGGCTGCTCCCAGGTCGAACGGGCGCTGCAGGTCGCGGGTCCGCTTGATCATGTAGAGCCCGCCCGCGACGACGATCGCGCCGACGGCCACGGACGTCCAGCGGAGGTTGAGCGGCGCCGGGCCGTCGACGAGCGAATTGAGGCTCGTCTTCGCCGTCACGATCGACTCGCCGTTGGTCAGGATCAGCAGCACGCCGCGCACGGCGGTCAGCGCTCCGAGCGTGACGATGAACGCATTGATGCCGACGATCTGGACGAGCAGGCCGTTCACGAGCCCGACGAGCGTGCCGATCCCGAGCCCGACGAGGATCGCCACCCAGACGGACGCATGGTTCAACGTCATCAGCGTGACGCCCGCAGCGAGCGCGCCGGTCGCGCCGATCGAGAGGTCGAAGTTGCCGCTGATCAGGACGATCGTCATGAAGACGGCGAGGATCCCGACCTGCGTGGCCTGGTCGAAGACATTGGCCGTGTTGATCGCGGAGAGGTAGGGAGGCCGCCCCGTAACCGCCGTCGCGATCACGAGCGTGACCACCAGGACGAACAGGGCATAGACGACGCCCGCGTTGTGCAGCCGGAAGGCCTCGGTGTTCACAGCGCCGAGCCGGGCGCGCAAGCCGTTCGCGCCCGTCGTCGTGGTGGCCGAGGTACTCAAGCCACTCCTTCCTTCGCTCCGAGGCCGCTCGCCAGCGCGAGCAGCTCCTCCTCCGACGTCTCGGCCGCACGCCGCTCGGCGACGATCCGCCCGCGGCTGATCACGAGCACGCGGTGCGCGACCGCGAGGATCTCCTCGAACTCGGAGGAGACGACGACGGCGCCCTTGCCCTCGCGCGCGAAGCGGCGGATCAGCTCGAGGATCTCGGCCTTCGTCTCGACGTCGACCCCGACCGTCGGCTCGTCGAGCAGGAAGACCGACGGATTCCCGTAGAGCCACTTGGCGAAGACGACCTTCTGCGCATTGCCGCCGCTCAGCGACGAGACCGGTGCGTCGGCCGACCGCGCGACGATCCGCAGGTCCCGGATCGCCCGCTCCGCACGCTGCACCTCCCTGGCGCGCGTGGGTAGCGCACCCGCCGCCGAGAGCTCGGTCAGATCCGGCAGGCTGGTGTTCCGCCAGATCTCCCAGTCCGGGACGAGCCCCTGACGCATCCGCTCCTCGGGCACGAGCGCGATGCCTGAACGGACGGCGGCGCGCGCGGAGCGGTCGATCTCCCGGCCGCGCAGGATCACGCTGCCCTTCGCGCTGCGGTCACTCCCGAAGATCGCGTGCAGAATCTCCGAACGGCCCGACCCGAGCAGGCCGGCGAGACCGACGATTTCGCCCTCGTGGACGGTGAACGAGACATCCGAGACGCGGCCGGGCGAATCGAGGCCGTGCACCTCGAGGAGGGCTGGCGCGTCCTCGCGCGTCTCGCGCTGGCGCAGCGACTCGAGCGACGCGAGGCGCTTGCCGACCATCGCGTCGACGAGCCTCTCCTCCGTCAGCTCAGCGGTCGGCTCGTCCGCGACGACGAGCCCGTCGCGCAGCACGGTGATCCGGTCGGTGAGGCTCAGCACCTCGTCGAGGAAGTGCGAGCAGTAGATGAAGGTGACGTCGTCGCGGTCGCGCAGCCGCCGCACGGTGTCGAAGACGAGCTCGCGCTCCCCCTGCGCGAGCGAGGCCGTCGGCTCGTCCATGATCACGAGCTCGGCGCCGTGGGCGAGCGCGTGCATGATCGCGACCATCTGGCGTTGTCCGATCGAGAGCTCGGACACGCGCAGGTCGGGATCGAGCTCATACTGGACGCGGTTCAGCATCTCGCGGTACCGCTTCAGCAGACGTCCGCGCGCATAGAGGCCGCGGAAGTCGTTCAGGAACACGTTCTCGAGGACCGAGAGCGTCGGGACGAGCGGGATGTGCTGGTAGATGGTGGAGATCCCCGCGGCCAGCGGGGCCGCGGGGGAGCTCCAGTCGGCGGGCTCGCCCTTCCACCGGATCTCGCCCGAGGTGGGCGCGAGCGCCCCGGCGACGATCTTGAAGAGCGTCGACTTGCCGGCGCCGTTCGCTCCGACGATGCCGTGCACCGTTCGTCGCGCGACGGTCAAGTCGACGCCCTTCAGGGCGAGCGTCCCATTGGGGAACAGCTTGGTGATGTCGGTCAGCTCGAGCACTGAGCTCTCCTCACCAGGCCGGCTCTCCTACCACTGGCCCACGCACTTGCTCGCGTTGGCCTTCGTGATCCCGGGCGTGTCGTAGAAGACGAGCTTCGCCTTGTCGTGCAGCTTGCCCGTCAGGTTGTCGTACATCCGCTGCATCGCGATCTTGCCTTCGTCGTACGGCTTGTAACAGACGGTGCCGTAGTACGCGCCGCCCTTCTTGATCGCGGCCATGCCGAGCTTCGAGCCGCCCATGCCGATGACGAGCGCCTTCGAGCCGGCGTTCTGTACGGCCTTCGCGCAGCCGACGCCCATGTCGTCCGACTCCGAGTAGAAGAGCGCGATGTCGGGATTACCCGAGAGCATGCCCTGGCACGCGGCCTGCCCCTTCGTCGCGATCCAGTCGCCGGGCTGCTCCGTCACGACCTTCAGCTTCGAGCCCTTGATCCCCTGCAGGAAACCGGTCTTGCGGAGGCCGACTTCGGCGTAGCCGGCCTGCCCGAGCACGAGCCCGACCTTGCCGCCGTTCGGCAGGGCCTTCTTCGCCATCCTGCCGGCGACCGCCGACGCGCCGACCTCGTTTTCGATCACGAGCGCCGTCAGCTTGGGATACACCTTCTTGATCGTCGCGTTCGCACCGACGAGGCTGTGCACGGAGATCACCTTGATGCCCGCCGCAGACAGCTTGTCGACGAGGCTGGCAGCCTCGGCGGCGTCGGACGGCATCATCAGCACCCCGTCGGGCTTGAGCGCGATGATGTCCTGCACGTTCGCCGCTTCCTTCTGCGGATCGTTCTTGCCGTCGAGGTTGGCGACGACCTTGACGCCGAGCTTCTTCGCCATGGCGGCGACGCCCTTGCCCTCGGCGGCCGGGAACGGAAACCCGTAGCCCGAGCCGTTGTCGATCGCGATCGTGTACGTCTTGTTCGTCTTGCCCTGCGCGGTGGCGCCGACGGTGGCCGCCACGACGAGGACGAGGAAGCTCACGATCGCAATGCCGAGCCGTTTGCTCATACCGAAACACCTCTCCTTTTTCTCTGACCCAACGGTGAACGAGCGGTCACGAATCAGCGACGTCGGCCACCTCCGCTCTCTCGATTGAGTAGACGTGCGTGAGCACGAGGACCACGTCGCCGTGCTGGTTGGTCACGGCGACCTCCTCGTCGACGAATCCCTGCGCCGGGCGCTTCGGGTCGTCCCGCTTCGCGGCGATCGTCGCCGTCACGGTGATCGTGTCGCCGATGTGCACGGGACGGACGAAGCGGATCCGGTCGTAGCCGTAGCTGAACGCGAGCGGATTGATGTCGCCAGCCGTCATTCCGACGCCGACGGAGAGGATGAGAGTCCCGTGCGCGATCCGCCGGCCGAAAGGCTGCGTCTTCACCCACTCCGCGTCGATGTGGTGCGGATAGAAGTCGCCGGTCTGGCCCGCGTGCAGCACGACGTCCGCCTCGGTGATCGTGCGGCCGAGCGTCGTCCGCGTCTCGCCGATCTCGTACTCCTCGAAGTGCCTCGACACGATCTTCACGCGGCCTCCCCGGGCAGCGTGTCGTGCTCGTCCAGCCGTGGGCTCGCCGCGGACGAGGGCGGGATCGCGCCGTCGATCCGGAAAGGCGCGCGGACGGTGCGGAACCTGCGCGCTCCGTCCCCGGCCTCGACGACCATCTCGAGCTCCTTCACGGCGTCGTGGGCCAGCAGCTCCGGCCACCGCATCACCTCGGCGACCCAGAGCCCCGCTCCGCCGAGCTTCTCGACCCATTCCGCCACCGGGCGGGTCTTCAGCGCCCCGGCGATCCGGGCCTTGATCTCGTCGCGGCGCTCGTACCAGTCCTTCGGGTCATCGATGGCTTCGACGTCGGGGAGCCCGAGCAGTTGGCCGAGCAGCGGCACGGACCCCATCGCGAGCGCGACGAAGCCATCCGTGGTCTCGTAGATGCCGTACGGCGCGCCGACGTACGGGTGCGCACTCCCGATCTCGCTGCGCACGGGCAGCCGGTTGCCATCGTTCAGGTGGCAGGTCAGCACCTCGAACTGGAGGTCGAGCGCCGACTCGAGCAGGCTGACCTCGACGAAGCCGCCGCGCCCGGTCACGCCGCGGCGGACGAGGCACGCGAGGATGCCCTGACAGAGATGCGCCCCGGCGAGGGTGTCGACGATCGAGAGCCCGAACGCCACCGGCGGGTCGTCGCGGTTCCCGTTCAGCCACGTCAGGCCGGAGAGCGCCTGGACGAGCAGGTCCTGGCCTGGCCGGTCGCGCCACGGGCCGCTCTCGCCGTAACCGGACGTCGAGCCGTAGACGATCCGCTCGTTCAGCTTCGACACGGAGTCGTAGTCGAGCCCGTACCGCTCCATCACCCCGGGGCGGAAGCTCTGGATCAGGACGTCGGCTCGCTCGACCAGCCGTTTGACACGCTCGAGCTCCTCCGGGTCGCGCAGGTCGACGGCGAGGCTCTCCTTGTTCCGGTTGATCGTGTGGAAGAGCAGGCTGTCGCCGTCGAGCTCGAGCCCCGCGAGGCTGAGCGCGCGCGTCGGCTCGCCGGTTCCGGGCCGCTCGATCTTCAGCACGCGCGCGCCGAGGTCGGCGAGCCGCAGCGCCGCCGACGGCCCGGCGAGGTACTGGCTGAAGTCGAGGACGAAGAGGCCTTCGAGCGGAAGCGTCACGGGAGCTCGATCTCGTCGATCCGGACGCGCCGTCCCTCGTCCGCCGACCGGTATGCGCACATGAGAACGCGCAGGGTCCTGAGGTTGTCGCGCCCCGACGTGAGCGGCTCGCGGTCCTCCTCGATCGCGGAGAGGAGCTCGCCGATCGGGCCGACGAACGCGTCCGGGATCCACCGCTCCGTGAAGCGGCGCTCGAACGCGTGCTCGGGCCCTTGCACGCGCGAGTAGAAGCGGAACGTGTCCGGCCGGCCGACCGGGTAGTCGTAGAGGACGCCGAGCGTCCCCTCCGACTTGCCGTCGGTGCCGTCAGTGTGGACGACCGCGCGCGGCTCGGGGCCCCAGTTGTTGTGGTCGACGACGACTGCGACCTTCAACGTGTCGGAGTACTCGACGACGGTGAACGTCCGCGACTCGCCCTGTGCGTGCTGGCCGGGCGCGCGCGCGGTCGTCGCGACGACGCTCTCGGGCTCGCCGTAGAGGTGGCGGATGCTGTCGAAGTAATGGACCGAGTGGTAGAGGTACTCGAGCCGCTCGCGCTCGGCCATCCACGGCCACATGCGCCAGTCGGTCATGATGTTCACGTCGAAGAGGCCGCCGATCAGCTCGCCGTACCAGCCGGCGTCGATCAGCAGCTTCGCGGTCCGGACGACGCCCTCCCAGCGCATCTGCTGGTTGACGGCCATCCGCACGCCCGCCCGTTCGGCGCGCTGCACGAGCTCGATCGCCGGCTCGAGGGTCTCCGCGAGCGGCTTCTGGCACAGCGCGTGCCGTCCCGCCTCGAAGGCCTTCGACGCGATCTGGAACTGCGCGTTTGGCGTGACCGCGATATCGACGACCTCGACCTTCGAATCCTCGAGCAGCTCGTCGACCGAGCGGTACGCCGCCGGCACGCCCCACTCGCGTGCCGTCTCCTGTGCCGCCTCGAGGTTCGTGTCGGCGATCGCGACGACGTTGAACCCTGCTTTGCGGTACGCGGGCAGGTGACCGGCGTTGACGATCGCGCCGGCGCCGACGATGCCGATCCCGCGATCGCGCGACTCCGGCAGCTTCGGGCCCTTGTCGAGCTCCAGGATCTCGTCGATCGTCATCGAGCGGGCGTTCCGGCGAGCAGTTCGTCCGTGCGCGCCGCCGCCTCGTCCAGCGCCTCGTCCACTCTCTTCTCGCCCGTGTGCACCTCGTCGATCAGCTCGTTGAGGATCTCGTTGATCGCGTCGTATTCCGGAATCGGCGGCAGCGTCTCGACCGTCCGGTGCGTCTCCTCGATCAGCGCGTAGCACGGGAAGCGCTCCTGCATCCCCGGGTCGCGCCAGGTCGAGAGCCGGCAACCGATGTTGCCCTCGTCGGAGGTGACGAGGTCCTGCTCGCGCGAGGCGGCCGTCCGGATGAAGTCCCAGGCGAGCTGCGGCTCACGCGAGCCCTTCGGGATCGTCAGCGCCCAGAAGACGCTGAGGGAGACGTGGCGCCCGCCGGGTCCGTCTCCGCGCGGGATCAGCCCGAGCTTGTTCTTGCCGTGGATCTTCGAGTCGGGCATGTCGGCGACGACGGCGAAGCCCGCCCAGTTCCACATCATCGCGCCGCGTCCGCCAGCGTAATACTCGCCCGAGAGGACGCTCTCGTAGGCGCGCGGGTCGGGCTGCGTGAGCCTGTCCTGGATCAGCCCGGTGAGATACGTCAGCGCCTCGCGGCCCTCCGCGCCGTTGAAGGCGGCCTTGCGCCCGTCGAGCACCTGGCCGCCGCGGCTCCACAGGTGGATGAAGAAGTCGTAGACGCTGTTGTGGCCGTCGGCCATCGCGGCCACGACGCAGCCGGAGAGATCTCGCTCGGGCCGCGTGAAGAACTGCGCCACGTCGCGGAACTGCGACCAGGTCTCGGGCGGCGCGAGCGGGTAGCCGTGCTCCTGCTCGAACCGCTCCTGCTCGTGCGGGTCCTCGAACAGGTCGGCGCGGTACATGAACATCTGGGGCCCGTCGTGGTACGGGATCCCGTAGAAGCGGCCACGCTCGTCGGACGCCTGCCGGAGGAGGCTGTCGCTCCACCCCTGCGGCCAGTCCTCCGGCGGCGCCGAGAGGTCGAGGAACGCGTCGAGCTCGGCGAGCTTTCCGTCGGCGACGAGGCTCGGCAGCCAGTCGGTGACGCAGAGGAAGAGGTCCCAGTCGCCGGACGTGGTTCCGTCGCCCGCGACCATCTCGGCATGAAGCTCCGGGACGTCGTACGGAACGAGTTCGACGTCGACGTCCGGGTGCAGCTCCTGGAACGCCCGCGTCTGCCGTGTCAGCGCGCGCTCGAACCCCACGAACGTGCGGTAGGCGAGCCGGAGGGTCTTCTTCGTCGAAGCCAAGAGGGCGGCGATTGGTAAAACGATTTAGCGCTGCGAGCCTAACTCGGTCGGCGCGAGGTGTCAATCAGGGCGTACGCGTCGTTCAGCGCCGCGAGGACGGCGTCGGCGCTGCCGCCTTCGGAGAGGAACCGGTGCACGGCGGCCGACGCCGCGGACTGGAACTCGGCGATGCCGTCGTCGGTTGGCCGCACGTACGCCGACTCGATCGTGCGACGCGTGTTGCGGAAGAAGTCGCCTGTGATCCGGTTCGCGACGTCGTCGTCCCAGGCGTCGGCATGGCCCGGCTGTCCGCCGGCGTGCACGTACGTCGTGCGCTGGACCTCCGGATCGGCGACGCGCTGCACGTACGCGATCGCCGCTTCGACGTTGGCGGAGCGGGAGGAGACGGCGAGTCCGGCGCCCCCGAGCGTCGCACCCGCGCAGCCGTTCCCTCCGGCGGCGGGGATGTCGTGGAACGCGACCCGCTTCGGCGCGTAGCCCTCGCGTGCGTAGTTCGTGTAGCCGAACGCGTACGGGCAGTACGCGATCTCGTCTCCGGTGCTCATGGCGTTCAGGACGTCTATCGGGTTCCAAGAGAGGCAAGCCGGGGGGACGACGGATGCGAGCTCGCGCAGCTGCTCGAGCACACGGAGCGCGAGCTCGTCGCTTGCGACGCGCTCGCCGCGCAGCGGCTCCTCACCCTGGTTCGCACACAGCGTGAGGAAGCAGCTCAGCGCGTCGATCGGCTTGAGCGGAACCGCGACGCGGCCGGTCGCGCGCGCGAGCGCGAGCACCTCGTCGAGCGTCTGCGGCGGCTTCGAGAGCAGGTCGGGACGCGAGACGGCGACCTGGCACGCGGCATCGACGGCCGCGGCCCACTGGTGCCCGTCGTGCTGGTACGACTCGTGCGACCCGCCCACGCTTCCGCGCGCCTGCTCGGCGAGCCACTCCGCGGGGACGTGCGGGTCGAGCGGCTCGAAGATCCCAGCGCCGGCCGCGTAGCCGATCATCGGGTGGTCGATCACGAGCAGGTCGAAGTCGTTGACGAGCTCGCCGACGTGCGCCTCCCCGAAGGCCCAGAGCGAGCGGAGCTCCCACGTGATTCGCAGCTCCGGATCGAGATCGGCGGCGGCCTGTGCCGTGACGAGCAACGACCCGACCCCGCGCGTGTGGCTCCACGCGATTCCCCGGAGCTCGATCACGCCGGCGGCCCCGTCGACTCCCGGACCGCCAGCTCGGGAGGCGGCTCGCGCAGAACGACGCTCCGGCGCTCGCCGCCGTTCAGCATCTCGATCAGCAGGTCGACCGCCGCGGCGCCCATCTCCCACAGCGGCGTCTTCACCGCCGTGAGCGGCGGGTTCGTGTGATCGGTGAACCAGGTGTCGTGGATCGCGACGACGGAGAGCTCGTGCGGCACCTCGACGGCGCGCTCGCGGCACGCTGCCAGTGCGCCGATGCCGGCGAGCACGTTGGCGACGACGAGGCCGGTGGGCCGTTCGCGCTGCCGCAGCAGCCGCAGCACCGCCTCGTGACCGGCGGGCTCGTCCCAGCCGCCGGCGACGATCCACTCGGGCTTCAGCCGCAGGCCCTGCTGCTCGAGCACGGCTTCGAGGCCGCGGCGGCGGCGCTGCGACCGGTCGGAGGCGGCGACGCCCGAGACGAAGCCGATCCGCGTGTGCCCGAGTTCGAGCAGATGCTCGGCGGCAAGCGCAGCTGCGGCCTCGTCGTCGAGGATCACGGAACCACGGCCTCGCATCCGCGAGTTGATGAGCACCGTCGGCACGCGAGCTTCGGCCAGCCGGCGCAGCGGCGCCTCGGCCGAGCGGCCGCTCAGATGCAGGACGAGACCGTCCACGCGCCGCGAGCTGAGCAGGTTCTCGTACGACTGCTGGTTGTGCGCGAGCTCCTCCGCGTCGCCGAGAAGGACGACGTAACCGGCACGCGCGGCGCGAATGTGCGCCCCGCGCAGCGTCTCGCCGTGGAGCGGATGGGTGACGTCTGAGGCGACGAGACACAGCGCGCCGGAGCTCGCGAGACGCAGCGCCCTCGCGGCGCCGTTCGGCGTGTAGTCGAGCGACTTCGCAGCGCTCAGGACCCGCTTCCGGGTGTCGGGCCGGATGCGCAGCGACTGGTCGTCGTTGATCACACGTGAGACGATCGCCGGCGACACGCCCGCGGCTTTCGCCACGTCCGCCACCGTCGTTGCGGTGGAACCAGCCTTCGCCCTCAACGCTCTCCCTCGGTTCAGGTGTGGTTAAATCGTTTTACCACACGGATCGGCGAGCACGGAGACCCGGGATCGACTCTCGCATCACCACGGCAACCTTGTCTGACGCGCTGGACGCGGCCGGTCGCCGCGATCAGGTGCTGAGCGCCGCGATCCGTCCGCTCGCCAAGGGCATGCGCGCGAGCGGCCGCGCCGCGACCGTGGGCTTCGGCCCGGTCGGCCACGACACCGACCGGCCCTATGACGACATCATCGCCTTCATCGACGGACTGCAGGCGGGCTCGGTCGTCGTCGCCGGAACCGCTGCGAGCGAGCGCAGCGGCTTCTGGGGCGAGCTCTTCACCGCGGCCGCAATCGGCCGTGGTGCAGCGGGTCTCGTCTGCGACGGATACATCCGCGACACGCCGAAGATCGAGCAGCTCGGCTTCCCTGCGTTCGTGCCCGGCTCACGCCCGATCGACTTCCGGGCGCGGATGGAGTTGACGGCACGCGACGTGCCGCTGGCGTGCGGCGGCGTCATGGTCGCGCCGGGCGATCTCGTGCTCGCGGACGACGACGGCGTGGTCGTCGTGCCGCAAGAGGTCGAAGCCGAGGTGCTCGAGCGTGCGACGCAGAAGGCGCAACGCGAGTCGACGGTCCTCGACGAGCTGCTCGGCGGCGCGACGCTCAGGGACGTCTGGGACCGGCATGGCGTCCTCTAGCGAGAGGGTCGCGCTCGTCACCGGCGCGAGCCGCGGCATCGGGCACGCGATCGCCGGACGCCTCGGCCGGGACGGGTGGCAGGTGGAGACGGCCGAGCGGGCGACCGGAGTCGACCTCTCGGACCTCGACGCGGCACGGTCGGCGGTCGAGCGGCTCGAGCGGATCGACGCGCTCGTCGCGAACGCCGGCACAGCGGTTCGCCGCCCGGCGCTCGAGCACTCGATCGAGGACTGGGAGCGCGTCCTTCGAGTCAATCTCACGAGCGTCTTCGTCCTGGCCCAGACGGCTGCGCGCCGCATGGTCGAGGCCGGCGGGGGGCAGATCGTCCTGCTCGCGTCGATGACGTCCTTCGTCGGCGGGACGAATGTCGCCGCGTACGCCGCGAGCAAGGGCGGTGTCGCACAGCTGACGAAGGCGCTCTCGAACGAGCTCGCTGCGAGGGGCGTGCGCGTCAACGCGATCGCGCCCGGCTTCATCGAGACTGAGCTGACCGCAGACATGGAGGAGCCGCGGCGCAGCGCGACCGACGCCCGCATCCCGATGGGCCGTTGGGGCGTGCCGGAGGACGTTGCCGGCCCGGTGTCCTGGCTGCTCTCCGACGACGCACGTTACGTCACGGGCGCCGTCATTCCCGTCGACGGCGGGTTCCTCGCGAGCTGAGAATGGAGTGAGCGCATGACACGATCCCCCCTCCTCTGGGCCGAGCTGCGCCGCGACGAGGTGGCGGCCGCACGTGACGCGGGCGCCGTCGTCGTGATCCCGGTGGGCGCGATAGAGCAGCACGGGCCGCACCTCCCGCTCAACACGGACATCAGCGACGCGTGGGCCGTGGCGACGCGCCTCTCGGCGAGCTGTGACGATCCGCCGGTGCTCGTCGCGCCGCCGGTTCCCTGGGGCGTCTCGCACTACCATCACGTGTTCCCAGGGACGCTGTCGCTGACCGTCGAGTCGCTCTCGGCGCTGCTCCTCGACCTCTGCCGCAGCGTCGCGACGAACGGCTTCACGCGCATCGTGCTCCTGAACGGCCACGGAGGGAACGCCGCCACGATCGAGACCGTGGCAACCCGTGCGAACGTGGAGGGCATCGACGTCTTCCCGATCACCTACTGGCACCTCGTGCCGGAGACGATGGCGGAGCTCGCGGCGCACGACGGCGGCCACATCGGCCACGCGGGCGAGATGGAGACGTCGCTGCAGCTCCACCTCCAGCCCGACCTCGTCGACCGCGCGGCGCTCGAGCAGCCGCTCGGCCGGCCGATGGAGGAGGTCGCGCTCGTCCCGGGTATCTACTGGCCGCCGCGCGTGCGCGAGGAGGCGCCGGACGGCGTCTACGGACTTGCCCACGAGGGCACGGCGGAGAAGGGCGAGCGGCTGCTGGCCGCGGTCGTCGAACGCCTGACCGAGCTGCTGCGCGGACGGCTCGCGTGAAGTTCCTCGTCACCGGCGGCACGGGGTTCATCGGCGCGAGCGTCGTCCGGAACCTGCGCGGCCGCGGGATTCCGGTCGTCGTCGGCGACATCGCGGTGGACGCGGACGTCGCGCAGAGGCTCGACGGCGCGGAGTTCGTCGACCTCGACGTGGGCGATCGGCAGTCGGTCGAGGCGGTGTTCGCGTCGCAGCCCGACATGACGCACTGCATCCAGCTCGCCTACCTGATGAGCGCCGAGGTCGAGTCCGATCCACCGCTCGGAGCGAGGGTCGACGTGCTCGGGATGACGCACATGTTCGACGCGGCCGCCCGCCATCGCCTCCAGCGGCTCGTCTTCACGAGCAGCGAGACGGTCTACGGCGCGTCGCAGGAGCCGTACGGCGACCGGCCCGTCGTCGAGGACGACTTCTGCGCACCGGGCGGCCACCACTTCACCTACGGCGTGATGAAGCTGCTGAACGAATTCATGGCCCGGAAGTACGTCGAGAGGAGCGGCGTCAGCATCGCCTGCACGCGGCCGGCCATCGTCTTCGGCCACGGGCGCAAGCGCGGCTCGGTTCTCTGGGCGGGCGAGTTCGCATCGAACCCGGCCGTCGGCACGCCCGTCCGCCTCCCCTTCTCCTCGCGTGCGCGCGACACCTGGATCTACAAGGACGACTGCGCGGAGCAGCTCGTCCGGCTGGCGCTCGCCCCGAAGCTCGAGCACTTCGCGTACAACAACGGCGGCGAGTGCGTCTCCGGCGCCGAGCTCGCCGATGCAGTCCGGCACTGGCTGCCCGACGCGCAGATCGAGTTCGACGAGAGCGTGCCGTCGACGCCGCTGATCGACTGGCAGGGCGGCGAGCGGCTGGAGCGCGAGCTCGGCTTCCGTCCGCGCCCGCTCCTCGAAGGCGTGCGCGCCCACATCAACGAAGCCCGACTCGCAGGAGGACTGGAGCCCGTATGACCCGCTTCCGCAACACCGTGGTCGGGAGCTATCCGCGACCGAACGTCGTCGAGGACACGATGAAGAAGCCGAGCCTCGAGCGCGCCGAGATCGACGAGCTGATCCGCTGGGCGGCGAAGGACCAGGCCGACCTCGGTCTCGACGTGATCACGGACGGCGAGGCCTACCGCGAGAACATGTACTACTTCTACCAGCGGCGCGTCGACGGCGTCACGTTCGACGACATGTCGCTGCAGAGCTTCGGCACGACCGGATTCGAGATCGAATGCCCGCGCGTGATCGGGGCGATCGAGAACCCGCGGTTCGAGCTCGCGCGCAACTGGCAGCTCGCGCGCGAGACGGCGCCCGCGACCGCCAGGGTGAAGCAGACCGTCACGGGGCCGCACGTCCTGACGCGGTTCAGCGTCAACGAGCGGCCCGACCTCTACCCGGACGACCAGGCACTCTGCCGCGCGTGGGCGAACGTCCTCGCGGAGGAGCTGCAGGAGGTCGTCGCCGCCGGTTGCGACTACGTCCAGTTCGACGAGCCGATGTGGACGGAGTCGCCGGAGCAGAGCGAGTGGGCCGCGAAGATCCTCGACGAGCTGATCGCGACGCTGCCCGATCACGTGCGCGTCGCGCTGCACGTCTGCGGCGGCAACCCGCGGCGCAAGCGCGTCTATTTCACCAAGTACACCGATCTCGTGCCGGCCTTCTCGACGGTGAGCATCGACGAGGTCTCGCTCGAGCACTGCACGCTCGGCTACGACCTGATGGAGCTGTGGAAGGTGTGGCCCTTCGAGGGAGATCTCGCGCTCGGGGTGATCGACCAGCGGAGCGACGAGATCGAGACGACCGATGTCATCCGCGCGCGCGTCGAGCCCGCGCTCGAGCACTTCCCCCGCGAGCGGCTGATCCTCACGAGCGAGTGCGGCTTCGGCCACGTGCCGCTCGAGATCACGCGCGCGAAGCTCAACGCGCTCGTCCAGGCATGCAGGGAGCTGTGATGGCCGCACGCTGCGCACTCGTCACCGGCGCGTCCCGCAATCTCGGCGCCGCCATCGCACGGCGGCTCGGCGAAGACGGTTGGGCCGTGGCCGTCAACTACGGCAAGGACGACGCCGCGGCGGCCGGTGTCGTGGAGGCCGTCCGGTTGGCGGGAGTCGACGCCGAGGCGTTCCCGTTCGACGTGACCGAAGAGGCGGCCGTCGCGACCGGGATCGAAGCCGTCCGGACGCGGCTCGGCGATCCGCTCGTCGTGGTCAACAACGCCACGGGACCGCAGCCGTTCATCTCACTCGAGCAGCAGAGCTGGGAGGACTACCTGGGCCAGCTCGACTTCTTCGTCAAGGCGCCCCTGTTGCTCCTCCACGCGACGGCGCCCGCGATGAAGGAGGCGGGCTTCGGCCGGATCGTGAACATCGGCAGCGAGGTGATCACGACCGGCACGGCCGGGCTCGGGCACTACATCACCGCAAAGGCCGCGATGCTGGGTCTGACGCGCGCGTGGGCGAAGGAGCTCGGGCCGCACGGCATCACGGTCAACGTGATCCAGCCCGGCTGGATCCCCGTCGAGCGCCACCGGGGAACGCCCGAGTCCGAGCTCGAGGCGTATCGCGAGCTGGTCGCCGTCGGACGCCAGGGTGTGGCGGACGACATCTCCGGCGCCGTCGCATTCCTGGCTTCCGAGGGCGCCGCCTTCGTGACCGGCCAGAGCTTCGCCGTCAACGGCGGCCGCACGCTCGACTAGGGCCCGACGATGTCGAACTCGAGCACGCCGACGCCTTCGATCTCGCTCCGCACCTGGTTGCCTGGTCTGAGATAGCGGGCGGGCTCGCAACCGGGCGGCGTCAATCCCGTACCGCCGAGCTCGGGATCATGCCCCCAGCCGGTGCCGCCGGGTGTGCCGGTCGAGATCACGGTGCCGGGACGCAGCTCGAGCAGCTGCGACAGGAACGAGACCAGGCTCCGGACGTCGTGGATCATGTTCCGCGTCGAGTTCGACTGGCGGAGCTCGCCGTTCACGCGGGTCGTCAGCGCGAGATTCTGCGGATCGCCGACCTCCGCGGCCGGCGTCATCCACGGTGCGAGCCTCGTCGCCCCTTCGAAGTTCTTGCCCGGCCCGAGCGCCATCTCGAAGCCGCCGCCCGCGAGCGGTCGTACCTGGCGGTCGCGGGCTGTGAGATCGTTGACGACGGTGTACCCGAACACGTGGTCGAGCGCGCGGTCGGGCGTAATGAAGCGACCCGCCCGCCCGATCACGATCCCGAGCTCCGTCTCGTAGTCGAGCTTCGCAGTCACGCGCGGGTCGGCGACCGTGGCCGCGTCCGGATCCGCGATCGTCTGCCCCGCCTTGACGAAGAACTCGGGGTCCTTCGACTCGATCGGAGCCTTTTCGTCGAGGTGGTCGCGGTAGTTCTGGCCGAGGCAGAAGACGGTCGGAGGCGACAGGGGCGCCGCGAGCTGCACGTCCGCCAGCGGCCGCCGGTCGCCTTCTGCGTTCGCGAAGTCGTACCCGGTCGCGATCGCGACGTCGAGAGGCTCGCCGATGACGAGAACGTGGTCGCCTTCGAGGACACCTGCGCGGCGACCGTCGCCGTCGCGGACGGTGACCAGCCGCATCAGAGCTTCCGCGCCTGCCGGTGGCCCTCGTAGACGGCCTCGTACGTTCCCCGCGGCGCGACCGCATCGCCGATCGCCTCGACGCTGACGCTGCGCTCGAGCAGCAGCGCGTGCAACGCGTTCTCGGATTGACGCCCGGTCGCCATCACGATCGTGTCCGCTTCGACCTCCTGCACGTCCTCCGTGTGATGGACGTTGTAGAGCGTCGCGCGCCGGCCGTCGATCGCGCTGATGAAGCGGTCGCAGACCATCTCGACGCCGGCTTTGTAGAGCTTCGGGAGGATCCAGTCGAGGTAGACGTCGAGGATCGTCTCCATGCCGACCATCGGCCAGCGGGTGACGAGCTTGACCGACGAGGCGCCGTTGCCGGCGAGAGCCACGGCGGTCAGCGGCGCGACGACCGTGCAGAGGTCGTCTAGCACGATCACCGCGCCGTCGGCGTGTGCCTTCGCGGTCGCGATCTCGTCCCAGCCGACGCAGTTGCCGGTCTCCCAACCGGGGATGGCCTCCCCCGTCCAGCCCTGGAAGCCGTCGCGGCAGACGCGCGAGCCGGTGGCGAGGACGAGATGGTCCGGCTTCTCGGACTCGAGCAGATCGTCCAGCGACGCGTCCGTCACCGGCGAGGAGAGCCTGATCTCGGCGCCGTTCTTCTCGGCCTGCCCTGCGAGCCACGTCGCGATCAGCCCGTACTCGGCCCGGCTCGGCAGCAGCGACTCGACGCGGACGTGGCCGCCGACCTCGGCCTCGCGCTCGACCACGACGACCTCGTGCCTGCGCGCCGACGCGATCCGTGCGTACTCGAGCCCGCCAGGGCCGGCGCCGATCACGAGCACCTTCTTCGGATCGTCCGCGCGCTTCAGCGTCCCTTTCCCCCAGACGCTCTCGCGGCCGAGCTCCGGGTTGTAGACGCATTGCACACGTCCGCCGCGACTCACCGACTTCCAGCAGTAGTTCGCCGCGACGCACCGGCGGATGTCCTCGGGCCGGCCCTCCTCCGCCTTCACGACCCAATCCGCATCCGTGAACAGCTGGCGCGCGAGGCAGATCGCGTCGCCGTCGCCGGCGGCGAGTAGCGACTCGGCGACGTCCGGCGTCGTGATCCGGCCGACGAGCAGCACCGGCTTCCCTGAGACCTCCCGAATCGCCCGCGCGTATCCCTTCTCCCAGCCGGGCTCGAACTCCATCGGCGTGTGAATGAACGCGTGGTGCACGCCGGCGGAGACGTTGACGTAGTCGATGTCGGCGGCGGCCTCGATGTCCGGGACGATCTTCCGGATGTCTTCGATCTCGAGGTCGCCGGGCCAGAACGACGTCGAATTGATCCGGTAGCCGAGAAACGGCTCGTCGCCGATCGCCGCGCGCATCCGAGCGAGCCCTTCGAGCGGAAAGCGGAGCCGGTTCTCGTACGTGCCGCCCCACTTGTCGGTGCGCTTGTTGTAGAGGGGCGAGAGGAATTGCCACGGCAGATAGCCGTGGCTGAGGTGGAACTCGACGCCGTCGCAGCCGGCCGCGATCGCACGGCGCGCAGCCGCTCCATACGCGTCGAGGATCTCCTCGATCTCCTCGTCGGAGAGCTCCTTCGGCGTCGAGGCGCCCGGGAACTCGCCGAGCGGCACCTGGCTCGGCGACAGCGTGTACCAGGTCGCGTCGAGGTCGAACTGCGTCTCTTGCTTGTAGACCGGGAATCCGCGCACGCCCGAATGCCAGAGCTGGATCGCGAGCTTGCAGCCTGACGCGTGCACCGCGTCCGCGATCTTCGAGAGCGGCTCGATGTTCCGGTCGTCCCAGAGCTGCGGCATCAGCAGCGGTGCCATCAACGAGCTCTCGTGGACGTGCGTCGCGCCGATGATGATCAGACCGACGCCGCCGTTCGCGCGCTCCGCGTAGTACCTCGTCGCCTGCTCGGTGAACAGCCCGTTCCACGGGTCGGAGACCCAGGTGGGACAGGTCGGCGGAAAGACGACGCGGTTCTTCATCGTCGTATTCCGGATCTGCCATTCTGAGAACAGATGCGGGTACGCGGTCATCGGCGCCGTCCTTTCGCTGTCGCGGACTGACGATGATAATCCGCAACGGGGGTTCTCAATGGAGGGAAACGTGCACAGGCGTACGGTCGTGCTCGTCGAGGGGACGAGCGACCAGGTCGCGCTCGAAACGCTTGCGCATCGTCGTGGTCGAAATCTTCGCTCCGAGGGCATTTCGATCGTTCCGATCGGAGGTGCGCAGGCGATCGGAAGATTCCTGGACCGGCTCGGCCCTCAGGGACTCGACCTCCGACTCGCGGGCATGTGCGACGCCGCCGAAGAGGCCCACTTCCGGCGCGGTCTCGAGCGTGCCGGACTCGCCGCCGACCTCACTCGCGGCGACATGGAGGCACATGGCTTCTACGTCTGCGTCGAAGACCTCGAGGACGAGCTCATCCGCTGCCTCGGTGCCGCTGCGGTGGAGCAGGTCGTCGATGCCCAGGGCGAGCTTCAATCGTTCCGCACTCTCCAGAAGCAGCCTGCGTGGCGCGGGCGGAACCATGAGGAGCAGCTGCGGCGCTTCATGGGCAGCGGCGGCCGCCGGAAGATCCGATACGCGCGCCTGCTCGTCGAGGCGCTCGATCTCGGCCGCGTGCCCCGGCCGCTCGACGGTGTGCTCGCTCACTAGACTCGGCCCGTGAATCCTGCCCTCCGCGTCGCGCTGCGAATCGTCGGGTTCGGCGCGCTCGCCGCCGGCGGGCTCGCCGTTGCGCTCCTAGCGCTCATCGGAGCGCTCCTGGTGGGCCCACTCGTCTTCTGGATCGCGTGGAACGTGCTCGACTTCGCATCCGCGGTGGGGCTTCCGGAACTGGGCTTCTGGGGGATCGTTCTCGCGACGGTGTTTCTCGTCGCCGGCTGGTTCGGCAAGGTCCTGATTACAGGAATCGTCTTTCTCGCCGATCCCTCGTGGTTCCACGGCGCTGCCGAGGTGCGTTGGCCCGAGCCCACGTTCCGCAACTTCGTGGCCGTCGCCCTGCTGGCGCTGCTTGCGGCGCGTCCCCACTCGCACGCTAAGGCAACCCGAGCGCCTCGTGGGTGGAGATCCCCGCACTGAGCTGCTGCCGCACCTCCGTTTCCTTGCTGACACGCGCTTCCGCGGCGCGTATGACCGCGTCCACCGCCTCGGCGCCGAGCACGACGATGCCGTCGCGGTCGCAGGTCACCCAGTCGCCGGAGCGAACGAGCGTCCCGCCGAGCGCCACATCGCCGCCGACGGGATCGCGCACGCGTCGCTTCACCGTTCCGAGAGGCGACCAGCCGCACGCGGCGACCGCCGGCGGCCCTATGAGCTCGTGACCGTCGCGGATCCCGTCCTCGATCACGAGCCCGGCAATGCCGCGGACGCGCGCGGCTTCGAGCAGGAGCTCGCCGACGACGCCGTAGACGCCGCGCCCGGCGCTCGCGACGCACAGCACCGCGCCGGGCTCCGCTCGCTCGAGTGCGAGGTGGATGCCGAGGTTGTCGCCCGCCGGGATGCCGACGGTCACCGCCGGACCGGCGAACGGCTCGCCCACGAGCAAGCGAACGTCGCGGACGAGGTGCCGGCGGCCTGCCGCCTCGTGCAGCGTAGCCACTCCCAGCTCGACGAGTCGCGCCGCGCGCAAGCTACTCGAGCGCGTCCTCGATCAGGGATCGCGCGTCGGCGATGTGCTGCCGGATCATCTTCGCGACCGTCCGCGGCTGGCGCGCCCGCATGGTCTTCGCGATCGCGACGTGCTCGCGGGTCGCGGCGAGCGCGGCGACGTCGCGGCTCACGAGGATGATCCGGTAGCGGTCGGTCCGTTCCCAGAGCCGGTCGAGCGTCTCGATCAGCAGGTTGTTGCCCGAACGAGCGTAGATCGCGCGGTGAAAGGCGCGGTTGCGGATCAGCTGCTCCAGCGGGTCGTCGCTCGCGGGAGCGCGCGCAAGCCGTTCGATCTCGTCCAGCTCGTCCTTCGTCGCACGGCTCGCGGCCAGAGACGCGGCATACGGATCGAGCTGCAGCCGTAGGTCGTACAGCTCGCGCAGCTCGTCGCGTGAGAGCGGCGTCACGATCACCGTCTTGTGCGCTTCGAACCGGACGAGACCCTCCGCCTCGAGCCGCCGGACGGCCTCGCGCACCGGTGTCACTGAGACTCCGAGCTCGGGAGCGAGCGCATCCTGGTTGATCGGCGCACCGGGCTCGAGCACGCCCGTGAGGATGCGGCGCCGGATCTCGCCGTAGACGGCCTCCGCCTTGGTCGCGAAGCGGATCGGCGCCTCGGGGACGCCGGCCGTCACGCGACCGCCTCCGCGCCGCCGTCGACGACGATCCGCGCGCCGGTGAGATACGACGGCGCCTCGACGGTCACGTAGCGGACGACGCGCGCGATCTCTTCCGCCGCGCCGAGCCGCCCGGCCGGCACGCGCGCACGGACCCAATCGTCGAGCGCGGCGTTGTCGTCGCCGAGGAACGCCGTCTGGATCACCCCGGGAGCGACGATGTTGACGCGGATCCCGGACGGTGCGAGCTCGGCGGCGAGCGAGCGGGCGAGGTGCTCGATCCCGGCCTTCGTGGCGCCATAGACGGCGCGGCGCGGAAGGCTGCGGCTTGCGGAGATCGAGCCGATCACCGTGAGCGCGCGCGGCTCTTCCCACGGGTGGGCGAGAAGCCGGCGCAGCAGCAGGGTAGGGCCGACGAGGTTCGTGCGGAACGCCGTCTCGATCTCCTCTTCGTCGAGCTCGGCGAGCGGCCGCCGCAGCGGGATCCCGGAGGCGAGAACGAGCCAGCTGATGCCGGTGCCCGTCGCGGCGGCGACAGCTTCGCGGCCTTCGCTCGTGGCGATATCGGCTGCGACGGCCTCGCCCCGGAGCTCGTCCGCCAGCTGCTCGAGCGCGTCCTGCCGGCGCCCGGTGAGGACGATCCGCTCGGCGCTGTCCGCGAGCGCACGTGCGCACGCCGCGCCGATTCCGCCCGTCGCGCCCACGACGATCCCGGTGCTCATGCGGCCGCCGCGATGCCGAGACGGCTGACGATCGCCGCAGGATTCGCGACCCCGAGCTCGGTGGCGCGCCCCTCGCCGATCTCACGCGCGAGCCCGTCGAGCACGCGGGCGCCGAAAACGAACGGGTCGCCGGTCGAGTGCTGGCCGCCGTCGGACGTGAAGTAGACGAGCGCGTCGAGGTCGAGCAGCGCCGGCAGATCGCCCCGTGCGCGGCCGGACAGCTCGTGCACGTACGTGTACGCGTCGACCTCGAACACGCATCCGGATGCGGCGAGTACACGCGCCTCCTCTAGCGGGACATACAGCGAGTGCGTCACCGAGCAGACGAGGTTCTCCCGGCCGGCCGCGAGCTCGGCGAACGCGGCACGGCCCTCAGCGCCGAGGTGAGCGGTGGCGAGGACGAGCGGTCCGTCGAACTCGCGTAGCCATCCCACGATGCGGCTCCAGTCGCGCGGCAGCGGCCGCTCCCATCCGATCGCACCGGCCGTGTCCTGCGTCGGCCCCCAGAGCCAGAGCGCGCCGGCCTCGATCGCGCCCGTCACATCGTCGAAGCCGGCCCACGGATTGAGCGATGCCGACCCGAACGCGCGCACGGGCTCGGCCGGCAGCTCGCGGCACCGCGCGACGGTGTGCTCCTCGTGCGCCTTCCAGACGAAGCCGAGGACACCGGCCTCCGCCGCGGCCTGCCACACGCGCAGGCCGTCGCCCCAGCGTCGTGCGACAGACGGCGCCGGATGGACGTGCAGGTCGTAGGAGAGCATCGGCACCGTCAGTCCATGTAGAGGCCGCCGTTGACGTCGATGATCTCGCCGGTCAGGTACGAGGCGGCCGGCGAGAGCAAGAACGCGACGACGTCCGCGACCTCGCGCGGGTCGCCGATGCGTCCGAGGGGGAGCTGCGAGCCGCGCTCGCGGATTCCCGGGACACCGTCGAGGAACGCCGTGTCGATGATTCCGGGCGCAACGGCGTTGACACGGATGCCATCCCCTCCGAACTCGGCCGCGAGCGTCTTCGTCAGGCAGAGAACCGCAGCCTTGGCCGCCGAGTACGGCGCCCCGATGATCAGCCCGCCGGTCTTCGCAGCCTGCGAGGTGAAGTTGACGATTCCACGAGCCGGGTGCTCCGACTCGCGCAGGTGCGGAAGCGCCGCGCGGCAGACGCGGACGGTTCCCATCAGGTTGACGTCGAACGTCGACTGCCAGGTCTCGTCCGTCGCATCGAGGAACGAGACGGGCCGGCCGGTGCCGGCCGCGTTGACCACGGCGTCGAGCGACCCGTGGCCGGCGACGCAGCGGGCGACGGCGGCCTCGACCGCCTCGCGGGACGTGACGTCGCACGCGAGGATCCCGTCGGCGCCGTACAGATCCGCGCCCGCGACCGTCCAGCCGGCTGCCGCCAGAGCCGCGGCGCTCGCCTTACCGATTCCCGAGGCGGCGCCGGTCACGAAGGCGACCGGCGTCGAAGCGTTTGTCGTCACGTCGTTCGTACCTCCCGGCGCTCGCGCGCCCTATCGAGCGCATCTCCGATGGCAGCCGCGCGCAGTGCGGCGGCGGAGTCCTCGCTGAACCAGGCGACGTGCGGCGTGACGATCACGCGCGGGTCGCCGGCGAATCGGCGGAGCGGGCTGGTCGGATCGAGCATGGCGTCGAGGGCGAGACCGCCGAGCCGTCCGGTGTCGAGCGCGGCGGCGACCGCGTCCTCGTCGATCAGCCCGAGACGCGCCGTGTTGACCAGGATCGCGCCGGGCTTCACGAGCTCGAGCCGCTTCGCGTCGATCATCCCGCGCGTCGAGTCGTCGAGCGCGGCGTGCAGGAAGATCAGGTCGGCGAACGGAAGCGCGTCGTCGAGCGCAGCCAACCGCCAGCCCGCTCGCTCCACCTCGGCCTGCGCGTGCCGGGTGACGGCTGTGACCTCGTATCCGAGTGCGGCGAGGGCCGTGGCGACCCGGCGGCCCGCGGAGCCGATTCCGATCACAGCGGCATTCGCGTACCGCCTGATCGGCCGTTCCGCGGCAATCTCCTGCCAGCCCAGGTCGAGCTCGCCGCTCATGTCGGCAAGCCGCCGCGCGAGCGCGAACGCAAGCGCCAGCGTGTGCGTCGTCAGCTCCGGCACGCAATAGTCCCGGACGCCCACCACCGAGATGCCCGCTGCCTCGGCCGCGTCGAGGTCGACGGTGTCCAGGCCGGTTCCGAACCGCGCGATCACGCTGCAGCGCGGCATCGCCGCGATCAGATCCGCGCCGATTCGCGTGCGAATGTGGGCGACGACATCCGCGTCCGCGAGGCTCTCCCGCGTTCCGTCCCACCGCTCGAGCGTCGCACCGTGCTCGGCCGCAGCGCGCTCCTCGACGTCGAGCGAATCGAACAGGCTGTCGAGGACGACGACCTTCACAGGTGCATGCTCCCCCACTCGCCGGTTAGGAGCGCTGCGGTTGTCTGACCGTCGGGGCTGACGAAGCGGTGCGGGCCGAAGGTCGCGACGTCGGCGCCGTCGGCGACGTGCAGGATCAGATTCGCGGTTGCGTCGAGCGCAGCGGGAGCGACGTGGTCGCTCTCGAGGTCGACACCCAGGACGACCATCGGGACCGTCGGAAAGCCGCGGGCGAACGGCACGACGTCGCGCCACGGGATCGTTCCCGGAGCGAAGTCGAGCACGAGTGTGATCCCGTCGCGCTCGCACCGTTCCGGCAGCGGGCTGAGCACCCAATCGACGAGCGGGTACCCGTCGCGGATCGGACAAAGGCGAACAGCCTTGGAACCCGGATCGAGCGCCGTCGGCGGCACGACCACCGGCGCCTCGAGCAGGAGGCTCAGGTCGAGGCCGCTTCGCGCCATAGCGTCCGATGGAGATGGTCCGCAAGCGCCTCGAGCGACGCCCCGGCCTGCGGGGCCGCCGGCTCCGCCCACGCCTGTGCGGCCTGCCGAAGGACATGAACGGCTGCCGCCGCGACCTCCGGATGCGACCCGTTCGCCGAAAAGGTGGCGACGGCGTCCTCGAGCTCGAGGCCGCGCCGTTCCGCATGGATCCGGTTCGTTGCGAGCAACAGGTCCATGAACGACGTGAACCGCTCGCCCAGGTTGTGCTCGAGCGAGGTGCGGACGATCGACTCGGCCGGGACGGTCGAGGCAAGCGACGCGTACTCCAGCACGAGCGCCTCGAGCGACTTCATGAAGATTGACCGCAGGTACTTGAGCGCGGCGGCCTCACCGACGTGCTCGCCCGCGACCTCCACGCTGAAGCCGTGCTCGACGAGGATGGCCGAGGCGGCGGTTGCCGCCTCCCCGCTCACCGCGAGCATCGGCTCCTCCGAGGCGCCGTCGAGGGAGTCGAGCAGGGCGACGTCGACCATTCCCGGGACGAGCCTGTCCCGGATCCGCTGCTTGAGCGACGGCGAGACGGTGTTCCAGTCGAAGACGACACCGTCCGCCCGTACCGCCGCGTTGAGCACTTCGGGCACTGCGCCCGCCACGCTCGGCGGCACGCAGCTGATTGCCAGCCCAACCGGTCCTCCGGGCAGCTCGGGGCCGTCGACACGCCGGCCGTGTGCGACGGGCACGCGCGGGTCGGGGTCGTACACGAACACGGAAGCGCCATTCGCGGCCAGTCGCGCGGTCAGGAAGGAGCCGACCGAGCCGTGCCCGACGACGAGCCAGCGTTCGCTCGGACTAAGGGCGGTCGCTGCTGCCACGGCCGTTGCCTCCGTCCCGGTTGATCCTGAGCGCCGCGCCGGTGATCCACATCACGACGTCCTCGATGTCGACGTCGTTCCTATTCAGGTCGGCGACGACGCGGCCGTGGAACAGCACCACGATCCGATCGCAGATCTCGTGGACCTGTGGGATGTTGTGACTCACGAGCAGAACCGGTGTGCCGGCGCGACGCACCTCGTCGATCAGCTCGGCAACCTTCTGCTGCTCTTCGACGCCGAGCGCGGCAGTCGGCTCGTCCATGAGGATGATCCGGCGACCCCAGGCGACGGCGCGCGCGACCGCAATTGCCTGCCGCTGACCGCCCGAAAGCGTGTCGGCCCGGTCGGTGACCGCGTCGATCCGGATCCGCAGCCGCTCCAGCTGCTCCTGCGCGTGCCGATTCATGCGCTTGCGGTCGAGGGTGCCGACGAACCGGCGCAGATCGGCCCGCTTGAGCTCGCGGCCGATGAAGAGGTTCTCTGCGACGGTGAGATCCGGCGCGAGCGCCAGGTCCTGGTAGACGGTCTCGATCCCCTGCTGCCGAGCGTGGAGCGGCGACCGCAGGTCAGCCTGCCGCCCGTCGATCAGCACCGCGCCGTCCGTCGGCTCGAGTGCTCCCGAGAGGATCTTGATCAGCGTCGACTTGCCGGCTCCGTTGTCGCCCACGAGCCCGACGACCTCGCCGGGACGGACGGAGAGGTCGACGCCGTGCAACGCCGTCAGGGCCCCGTAGCGCTTCGTGATCCCGCGCGCCTCGATCACCGGCTGCGAGACCTCGACGGCGTTGCTCGACACGTTCGTCCTCCCTGCCTAGCCGCCGGCCGCGGTGACGTCGGGGCTCTTGCGAATCTGCTCAAGATTCGCCTTCGTCGCATAGATGCTCGTGCCGTGGGTCACGCCCGAGGGCAGAGCCTTGCCGTTGGCGAGGTGCTGGTACATCGTCGTGAGCGTGTACAGACCCTCGTTGTAGAGGCTGCTGCCCATGGCCCAACGGACCCACCCCTGCCCGATCAGGTCGAGCGTCCCGGGGAGCCAGTCGTAACCGGCCACGAGAATCTTCTTGTTGCTGGCGCGCCGCAGCACCGTGCCCCAGTTCTGCGTGTCGGGCCCGCACATGGCGTATGCGACCTGAAGCTTCGAGCCCTTCGCCGTGTAGAGGTTCTGGATGTTGACGAGGTTCTTCGCCGGATCCGTCGTCGTGTTGGCGAATCCGATCTCCTTCAGCTTGAACTTGTTGCGCTTGTTGAGCTGTGCGACTTCCTTCTCGAAGCCGGACCGGCGGTCCTGCTGGCCCGTGACCGTCGGCAGACAGGACGTGACCATGAAGTTGATCGTGCCCTTCGCCTTCTTCGACTTGAAGTAGGCGGCGACTCGGTCGGCCTGCATCTTCCCCTGGAGCAGCGGCGGCGAGCCGCCGAAGTAGTAGAAGGCGCGGTTGGAGTCCGGCGCGTCGATCTCCGTCGTGGCGACCGCGACCCCTGCTCCGACGGCACTGTTGATCGCGGGCACGAGCGCCGTCGAGTCGATCGGCAGGATCACGATGCCGTCCACCTTCTGCGCCTGCAAGTCCTGCATCAGCGAGATCTGGTTCTGCGCCGTGGCGGGCGAGGGGCCGACCACCTTCAGCGTGAAGCCGTACTTCTTCGCGGCGTCCTCGGCGCCCCTGCGCAGCGGCAGCTCGACCGGATTCGTCAGGTCGTCGAGCACGAGCGCGATCGTGGGATCCGCCGCCTTGCCCGAAACGCCGGCGGGCGAACGGACGCCCGACTGCGCGGCGGCGGCGAGCACGAGCCCGACGGCCGCGAGCAGCCCGAGCAGCGCTCCGGGGCGGCTATGCGATCGAGACGAAAACAAGCTGTGCATCTCCTCTCCTTCCGAAAGTGGTGCGGGGGATTCGATAGCTGGCCGATCGTCTAGCCGCTCATAGTCGCCTCCCGGCGTCGCACGAAGAACCGGTCGATCGCGACGGCGGCGATCACGACGAGACCGCTGACGACGACGAGCAGGTAGATCGAGACGCCGACGATCACCAGCCCGTTCTGGATCATCCCGATCAGCAGCAGGCCGAAGACGGACGCGAGGACGGTGCCCGAGCCCCCGGCCAGCTTCGCTCCGCCGATGATCACCGCGGCGATCGCCTCGAGCTCGTACCCGGTGCCGAGGTTCGGGTCGGCCGTCTGCGCCTGAGTGACCGCGAGCAGCGCCGCGATCCCCGCGGCCAAGCCGTTGAACACGAGAACGCCCAGCCGGATGCGGTTGACGTGGAGCCCGGCCCGCTCGGCGGCGCGACGATCGCTGCCCATCGCGTACACGTGCAGTCCGGTCCTCGTCCGCCGGAGGACATAGCCGCTGCCGAGCGCGAAGACGAGCAGCACGAGCGCGTCGTACGGAATGTGCCCGAACAGCCGCTGGTCTCCGATCGCCCAGAACCACCCGGTCTTCGAGTAGTTGCCGAGCGGGTAGCCGTTCGCGACCTCGTCGGCCAGGCCGCGATACGCGCTCAGCATTCCGAGTGTGATGATGATCGTCGGGACGCGGAGCACGATGCTGAGCGCGCCGTTGACGGCCCCCATCCCGCAGCCGGCGAGCAGCGTGAGGACGATCGCCGCCCACAGTGGGACGCCGTCGGTCAGGAGCGTTCCGAATACGACGGCGGCGACCGCGACCATCGAGCCGACGGAGAGATCGATCTCGCCCGTGATGATCACGAACGTCATCGACACCGCGAGCACGCCGATGAAGGAGATCTGTGAGGCGATGTTCGTCAGGTTCTGAACGTCGACGAACGTCGAGTTGATGAGTGCGAAGATCGTCCCCGTGAGGAGGATCGCCACGACGAGGCCGCCTTCGCGGAAGTACTGGAGCCGACGCGTCGCGGCCGACAACCGCGTCGCCCGTCCGGTCGGGCGTTCCTCGAGGACGAGCTCCGTTCGCAGATCAGGCGTCGTCACGCAGGTCCTATAAGATGCAGGTTACAGGTGCCAAGTCAAGAACCTCTTGCGGCTAGGCGGCGCCTGCGGATCGGCGTCGGAGGCATCTCGCTCGAGTCCAACGACTTCGTGCCCTTCACCGCCGAGCGCACCGACTTCGTCGACGCGGGGTTCCTCGCCGAGGGCAACGAGATCTTCGGGCTCATCGACAGCACTGCGGAGATCGGTGGTGCGCTCCAGAGGCTCCGTCGGGAGCGCGACGTCGAGATCGTGCCTCTGCTCGCGGCGCGCGGCGTCTCCTCCGGCCGGCTGTCGACGCAGATCTGGACGGAGTTGCGGGACGGGCTGCTCGACCGGCTCCGCGCGGCGCTGCCGCTCGCCGGTGTCTATCTCTTCCACCACGGCTCGATGGAGGCGGTCGGCGAGGACGACCCCGAGGGAGCGATCGAGGCGGCCGTGCGCGAACGCGTCGGTCCCGCGACGCCGGTCGTCGTCACGTGCGACCTGCACGCGAACGTGACACGACGGATGGTCGAGAACTCCGACGCGATCCTCGGCTACGAGCAGTACCCGCACGACGACGTCGCGCGCACGGGCGAGCGCGGCGCCGATCTGCTGCTCCGCATCGTCCGGCACGAGGTCCGGCCGTGCATGGCGCACGCGAAGCTGCCGCTGATCCTCACGGCGTTCAACAGCACGACGCTGACGGACACGCCCTACGCGCAGCTGATGCGTGCCGCGAAGCAGCTCGAGTCGGACCCCCCGATCCTCTCCGCGTCGATCTTCCTGGTCGGGTCCTACATCGACGCTTCGGACATGGGCTGCAGCGCGCTCGTCGTCGCCGACGGGGACGGCGAACGCGCGGCGGCGGAGGCCGAACGCCTGGCTCGCGACTTCTGGGACCGGCGCTTCGACTTCGAGGTCGAGACGGTCTCGGTCGCGGAGGCGCTGGAGCGAGGCCGCGCGATCGACGGCGGTCCCGTGCTGCTGCTCGACACGAGCGACACGACGGGCGGCGGCGCCGCCGGCGACGGCATCGGCCTCGTGCGGGGCCTCGTCGACGCCGCTGTTGCTGGTGTGGTAGGTGCTCGCATGGCTCGGCCGGCCGGACCGGTACCCGCTCTCTTCCGCAAGGTCGCCCGGGGCTTCCGCCTTGCCCGCCTCCCCGCCGTGGACCCCGCCCGTGCGCACATCCCCTGTTGCCCGGCCGGGCCCGTATCGGTACTCCCGGACCAGGAGGATCGTGTCGCGATCGAGGAACGGGAGGACGCCCACGCACTCTC
>Ga0066709_100000169_pt1 | contig 28494 bp, 31 predicted proteins | sample GraSoiAngelo_158_FD_79665 | JGI IMG/M metagenome (GOLD analysis project Ga0066709, IMG submission 79665) | Grasslands soil microbial communities from the Angelo Coastal Reserve, California, USA - 14_1009_16_30cm | ecosystem: Environmental > Terrestrial > Soil > Grasslands | place: USA...
ACGGTCACTGCGGCGGAAGGATTACGGTACTTCCGAGCGGGTCGATCGGCGTCTCCTCGCGCTTGCGCCGGAACAGGATCGCCGCGACAACCCCGCCGATCAGCCCGAAAAGGTGCGCCTGCCAGGAGATCCGCTGGTCGGTGGGCAGGATGCCGCCCAGCGTCCAGCCGAACAGGATGCCGATCAGCACGCTGACCGCGATGCTCCACCAGTTGCGCTCGACGATGCCGCGCACGAGCAGGAAGCCAAGGTACCCGAAGACCACGCCGCTGGCCCCGATGGCGACCGTGTTCGCCGGGCCGACCAGCCAGTCGCCCAGGCCGCTGAACAGCACGATCGTCGCGGTCACCAGCAGGAACCGCTTCACCCCGGTGGCCAGCACGAAGGTACCGGTGACCAGCAGCGGCACGCTGTTGCCGTACAGGTGGGTGAAGTTGGCGTGCAGTAGCGGTGCGAACACGACACCGTCGAGCCCGCCGAGTTCCCGCGGCCGGATGCCGCCGGCCTGGTCGAGCCAGTGCCCGGTGGCGATGTCGATCAGCTCGATCACGAACAGTACGGGGATGACCGCGCACATGGCCACAAAGGCCCGGCCGAGCGCGGCGTAGAAGGGCACGGTGCCGAACCGGTTGACGTCGCCGTCCATGCCCCGATTGGTAGCAGGTTCAGTCCAGTGCCGTCACGGCGGCGGTAATCTGCCCGACAAAGCTGGACACCCGGGTGTACACGCCGGGGTACCCGGGCCGGGCGCAGCCGACGCCCCAGCTGACGATGCCCGCCTCGACCCAGCCGCCGGTACCGTCGGCGCGCAGCATCGGTCCGCCCGAGTCACCGTCGCAGGTGTCCACCCCGCCGCCGCGCAGGTTGCCGGCGCACAGCATGTCGGACGCGGCGAAGGAGGCGTACACCGCGGCGCAGGCCTGGTCGGGCACCGCCGGTACCGCGGCGAACCGCAGGTACCGCTGCTGGCGCCCGTGCTCCCGGGTGGCACCCCAGCCGACCACGGTGAACGGACCCTGGTCCTCCGCCGGCGAGGCGCCCAGCCGCAGCACCGGCAGGTTGACCCGCCGGTCGAGCCGGAGCACCGCCCAGTCGGCGCGGACCGAGCCGGGCCGGTGTCCGGGGGCGGTGAGGCCCGCCGTGGCCCGCGCGGTCACCGCACCACGCAGGTCGGCGGAGCCGGCCCGCACGGTCACCGCCGGGCCGTGGTCGACACAGTGCGCGGCCGTCAGTACCACCCGCGGCGCCACCAGCGCGCCGTCACACCCGACGGAGAGCCGGACGACCCAGGGAAACTGCTGGTTCGCGGCCGGCTGCCCGCCGACCACGGCAACCGCCGGAGCAGCGGTACCCAGCGCGAGCGCGAGCCCTGCCAGGACACCCCCCAGTACCCGCATGACTGCGACGCTAGCCGGTGCGGCACAAGGATTTCAGGCGTTTCGACGAAGCTCAGTACCAGTCGAAGCTCAGTACCAGCCGTGCGCCTGCCAGAACGACCACGCCTTGCACGGCGTGTCGTACCGCCCCTGGATGTACGACAGTCCCCAGCGGATCTGCGGTACCGGGTTGGTCAGGTAGTCCGCGCCGTACTTGGCCATCTTCGTGGCGGGCAGCGCCTGCGGAATGCCGTACGCGCCGGAACTCGGGTTCTTGTCCCGTTCGTTCCAGTGGCTCTCCTTGTTCCACATGGGAACCAGGCAGCTCATCTGATCGATGCCGAAACCGAACTCGTGCAGGATCGCGCACGCGATGCCCTGGTTACCGGTGAACTGCGCGCAGGACGACGGCACGGGTACCCCCGGCGTCGCGGGCGGCCGGGAGCCGCCACGGCTGGCCGCCTGCTGCTTGCGCGCCGCGTCGTCGGCGGCCTTGGCGGCCGCGGCGGCGGCCTGCGCGGCGGCGGCGGCCTGCGCGGCCGCCGCGGCCTGGGCGGCGCTCTGCGCCGCGGTGGCGCGCCAGTGGGCGGCCACGTCGAGCTTCTGTTGGTAGAGATCATTGCGATCGTCACGCTGCGCGTTTTCCAGCACAGCGTTCTGTCGCTGGGATTGGCGGTCGGTACCCAGCCAGTAGCCGCCCGCCAGGCTCACGATGAGCAGGCCGATGGCCAGCGACCGCATACCGAACCGGCTCCACAGCCGACTCACGAAGCAGGTCCCTTCGTCCGGGGCTTGAGGCCCGGCACGCCGGTCGCGTAACTGGGGAACCGCGACCCGCACCGGGAGCGCCCCGCCGGACCGTGCATCCCCGTCGATCTACCGGGCGGTTGGCGCTCGGGTACCCACCCTTACGCACGGTGGCGATGAACGCCAGTCGATCCCGGGGAAGAAGTGAAACTCCTCACTGCGCAAAAGGGACGCGAGCCTCTAGATCGGTACCTCCTCCAGGAGATCAGTGACCATTTCGGCGATGGGGGACCGCTCCGAACGGGTGAGGGTCACATGGGCGAACAGCGGATGTCCCTTCAGTGCCTCGATGACCGCCGCAACGCCGTCGTGGCGCCCGACGCGAAGGTTGTCCCGCTGTGCCACGTCATGGGTGAGTACCACCCTGGAACCGGTGCCGATCCGGGACAGCACGGTCAGCAGCACGCCGCGCTCCAGGGACTGCGCTTCGTCGACGATGACGAACGCGTCGTGCAGGCTGCGGCCGCGGATGTGGGTCAGCGGCAGCACTTCGAGCATGCCCCGGCCGAGGATCTCCTCGCGCACGTTGTCGTGTACCAGCGCGCCGAGCGTGTCGAACACCGCCTGCGCCCAGGGCGACATCTTCTCCGACTCCGACCCGGGCAGGTATCCCAGATCCTGGCCGCCGACCGCGTACAACGGCCGGAAGACGATGACCTTCTTGTGCCGGCGCCGCTCCATGGTCTGCTCCAGGCCGGCGCACAGCGCGAGAGCCGACTTACCGGTGCCCGCGCGCCCGCCCAGCGAGACGATCCCGATCGAGTCGTCCAGCAGCAGGTCCAGCGCGATCCGCTGCTCGGCCGAGCGGCCGTGCAGCCCGAACGCCTCCCGGTCACCGCGTACCAGCCGCACGGTCTTGTCCTGCTGCACCCGACCCAGCGCCGAACCGCGCGGCGAGTGCAGCACCAGTCCGGTGTGGCAGGGCAGCCCGGCGGCCTGGCCGGCGCCGCCAGCGGCCAGCTCGGTGACGTCGATGGCCTCGCCGGCGTACAGCGCGTTCAGCTCCGCCTCGCCCAGCTCCAGCTCGGCCATGCCGGTCCAGCTCGGGTCGGTCGCCTGGCCGTGCCGGTACTCGTCGGCGGACAGGCCCACCGACGCCGCCTTGACGCGCAGCGGCATGTCCTTGCTGACCAGCGTGACGTCCTTGCCCTCGGCGGCCAGCGCCCGGGCCACGGACAGGATCCGGCTGTCCCCGGAGTCGTTGCGGAACCCCGGCGGGAGCACCGTGGGATCGGCGTGGTTCAGCTCGACCCGCAGGGTACCGCCCGTGTCGTTGACCGGTACCGGCTGGTCCAGCCGGCCGTTGGCGATCCGCAGGTCGTCGAGCAGGCGCAGGCACTGGCGGGCGAAGTAGCCCAGTTCCGGGTGGTTGCGCTTGCCTTCGAGCTCGGAGATCACCACCAGCGGGAGGATCACCTCGTGCTCGGCGAAACGCAGGAACGCGGCCGGGTCGGCGAGGAGAACGGAGGTGTCGAGGACGAAGGTGCGGACGGGGGTCTTGCGACTACTGCGACGAGTGGTCAAGGCTGCTCCGGCGGACGGCACCCCGGCGCCCGATGTCGACCCCATCCGCCCTGCCCGGGTGGCACGGGGTCGGGTGCTGGCCCCGTGGCATCGCTGGTCGAAGTCCGGGCCGGCCGGCCGCCCCGGGAAGCCCCCGGGGCATGGCTAAACGCTAGCTGGAGCAAGCCCCTCCCCGCCAGATAGGCACGCCCATGCGGTATCCGATACACCCGCGCGGCAACCGTCCGGCAACTGGGTTCGGCGCCGGCTACGTGCCGAACCGGCGCTGGCGGCTCGCGTACGAGCGCAGTGCCCGGAGGAAGTCGACATGCCGGAAATCCGGCCAGTTCACGTCGCAGAAGTAGAACTCCGAGTGCGCCGACTGCCAGAGCAGGAACCCGGACAGGCGCTGCTCGCCGCTGGTACGGATGACCAGGTCCGGGTCGGGCTGGCCCTTGGTGTACAGGTGCTCGGCGATGTGCTCGACGTCGAGGATCTCGGCCAGCTCCTCCAGCGTGCCGCCGGCCCGGGCGTGCTCGTGCAGCAGCGACCGTACCGCGTTGGCGATCTCCTGCCGTCCGCCGTAGCAGACCGCGGCGTTGACCTGTATCCCGCCGGTCCGGTCGACGGTGCGCTCCTCGGCGGCCTTGAGCGCCGCCGCGGTACCGGACGGCAGCAGGTCCAGCGCGCCGACGATGCGCAGCCGCCACGGGTTGCCGTCCTCGGCCAGCTCGGTGACGAGGTCTTCGATGATCTTCAGCAGCGGGTCCAGCTCGCCGGCCGGCCGGCGCAGGTTGTCGGTCGCGAGCAGGTACAGCGTGACCAACTCGATCCCGCCGGCCTCGTCGCACCAGCGCAACAGGTCGAGTACCCGCCGGGCACCGACCCGGTGCCCGTCGTTCGGGTCGACGTAGCCCATCTCCTTGGCCCAGCGGCGGTTGCCGTCGCACATCACGCCGACGTGCCGCGGCCGCGGCCGGCCCCTCAGCAGGCCGGTCACCCGCCACTCGTACACCGAATAGGCGACCCCGCGCAGCTTCGAGTATGCGAGCCTGGGCAGCTTCACGTCTCGCAGCCTAGCCACGTCCGGGCCGGCTGCCGATTACTAGTCGATACCGAGGCGGGCCTTGAGCGCGTCGAGTTCGGCCCAGAGGACCCCGGGCAGCTTGTCGCCGAACTTCTCGAACCAGGCGACGATCTGCGGGATCTCCGCCCGCCACTCCTCGACGTCGACGGCGAGTACCTTCGCCACGTCTTCCCGGGACAGGTCCAGTCCGGCCGTGTCGAGGGCCTCGGGCGTGGGCTGGAAGCCGATCGGTGTCTCCACCGCCTCCGCGGTGCCGTCCAGGCGCTCGAAGACCCACTTGAGCACCCGGCCGTTCTCCCCGAAGCCGGGCCACAGGAACCGGCCGTCGGCGTCGCGGCGGAACCAGTTCACGTAGAACACCGTCGGCAGCTTGCTCGCGTCGCCGTCGGCGCCCTTGCCCATCTCGATCCAGTGCCGGAAGTAGTCGCCGCCGTGGTACCCGATGAACGGCAGCATCGCCATCGGATCGCGGCGCACGACGCCGACCTGGCCGACCGCCGCGGCGGTGGTCTCCGAGGAGAGCGTGGCGCCGAGGTACACCCCGTGCACCCAGTCGCGCGCCTGGGTCACCAGCGGAATGGTCGTCTTGCGCCGGCCGCCGAAGAGGATCGCGTCGATGGGTACGCCCTGCGGGTCCTCGTACTCGGGGGCCAGGATCGGACACTGGGTGATCGGCGTGCAGAACCGGGAGTTCGGGTGCGAGGACAGCTCGCCGGAGTCCGGCGTCCAGTCCCGGCCCTTCCAGTCGGTCAGGTGCGCGGGCGGATCCCCCATGCCCTCCCACCAGATGTCCCCGTCGTCGGTGAGCGCGACGTTGGTGAACACCGAGTTGCCGCGGGCGAGGGTACGCATCGCGTTGGGGTTGGTCTTCCAGTCGGTACCGGGAGCGACGCCGAACAGCCCGTACTCCGGGTTGAGCGCGTACAGCCGGCCGTCCGCCCCGAACCGCATCCAGGCGATGTCGTCGCCCAGGGTCTCGACCTTCCAGCCCGGGATGGTGGGTTCGAGCATGGCGAGGTTGGTCTTGCCGCACGCGGACGGGAACGCCGCGGCGATGTAGCGCACCTTCCCCTGCGGCGAGGTCAGCTTGAGGATCAGCATGTGCTCGGCGAGCCAGCCCTCGTCGCGCCCGATCACGCTGGCGATCCGCAGCGAGTAGCACTTCTTGCCGAGCAGCGAGTTGCCGCCGTACCCCGAGCCGTAGGACCAGATCTCCCGGGTCTGCGGGAAGTGCGAGATGAACTTGGTGTCCGAGCACGGCCACGCCACGTCGGCCTGGCCGGGGTCCAGCGGCGCGCCGACGGAGTGCAGGCACTGGACGAAGTTGGCGTCCTCCCCCATCTTCGCCAGCACCTCGCGGCCCATCCGGGTCATGATGCGCATCGACACGACCACGTACGGGCTGTCGGTGATCTCGACGCCGTACATCGGGTCGGTCGCGGTCAGCGGGCCCATGCAGAACGGGATGACGTACATGGTCCGGCCGCGCATGCTGCCGCGGTACAGCTCGGTCATGGTGCGCTTCATCTCGTCGGGGGCCATCCAGTTGTTCGTCGGCCCCGCGTCGGCCTCGTCGACCGAGCAGATGAACGTGCGCTCCTCGACCCGGGCCACGTCCGACGGGTCGGTGCGCGCCCAGAAGGAGTTCGGCTTCTTTTCCGGGTTCAGCGGTACCAGCGCACCGGCGGCCACCAGTTCGCCGGTCAGCCGGTCCCACTCCGCCTGCGAACCGTCGCACCAGACCACCCGCTCCGGGGTGGTCAACTCAGCGACCTCGCGTACCCAGGCGAGCAGGCGGGGATGCGACGTCGGGGCCTGCTCAAGCCCCGCGAGCACGGCTGGAGCGGACATGCTGCTCTCCTCGCGGTCGACGGCAACGACACGGTGCGTAAGGACGGATGGGGATTGGCACAGCCTAAGCCCGCCGGCCTGGGTAAGCATGGGGGAAGCTTGTGAAACTGTGCACAAGCGCGCAAGATTCTTCGGCCAAGTGCGCGCCGACGTGCGAATTCGTCCGGTACAGAGCAGCTGCGAGCACAGACTGTCCCGCCGTCCGACGGAATCCGGCTACTCGGACGCTCTTCGCATTAGGCTCAAAGTGGACTAAGCTCGGGGGCGGTCTGATCCCTCTCCTTCCCCCGAGGCGGTGTGGCCGATGGACACCGGTACCGAATTACTGGACGACGCCGCGTTGCTCGCGGCGACCCGCGCCGGCGACGCCGACGCGTTCGCTGTGCTCTACCTGCGGCACGTCGACGCGGCCCGGCGCCTGGCCGCCCGGCTCGCCGGCGACACCGGCGCGGCCGAAGACCTGGTGAGCGAGGCGTTCGCCCGGGTGCTCGCCGCGGTGCAGCGCGGCGGCGGCCCGGCCGCCTCCTTCCGGGCGTACCTCAACACCGCCCTGCGCAACGGCTTCTACACCGACCGGCGGCGGGACCGGCGGCTGGAGTTCACCGACGACCTCAGCGCCTACGAGGTCGTCACCGGGGTACCCGACCCGGCCGTCCTGGAACTCGAACGGCGCTCCGCCGCCCGCGCCTTCGCCCGGCTGCCCGAGCGGTGGCGGATGGTGCTGTGGCACACCGCCGTCGAGGGCGAGACCCCGGCACAGCTCGCACCGCGCCTCGGGCTCAGTCCCGGCGGGGTCGCCGCGCTCGCGTTCCGCGCCCGCGCCCGGCTACGCCAGATGTACCACCAGGAACATGCGGTGGGTACGCTGCCCCGGTGAACGCACTCTGGGAGCGGTTCGGCCGCCTGGTCCGGGAGCTGGGCAAGTTCGGCGTGGTCGGCGGCGTGTCCTACGTCATCGACCTGACCTTCTTCAACCTGTTCCTCGGGCCGTTGGGCGGCATCGGCGCCAAGATCGCTTCAACCGTCATCGCGGCCACCTGCGCGTTCATCGGCAACCGGTTCTGGACCTGGCGCGACCGCGAACGTTCCGGCCTGCGCCGCGAGTACCTGCTGTACTTCTTCTTCAACGCGGTCGGCCTGGGCATCGCGCTGGCCTGCCTGTGGATCAGCCACTCCGGGCTGGGCCACTTCCGGCCGGACATCTTCCACACCCGGCTCGCCGACAACATCGCCGCGCAGGGCTTCGGCCTGGTGCTCGGTACCACGTTCCGGTTCTGGTCCTACAAGCGGTTCGTGTTCATGGCGGCCAGCACCGAAGAGGGTGCGGCCGAACTGGCGGCGCAGTCGTGACGTTGTCGGGCACCGGCGGTACCGCCGAGCTGTTCTACGACGACCTGACCCCCGGCCTGGTCTTCGACCTGGGCCTGACGGTCGTCGACAAGACCGAGATGCTCGACTTCGCCCGCCGGTTCGACCCGCAGTGGTACCACGTCGACGAGGCGCTGGCCGCGGAGAGCGCCTACGGTGCCCCGATCGCCAGCGGCTTCTTCACGGTCAGCCTGTTCATGCGCGCCTACGTCGACCACGTGCTCGCCCGCGCCGCGGCCGCCGCCTCGCCGGGCCTGGAGGAGCTGCGCTGGACCGCGCCGGTGTACGCCGGCGACCGGCTGAGCAGCCGGCTGACCGTGCTGGACCGGGCGCCGTCACGCGCCCAGCCCGGCTTCGGCACGGTCACCCTGTCCGGCACGATGACCCGGCTGGGCGCGGACGGGGAACCCGAGGGCGACGTCCTGCGCACCCGCTTCCGCGGCTGGTTCGCGGTGCGGCCGCCGGCTAGTGTTCCCGTTCCTTGATGCTGCGGGCGATCGTCTCGGCGTCGCCGTCGTCGAAGGTATGCGCCTCGTGGTCGGCCTCGACCAGCTCGTACAGCTGGCTCTGTACCCTCTCCACGCGCGGGATCTCGGTCAGCACGACCTGGCCGCGCTCCCCGGCCGACTCGATCGTCAGCGTGCCGGTACCCAGCAGCCGCTCGAAGAAGCTGTGCTGGAACGACACGTCGTTGACCCGGTTGAGCGGGATGTCGCGACCCTCGCGGGAGAACACGCCGTGCCGCATGATCACCCGTTCGTTGGTGAACACGTAGTGGGTGGTGCGCCACTTCAGCCACGGCCAGACGCTGAACCAGGCGACCAGTACCAGCGCGATCGCGCCGATGACCGCCAGCGCGATCGGCGACCAACCGGCCTTCGGCAGGAACACCCAGGCCGTCACCACCGCCGCGATCATGACGATCGCCACGATGACCGGCCAGACCAATGCCTTCCAGTGCGGGTGCAGGTGCAAGACCACATGCTCATCCTTGGTGAGCACACTCTCCGGGAACCCCACACCGACCTCCTGTCATTCAAAACATGCCGGTGTGACGGTAGCGGTCGGCCGCCAGTTTGGGGGTCGGCTGACCGGTTACCGGATGTGGAAGACGTCGCCGGCGGCTATTGGGGTGGGTACCCCGGCGAGGAGCAGCTGGCCGGCGCTGTCGATGTCGGACGCGGTACCGGTCACCTCCCGGCCGTCGGGCAGGGCCACCCGGACGTCCCGGCCGAGGGTCGCGCACAGGTCGCGGTAGGCCGGGCGCAGGCCGCTGGCTTCCGGGTCGCCACCGGTCGCGCTCCAGCGGCGGTACCGGTCGGCGAGCGCGCGCAGCAGGGCACGCAGCAACGGGTCGCGGTCGGTGCATGCGGAGCCGGCCAGCTGCAGCGAGGTCGCCTCCGGTACCGGTAACTCCGCCTCGCGCAGCGTGACGTTCAGGCCGATGCCGACGACGACCGCGTCGCCGACCGACTCGGCCAGGATGCCGGCGCACTTGCGCCCGCCGACCAGCAGGTCGTTGGGCCACTTCAGGGCCGCGTCCAGCTCGCCCAGCCGCTGTACCGTCTCGGCCAGCGCGACCCCCGCGAGCAGCGGCAGCCAGCCGCTGAGCCGGACCGGCCGCAGCAGCACGCTGAGCGTGAGCCCGGCCCGCGGCGGCGACTCCCAGCGCCGGTCGAACCGGCCCCGGCCCGCGGTCTGGCGCTCGGCGACCACGACGAGCCCCTCGGCGGCGCCGGACCGGGCGGCCGCGGCGACGTCCGCGTTGGTTGAGCCGGTCTCGGCCGTGACGCGCAGGTCCGTCCACAGACCGCCCGGGACGACCAGCGCCCGGCGCAACGCGTGCTCGGATAGCGGCGGCCGGTCCAGGTTGGAATATGGCGAAGCTCGCACCCCGACACCCTATTCCTTAACGACCGTTACGATCGCGACGTGACGGACACGCAGATTGACCCGCACACCACCGCGGCGAAGATCGCCGACCTGCGGCACCGGATGGACGAGGCGGTGCACGCCGGTTCCGCGCGGGCCGTGGAGAAGCAGCACGCACGCGGCAAGAAGACCGCCCGGGAGCGGATCGAGCTGCTGCTCGACCCCGGCTCGTTCGTGGAGCTGGACGAGCTGGCCCGGCACCGCAGCACCGCGTTCGGGCTGGACGCGACCCGGCCGTACGGCGACGGCGTGGTGACCGGGTACGGCACCGTGGACGGCCGGCAGGTGTGCGTGTTCGCGCAGGACTTCACGGTCTTCGGCGGGTCGCTCGGCGAGGTGTTCGGCGAGAAGATCGTCAAGGTCATGGACCTCGCGTTGAAGATCGGCTGCCCGGTCATCGGCATCAACGACTCCGGCGGCGCGCGGATCCAGGAGGGCGTGGTCTCGCTCGGGCTGTACGGCGAGATCTTCATGCGCAACGTCCGCGCGTCCGGCGTCATCCCGCAGATCTCGCTGGTGATGGGACCGTGCGCGGGCGGCGCCGTGTACTCCCCCGCGCTGACCGACTTCACCGTCATGGTCGACCAGACGTCACACATGTTCATCACCGGCCCGGACGTGATCAAGACGGTCACCGGCGAGGACGTCGGGTTCGAGGAGCTGGGCGGCGCCCGTACCCACAACGCGACCTCCGGCAACGCGCACTACCTGGCGTCGTCGGAGGAGGACGCGATCGAGTACGTCCAGGCGCTGCTGTCCTTCCTGCCGTCGAACAACCTCGACGAGGTGCCGGCGTACCCGTTCCCGGCCGCGCCGTCCGAGGCCGACCTGGAACTGGACACGCTGATTCCGGACTCGGCCAACCAGCCGTACGACATGCACCGGGTGATCGAGACGGTGGTCGAGGACTTCCTGGAGGTACAGGCGCTGTACGCGCAGAACATCGTGGTCGGCTTCGGCCGGGTGGAGGGGCGGCCGGTCGGTGTGGTGGCCAACCAGCCGATGCACTTCGCCGGCTGCCTGGACATCGCCGCGTCGGAGAAGGCGGCCCGGTTCGTGCGCACCTGCGACGCGTTCAACCTTCCGGTACTGACGTTCGTCGACGTGCCCGGTTTCCTTCCCGGTACCGGACAGGAGTGGGACGGCATCATCCGGCGCGGCGCGAAGCTCATCTACGCCTACGCGGAGGCGACGGTACCGAAGGTCACCGTGATCACCCGCAAGGCGTACGGCGGAGCGTACGACGTCATGGGCTCCAAGCACCTCGGCGCCGACCTGAACTTCGCGTGGCCGACCGCACAGATCGCGGTGATGGGCGCGCAGGGTGCGGTCAACGTCCTGTACCGCTCCGAGCTCGCGTCGGCCGCCGACCCGGCCTCCCTGCGGACCCAGCTCGTCGAGGAGTACGAGGACACGCTCGCCAACCCGTATGTCGCGGCGGAGCGCGGGTACGTGGATTCGGTCATCGAGCCGTCGGCGACCCGGGTGCAGGTGGTGCGGGCGCTCCGGACGCTGCGCACCAAACGGGACAGCGTGCCGCCCCGCAAGCATGGCAACATACCGCTGTGATCGCGTGGGAGACTGACGTCATGACAACCGAGGCGTTCGCGCATGTCTTCCCCTGGACGGAGGAGGACTACCTTGCGCTCGGCCAAACCAACGACCGCGTCGAGCTCTTCGACGGGAGCCTCGTGGTGAGCCCTGCCCCGACAATTCGGCATCAGGTTCTGTCCGTTGCGCTTCGGAACGCGCTGCACCCGGCCGCTGTCGCTGCCGGCCTCGACATTTACCTCGCGGTCAACCTTCGGCTCCGGCCCGGTCGAATCCCGATCCCCGACCTTGTCATCACCCGGCCGATTGAACAGGACACCCTGGTTGTCGACGCGCGGGATGTTGCGCTGGTCTGCGAGATCACCTCGCCGAGCAACGCCGGGCACGACCGGATCCTCAAGATGCACCACTATGCCGTGGCCGGGATCCCCCGGTACCTGCTCGTTGAGCCGAAGCCGCTGACCCTGCAGCTGCACCGGCTCGATGGCGACAAGTACGTCGAGGAAGCGCGTGCGGTGCCCGGGGAGCGGCTGTTGTTCACCGCTCCGATCGTCACGGAGCTCGATCCGGCGTCACTGGGCTAGCACCGGCTGCACGAGCAGGTACCCGCCGGCGAGCAGGGCCGCGAGGTTGACCGCGCCGAAGACCGCGACCCAGAGCAGGCCGGGCACGTGGGTCAGCCGGGCCAACTGGTCGGCGTCGGAGTCGGGCGCGTAGCCCCGGTACCGCAGGCGTTGCAGCTCGCCCACCGGCCGCACCCCGCCGACGAGCAGGAACCACACGCCCGCGTAGGCGAACGCGGCCTGTACCGCCGGCGAGGCGTACCACGACATCGCGAACACGACCACGCCGACCGCGAGGACGGCGAGCGCGCCGTACACGTTGCGGATCATCACGAGTACCGCGAGCAGCAGCGCCAGTGCCAGCCACAGCAGCAGGGTGATCCGGCCGGCGGCGAGCAGCACGGCACCGGCGACGCCCAGCAGCGACGGGGTGAGGTAGCCGGCGAGCAGCGAGAGCACCATGCCCGGTCCGGTCGGCCGGCCCCGGGTCAGGGTGAGCCCGGACGTGTCGGAGTGCAGCCGGATCCCGCGCAGCCGCCGCCCGGCCAGCACCGCGACCAGCGCGTGGCCGCCCTCGTGGGCGATGGTGATGGCGTTGCGGGCCAGTACCCACGCCGGCCGCGGCGCCACGGCGAGCAGCGCAAGGACGGCGGTCACGAGTACCAGCACGTGCGGCGGGTCGGGTTGGGTGGTCCAGACGTGGTGCCAGAGATCCGTCACGACCGACCAGGATAGGCGGTCACTGCTTGCCCTGGAACGTCGCGGTGATCACGGCGTAGTTCGCCAGGTTGGCCTGCCACACCGCATCCGGCGTCTCCCAGTAGAAGCCGTAGGCCTGGTGGTCGTTGAAGATGGCGCCGCGGTTGATGACGTGCAGGCGCCCGTTGCGGCCGTTGTAGGTGAACTCCCAGTCGGCCGCTCGCACGTGGTAGGCCACCGGTTTGATGCCGATCAGCTGGTACCCGGGGAAGTCGCCGTGCGCCACCCGCACGCTCGACTGCTGCTGCCAGTCGGCGACCGGGTCGGACTTGGGCTGGTTGCTCTGGTCGACGCCGAGCAGGCGGCCGCTGTTCGGGTCGCGGAAGTAGACGATGCCGTCGCGGTCGAACCGCATCCAGCCGTCCGGTACGGCGACGGTGAACCCGGTCCCGTCGTGGACGTAGTGCCACCCGGCCGGGAGGGCGGCGCCCGGGGCCAGCGGCGGCGCCGCCGAAGGAGGCGGGGCGGCCGCGGCGGACGTCGCGGCCGCGGACGTCGCAGCTCCCGCGGTGGCGCCGGGTGTCGCGGTGGCGCCGGGGGTGGCGTGCGGCGCGGCCGGTTGATGCCGTACCCGCAGCGCGAACGCGCCGGCCACGCCAAGGATCAGCAGCAGCTCCAGCGCGATGGCGACGAGGAGGATGCGGCGGCGCAGGCTGCTCCGGCCACCGGGCGGCGCCGGTTGGGCTTCCGGTGCGGGTACCACCACGGTTTCGGCGGCGGGCGAGAGTGGCGCGTCGGCCGGCGGCTCGGGCTCGGCCGGGCGCGGCCGCAGCGCGCGCCACGGCGCCGGGCGCTGCCGCGGCGGGGCGAGGCCCAGCGCCCGGCGCAGCGCCTGCTCGGTGTCGAACGGGCCCATCCGCCGGGCGGGGTCCTTGACCAGCAGGCTGTCGAGCACGGACCGCAACGGCCCGGCGTGTACCGGTGGGTCCGGTTCCTCGGTGGCCAGCGCCGTTAGCGTGGCGATGGCCGACGAGCGCTCGTACGGCGCGCGGCCCTCGACGGCCGCGTAGAGCGTGGCGCCCAGCGACCAGAGGTCCGAGGCGGGTGAGTATTCGCCGTCGCGGGCCCGCTCGGGCGAGATGTACGCGGGCGAGCCGATGATCATCCCAGTCCGGGTGACCGTGACGTCGCCCTCCATCGTGGCCAGGCCCCAGTCGGTGAGTACCACGCGCTGGTCGGACAGCAGCACGTTGCTCGGCTTCACGTCGCGGTGCACGATGCCGGCCCGGTGCGCGGCGCACAGCGCGGCCAGCACCGCGAGCCCGATCCGGGCGACCTCGGGCGGCGGCAGCGGACCGTCCTCCACGATGACCTGGTGCAGCGACCGGGACGGCACGTACTCCATGACGATCCACGGATGCGGCTGCTTGTTCACCACGTCGTAGATGCGCACGACGTTGGGGTGGTTGAGGCGGGCGATGGCGCGCGCCTCGCGCAGGCTGCGCTCGTTGGACATGTCCTGTTCGGCCGCGCTGAGCCCGGGTGGCGGGACGACTTCCTTCACCGCGACGTCGCGGTGCAGCACCTCGTCGTAGCCCAGCCAGACCCGACCCATGCCACCGGACCCGAGCGGACTGACCAGACGGTACCGCTCCGCGACCGGCGAACTGGGGGAAGGCGACACCATTCGACCGTACCCAACCGGCGGACGTGTGTAACGCCCGGCACCGTATGCTGAGAGGATGTCCGATGCGCCGCTGTTACGGGTGGTTCGTGGTATCCCGACGGCCGAAGAAGTGGCCGCACTGGTCGGGGCGTTGTTGCTGGCCGGCCCCGCCCCGGCGGCGCCGGTCGCGCCGCTGTCCCGCTGGGCCCGGTCCGCCCGCCCGTCCGCCGGCCTGCGGCCCGGCCCGGGTGCCTGGCGCGCGAGCGCGCAGCCCTGACCGCGCGTGCGGAGCGGGCGCCAATACTCAGGTCTTCTCGCGCTGGCGGATCGACATCATCCGGCGCCCGTGCAGTTCCTCGTGGCGGCGCTGCGCCTCCTCCAGCGACGGCAGTTCGTCGACCAGCTGCTGCCGGCAGTACTTGCAGATGAGCGCCCGGGTGGGCACGAACTCCAGGCAGTACGGGCACTCCCGCTGCTCGAAGCTGCGCCGCTCGCCCAGGCCCAGCGCGGAGATCAGCTTGACCAGCGCGAACAGCGCCCAGGCCAGCAGGAGGAAGCTGAGCAGCTGGCTGAGGAACGCACCGACCTCGATCTTCGACCGGCCGATCCGGATGTTGAGCGAGGCGAAGTCGGGCTGCCCGAACAGTACCGCGACCGAGTCCATCACGATGTTCTGCGCGAACGCCTCGACCAGTTTGGAGAACGCGGCACCGATGATGAACCCGAGCGCCAGTTCGATGACATTGGCACCCATCGCGAACGACCGGAACTCGCGCCACACCTTCCCCATGCGGGCATGGTGTCATGCGCCGGCCACCGGTGGTGATCCGTTCCCCCGGTAGGCTGACCGGCGTGACCGTCCTGGTACTCGCATCCGCCAGCCCCGCCCGCCGCCAGTTGCTCGCCGCCGCAGGAATCGCCGCCGAGGTGATGGTCAGCGGGTTCGACGAGTCCACTGTGGACAGTCCGGATCCGGCCGCGCTCGGCCTGGAACTGGCCCGCGCCAAGGCGTCCGCGGTGGCGGAGCGGCTCGGCGACGCCGACGCGCTGGTGCTCGGCTGCGACTCGGTACTGGAGTTCGACGGGCAGGCGCTGGGCAAGCCGGCCGACGCTGCCGAGGCCACCCGGCGGTGGTACGAGATGCGCGGCCGCAGTGGCGTGCTGCACACCGGTCACTGCGTCATCCAGCTCGGCACCGGCAAGCGCGCCGAGGCGGTGGCGAGCACCACGGTGCACTTCGCCGAGGTCACCGACGACGAGGTGGCCGCCTACGTGAGCACCGGTGAGCCGCTGCGCGTGGCCGGCGCGTTCACCATCGACGGGTTGGGCGGCCCCTTCATCGAGTACATCGAAGGCGACCACAGCAACGTGGTGGGCCTGTCGCTGCCGTTGCTGCGCCGCCTCGTCGGCGAGCTCGGCCACCGGGTCACCGACTTCTGGGCAAGCGTCTAGTTTCTAGAGCTATGACGAACAAGACCGTCGGCATGACCGACGAGCTGAACGCCTACATCGTCGCGCACAGCTCGCTGTCCGATCCGATCGTGGCCGACCTCATCGCCGAGACCCACAAGGTGCTGCCGCGGCGTGCGGGCATGCAGGTCGCCCCGGACCAGGCCGGGTTCCTGGAGCTGTTCACCCGGCTGGTCGGGGCACGGTACGCGGTCGAGGTGGGTACCTTCACCGGGCTGTCCTCGATCGCCATCGCGCGCGGTATGGGTACCGCCGGGCGGTTGCTGTGCTGCGACGTGTCGGAGGAGTTCACCGGGATCGCCCGGCGGTACTGGGAACGGGCCGGCCTCACCGACCGGATCGAGCTGCGCATCGCTCCCGCCCTGGAGACGCTGCGCGGGCTGCCCCGCGAACCGCACATCGACCTGGTGTTCGTCGACGCCGACAAGGCGGAGTACTCGGCGTACTGGGCGGAACTGGTACCCCGGATGCGGCCCGGCGGCGTGCTGCTGGTGGACAACACGCTGTGGAGCGGGCGGGTCGTCGCCCCCGTCGACGAGGTCGAGAAGACGATCGCGGCATTCAACGACGAGGTACTCAATGATGAGCGGGTCGAGTCGGTCATCCTCCCGCTCGCGGACGGCATGACGATGGCACGCCGGAAGTGAGGGGCGGCCCGGGCCGCGGGCGCCGCCGGCCGGGCTACGGGCCCGGCCGGCGCCGTGCTCTTGATCAGGTCGCCCCGGTCACCGGATGCTGCGGGCGAAGCTGCGGGCCGTCCAGGTGACCGACGCGATCGTCAGTATCCCCAGGATGATCAGCGCCTTCCACACGCTCGCGTCGCCGGGATGCCCGTCGAACAGCGCCCGCGCCGCGTCGACCGCCCACGAGAACGGGTTCCACCTGGCGATGCCCTGCAGCCAGCCGGGCGCGAGCGCCAGCGGCAGCAGGATGCCCGACAGCAGCAGGATCGGCTGGCCGACCGTGTTCAGCAGCGGGGCGAGCGCGTCCTCGCTGCGCAGCTTCAGCGCGATGCCGTACGAGAGCGCGGAGAGCATCAGCGCGATGAGGCCGAGCAGCAGGTACGCCAGCAGCATGTCGCCCAGCCGTGCCTTGAGCCCGAAGGGGATCGACAGCAAGGTGATGATCAGGCACTGCACGAGCAGCGAGACGACGTCGCGCAGCGACCGGCCGAGCAGCAGGGCGAGCCGGCTGACCGGGGTGACCCGGCTGCGTTCGATGACGCCGGCACGCAGTTCGGCGATGAGCGCGAAGCCGACGAAGAAGGTGCCGAAGATGGCCAGCATCACCAGGATGCCGGGCACGAACAGGCGGTACACGTCGGCGTCGGTGTGCGCCCCCGCCTGGGTCAGCGCCTTCTTCAGCAGCGGGGCGAACAGCAGCAGGTAGTACAGCGGCTGGATGATCCCGACGATCACCCAGACCGGGTTGCGCAGGACCAGCGTCATCTGCCGCTGGAAGATGAGCCAGATGTCGCGGAGCAGCTTCACGTGGATCCCTCATTCCTCGCGCAGCGAGCGGCCGGTCTTGGTCAGGAACACGTCGTCGAGGCTCGGCCGGTGCAGCTCGATCGAGCCGAGGCTCAGGCCCGCGCCGTCGAGCGTGCGCAGGATGTGCGGGATAGCGGTGGCGCCGGCGTCCACGTACAGCCGCAGGCCCTGGTCGATCGGCTCCAGCTGGCGCACGTACGGCTGGCCGTCGAGCAGTTGCGCGGCCCGCGGGGCGGCCCCGTTGAGGCCGACCGTGACCACGTCGCCGGCCACCTCCCGCTTGAGCGCGTCGGGGGTACCCTCGGCGACGAGCTGCCCGTAGTCGATGATCGCGACCCGGTCGCAGAGCGCGTCGGCCTCCTCCAGGTAGTGCGTGGTGAGGAAGACGGTCATGCCTTCGGCGCGCAGCCGGCGTACCTCGTCCCACAGGTGCGCACGGCTCTGCGGGTCGAGCCCGGTGGTGGGCTCGTCGAGGAAGACGACCTGCGGCGAGTGGATGATCCCGAGCGCGATGTCGACGCGGCGGCGCTGGCCACCGGAGTACGTCTGGCATTTGCGGTCGGCGAACTCGCCGAGCTGGAAGCCCTCGATGGCCTTCACCGCGCGCTGGCGGGCCTGCGCTTTGCCGATCCCGTACAGCCGCGCCTGCAGTACCAGTTCCTCGCGCGCGGTCACGGTGTCCCAGGTGCTGCCGCCTTGCGCCACGTAGCCGATCCGGCGGCGCACCTCACCCGGGCTGCGGCGCAGGTCGGCACCGGCGATGGTGGCGTCTCCGCCGTCCGGCACGATCAGCGTCGCGAGCATCCGCAAGGTCGTGGTCTTGCCGGCGCCGTTGGGTCCGAGGAACCCGAAGATCTCCCCCGCCTGCACCGTCAGGTCGACGCCGCGGACCGCTTCGACGGTGCCCTTCCGGGCACGGAAGGACTTCCGCAGCCCACGTGTTTCGATCATCGTCTTCTCCCCTCGTGTGACAGGGAGGACGGTAACGCGATATGTCGCGTGGGGTCAAGCTTGAATATTGCGCGATGTATCGCGAACGCGCCGCCCGTCACTGACCCGACAATGGATCGTCGGCCGCCCGCAGCTCCCCCTTGGCGAGCCGGTCGGCCACCCGGTCACACCAGTCCGCCTCCGCGGTGGTCTGCGCGATCTCCAGCTCCATCAGCTCGGCCACGTGCTCCGTATACTCCGTATCCAGTTCGGCGACCTTGCGCAGCTGCATGCTCTCGGCCAGCAACCGCAGCCGCTGCGCGCGGTGCCGCAGCGCGGCGGTGCTCAGCTCGCGGGGCATCGCCGGCAGGAACGAGAACGCGGTCCAGAAGGGTTTGACCGGCGGCTTGTAGTCCCACCAGGTGCGGTTGAGCAGGTCCTGGAACTCCTCCTCACCCTTGGCCGTGATCTCGTACCGGGTCCGCGCCGGCCGGGCGCCGACCTGCTCGGTGCTGACCTCGCGCAGCAGCCCTTCCTCGGCGAGCTTCTTCAACGCGTGGTAGATCGAGCCGGGCGCCACGTTGGCCCACTCGTCGGCGTGCCAGCTGAGCACTTCCCGGCGCACGTCATAGCCGTGTACCGGCTGGAACCACCGGACCACGCCGAGGATGAGCAGGCGAGTCGAGGACACGCGCCAAGCGTAGGCGTGACCTCCGACACCGGTACCCGGTGCGTTGTTACCGATCCGTTTAGACTCCCCGGCATGCGCAAGGTACTGGTCGCGAACCGCGGCGAAATCGCGGTGCGGGTGATCCGGGCGTGCCGGGACGCCGGCCTGGGCTCCGTCGCCGTGTATGCCGACTCCGACCGGAACGCGCCGCACGCCCGGCTCGCCGACGAGGCGTACGCGCTGGGGGGCGACACGTCCGCCGAGACCTACCTGCGCATCGACAAGCTCATCGACGTCGCGCACCGGGCCGGCGCCGACGCGGTACACCCGGGGTACGGGTTCCTGGCCGAGAACGCCGACTTCGCCGAGGCGGTCGGCAAGGCCGGACTGGTCTGGATCGGGCCGACCCCGCAGGCGATCCGCGACCTCGGCGACAAGGTGACCGCGCGGCACATCGCCCAGCGGGCCGGTGCGCCGCTGGTACCCGGCACTGCCGAGCCCGTCGCCGACGCGGCCGAGATCGTGGCCTTCGCGCGCGAGTACGGGCTGCCGGTGGCCATCAAGGCGGCGTTCGGCGGCGGCGGCCGGGGGCTGAAGGTGGCCCGGACGCTGGAGGAGATCCCGCACCTGTTCGAGTCGGCCACCCGGGAGGCGGTGGCCGCGTTCGGGCGTGGCGAGTGCTTCGTCGAGCGGTACCTCGACCGGCCCCGCCACGTCGAGGCGCAGGTGCTCGCCGACCAGCACGGCAACGTGGTCGTCATGGGTACCCGCGACTGCTCCCTGCAGCGCCGGCACCAGAAGCTCGTCGAGGAGGCGCCCGCGCCGTTCCTCACCGACGAGCAGCGCGCCCGGATCCACGACAGCGCCAAGGCGATCTGCCGGGAAGCCGGGTACCACGGCGCCGGTACCGTCGAGTACCTCGTCGGCGCCGACGGCACCGTCAGCTTCCTGGAGGTCAACACGCGGCTACAGGTCGAGCACCCGGTCACCGAGGAGACCGCCGGCGTCGACCTGGTGCGCGAACAGTTCCGGATCGCGGCCGGGGAACAGTTGCGGTTCACCGCGGATCCGGCGCCGCGGGGGCACGCGATCGAGTTCCGGATCAACGGCGAGGACGCCGGGCGGGGCTTCCTGCCCGCTCCGGGTACCGTGTCGGAGTTGCGCTGGCCCAGCGGCCCGGGCGTGCGGGTGGACGCCGGTGTCGAGGCGGGCAGCGTCATCGGCGGCAACTTCGACTCGTTGCTGGCCAAGGTGATCGTGTACGGCGAGACCCGTACCGAGGCGCTGGAACGGGCCCGCCGCGCGCTGGACGAGACCCTGGTCGAGGGGATGGCGACGGTACTGCCGTTCCACCGGCTCGTGGTGCGTGACCCGGCCTTCACGGGCGAACCCTTCACGGTGCACACGCGGTGGATCGAGACCGAGTGGGCGGGCGGGGTACCCCCGTTCAGCGGCGCGGCCGCGGACCCGGACGCCGAGGAGCGGACCAGCATCGTCGTGGAGGTGGGCGGCAAGCGGCTGGAGGTGTCGCTGCCCGCCGGCCTCGGCGCGGCGGCCGGCGCGGGCGGGGCGGCCACCGGCGGCGCGACCGCGACCCGGCCCCGGCGCGGCGGTGGCAAGCGGGCGACCGCGACGGCCAGCGGCGACGCGCTGACCGCGCCGATGCAGGGCACGATCGTGAAGATCGCGGTCAACGAGGGCGACACGGTGGCCGAGGGCGACCTGGTCGTGGTCCTGGAAGCGATGAAGATGGAGCAGCCGCTCAACGCGCACAAGGCCGGCGTGGTCACCGGCCTGACCGCGGCGGTCGGCGACGTCCTGTCCGCCGGCGCCACGATCTGCGAGATCCGCTGACCCCCTCCCCGCCGATCTTGGACTTGTGGTGCCCGAATCGCGGAGCGGCACGGCTTTTGTCGCCGACACAACTCCAAGATCGACGAGAGCCGCCGGGGCGGCCGCGGCGCGGTGCGCGCGGCCGCCGCGTGGCGGCCCGCGGCGTGGCGCTCAGTGTGCGGCGCGCGGGCCGAACTCGCTGACGTTGGTCGCGTACTGCTGCTGGTGCGGCATCCGGCCGGCCCGCACCATCGCGTCGTACTGCGACTTCGCGTCCGGCGTGACCGGGTCGACCCACACCGCGGTGCCGTAGGCGCAGATCTCCGTCCACCGCCCGGCGATCTCGCCGTTGTCGAAGCGGAACGAGATGACGGCGTTGGCGCCGCGCTGCTGGGCCTGGTAGATCATCCGGCCCATCGCCTCGTTGCGGCTCTGCAGGAGCAGTTGCGTCATCTCGGGGATCTCACCGCCGCCGATGGAGCGCAGCCCGGCCGTGAACCCGGCCCCGACGTTGCGCGCCCGGACGGTTACCCCGAAAACCTCGCCGAACACGGCCCGGATCTGGTACCCGGAAATGTCGTTGCTGGTGACCACGAGCATGCCGGACAGCGTAGCGGTACAAAATTCATTTGGTACCTAACTATCAGGATGCTAACGTCCCCGCCGTGGACGATGAAGCAGGATTACGCGCGAGCCTGGCGGAAAGCCCGCTCATGCGGCTGGTCGCGCTTGCCGGCCATGTGACGAGCCAGCGCTTCGGTCGGGTCATGGGTCGCCAGCACGGGCTCTCCTCCAGTGGTGCCGCGGTCCTCACCGTTCTCGGCTGGGGCCAGGGACGCGGCATCGACAAGGGCACACCCGGCCGGGCCACGCACGCGGAGCTCGCCCGCCGCGTGTGGCTGGCGCCGGCCACCCTCACCGGCATCGTCGACACGCTGGAGAAGGCCGGATACGTGCGCCGCGAGCGCGACGAGTCCGACCGCCGGGTGGTCTGGCTCGTCGTCACCGAGGCCGGCGAGGAGCGCATCCACGCGATCGGCCGCGACGCCCGGGAAGTCTTCCGGCCCACCACGGCCGAATGCGACCCGGCCCAGGAGAAGATCGTCCGCGAGTTCCTCATCGACCTGATCGTCAACAACTACGAGAAGGAGTGAGCAGATGGCTGACGCAGACGGCAGGACCGCCGTCGAGGTCATCGAACTGGTCAAGCGTTACCCGAAACGGGATGTCAACGCCGTCGACGGACTGACCTTCGCGATCCGCGAGGGTGAAGTATTCGGGTTGCTCGGTCCCAACGGTGCCGGAAAGACCACCACCGTCGGCATACTCACCACCCGCATCGAAGCCACCAGCGGGCGCGCGATGCTGGCGGGCGTCGACGTGCTGCGCAATCCGGTCGCGGCTCGGGCGCGGCTGGCCGTGGTACCACAGCGAAGCAACCTCGACCGCTCCCTCACCCCGCGGCAGAACCTCACGTTCCACGCGGCATACCACGGCGTCGGCCGCGGCGAGCGCAACGAGCGCGCGGCCACCCTGCTCAAGCAGTTCGGCCTGGAGGACCAGGCCGACGTCAAGGTGGACTGGTACTCCGGTGGCATGGCGCAACGCCTGATGATCGCCCGCGCACTCATCCACGAACCACAGGTGTTGTTTCTCGACGAACCCACCACCGGCCTCGACCCGCAGGCCCGGCTGTTCGTCTGGGACCGCATCCGGGAGATGCGCGAGCGCGGCGTGACGATTCTGCTCACCACACACGACATGGACGAGGCCGCCGCACTCACCGACCGGGTCGGCATCATCGACCACGGCAAGCTGCTCGCGTTGGACAGCCCGGCCAACCTCATCAAGCGACTGTCCGGACAGTCGGTGCTCGAACTCACCGTCACGCCCGCGCCGGGCGACGGCGCGGATGCGCTGATCGCCGCTCTGGTTGCGGCCGACGGCGTGGACAAGGCCGAACGGGTGGCCGCGGCGATGCCGGCCTTCGGCCCCGGCAACGGCTTTCCGGGTGGGTTTCCGGGCTTCGGCGGGGGCGGCCCGGGGGCCGGTGCGGCCCGTCCTTCCGCGGTCGCGACGATGGTACCGGGAGCCGCCGGCCCGGTCCGCCTGCGGCTCTACCTCACCGTGGAGCCCGCGACGATGCTCGCTCCGGTGGTGTCTTTGCTCGCCACGCGCTCGGCCGAACTCACCGACGTCCACATTGGACAGCCGAGCCTCGAAGATGTCTTCATCGAGCTGACCGGAAGGGGCCTGCGATGACGGACCTCGTCCTTCCCTTGCGCAGCACCGGATCGAGCGCGCGCAAGGCGTTCCTCGCGATCCTCTGGCGGGACGTCTTCGTCACCGGCAAGGAGCTGTGGGTACTGCTCATCCAGGTCGCGCTGACGCCGCTGTTCATGCTGTTCATCTTCGCCAAGGTGTTGGCGCGGCAGGGTTTCGTGAGCGCGTCCTACGGGCATCTGCTGCTGCCCGGCATCATCGCCCTGGCCGCGTTCCTGACCGCGCTGCAGAGTGTCGCCTTCCCGCTGGTGATGGAATTCGGCTGGACCAAGGAGATCGAGGACCGGCTGCTGGCTCCGCTGCCGACCACCTGGGTCACGGTCGAGAAGCTCGTCATCGCGACCATGCGTGGCCTGTTCGCCGCCGCCATCATGTACCCGATCGGCTGGCTCGTGCTGGGTACCGCACCCTGGCGGCCGGAAGGGATCCCCCTGCTGATTGTGGTGCTTCTGCTCGGTGCCTGGGTCGGTGCCGGTATCGGGATCACGCTGGGCACACTCATCACCCCCGCGAAAATCAGCATCATGTTCGGGCTCATCCTGACTCCGCTCATGTTCACCGGCGCCACCCAGTACCCGTGGCCGACGCTGGACTCGCTGCCCTGGTTCAAAGTCATCACGGCGCTCAATCCGCTGACGTACTGTGCCGAAGGCGTACGGGCGGCCATGGTGCCGGACGTCCCGCACATCGCACCGTGGATCTGCGTCGTGGTACTGGTCGCCTCCTCGGCGGTGTTCTCGGTCACCGGCATGCTGACCTTCCGGCGCCGCGCGTACCGCTGAGTCATCACCGGGACAGGCGGGGCGGGCGTGTTACGGGGGTGCCCGCCCCGCCGCGGTACCTACGGCTGCGCGGCGCTGCGGATGCGCTCGACCGCCGCCGCGAACGGCAACTCCTCGGGTTCGCCGCCGCGCGGCCGGACCGACACCGCATCGGCCGCCGCCTCACGCGCACCGATGACGGCAACGAACGGTACCTTCCGCGCGTCGCGTACCCGTGCCCCGAGCGAGCCTTCCGCGTGCAGCTCGACCCGCAGCCCGGCCGCCTCGACCGCCGCCGCGAACCGGGCCGCCACATCGTCGGCCCCGACCGGGAGGACGGCGACCTGCACCGGGGCATACCACGCCGGAAACGCACCGGCGTGCACCTCGATCAGGTGCCCGAACAGCCGCTCCATACTGCCCACGAGACTGCGGTGCACCATGACCGGCCGCCGCCGCTGCCCGTCTGAGTCCACATAGGACAGTTCGAACCGGGCCGGCTGGTGGAAGTCGACCTGCACCGTCGCGAGGGTCGACTCCCGCCCGGCCGGGTCGACGATCTGCACGTCGACCTTCGGCCCGTAGAAGGCCGCCTCGCCGCGTCCCTCCACATAGGACAGATCGCCGAGCGCGTCCCGCAGTACCGCCTCCGCCCGCTCCCAGTCGCCCGGAACGCCTGCATACTCCTTCCCCGGGCCACGCAACGACAACCGGATCCCGGCCACCTGGACGCCGAGGGCGGCGTGCGCCGACCACATCAGGTCCAGCACCGCCTTGATCTCGCCGCCCAACTGGTCGGGTGCGCAGAAGATGTGCGCGTCGTTCAGCGAGATCGCCCGTACCCGGTGCAGGCCGCCGAGCACACCGGAGCGCTCGGCACGGTACATGCCACCGAGTTCGGCGATCCGCAGCGGCAGCTCGCGGTAGGAGCGGCCGCGCGACCGGTACACGAGGGCGTGGTGCGGGCACAGGCTCGGTCGCAGTACCAGTTCCTCGCCGCCGTCACGGATCGGCGCGAACATGTCGTCGGCGAAGTGCGCCCAGTGTCCGGAGCGCTCGTACAGTTCCCGCCTACCCAACGGCGGCGAGTAGACGTGCCGGTACCCCGCCCGGCGCTCCGCCCCGCGCAGGTGTTCCTCGACCGCATGCCGGGCGGCGGCGCCGTACGGCAGCCAGAGCGGAAGTCCCGCACCGACAAGGGGATCGGAGTCGAAGAGGTCCAACTCCCGGCCGAGCTGGCGATGGTCAATCATGATGGTCTCCTGACGGACAGGGGCGACCGCCGGAAACCGTTGAGTCCCGGGCGGATCGCCCGGGACTCGTTTGCGTCAGCGCGAAACGTCGCCGGGGTCTCCCGGCGGCGTCGTCCGCGCGTCATGCCTCATGCCCACCAGGCTAGCGCGCGGCGCGACCGAATTATCCGGTCGCCATTACCCGGTCGCCGCGTGGCCGACCGCGAGAAGCATCCGCCCGAGCGCGACCGCCCGCTCGCCACCCATCAACAGCGTGCACTCCTCGCCGTCGTCGGCAGGATCCAGACCCGGCAGGTGCGCGGTGAGGTCGACCAGTACCGCGGCGCTGCGCGCACCCTGGCAGATCTGCAGAGTGGCGCTGACGTCCGTACCCAGCTCCGGGTCGAGCGCCACCCGCCGGCTCCAGTGGTACCCGGTGCCTTCCGACGCGGTGCATTCAGCTCGGTCGCACCAGGCGGGATGCTGCATGCGGAACACCTCCGTCGACGTGGAAGGGCGCGCGGCGCCAGCGCGCCCCGGTCACCTGACGACGCCTGTACCAGAACGCCGCTCGGGACATGACCGCGACGCTAGTGTCGGAAAGTCAAGCGGCTCAACGGGTGTGCGTCACTATGCGCCACTACTCGTCGAGAGCCGCGATGGCATCGGCGATCAGCTTCCGTGCCGGTGGCCCGTAGACCGCCTGCGCCGCAAGCCCCGCAAAGACGTCCATATACATGGCAATCTCATGCGGCTGGGTGATCGTCAGGTAGGCAGACACCAGTTCAACGGCTACCTGTGCCTCGTCGAACATCCAGAAGGCTTCGACCGGCCACATAGACTTCGACCGATCGGTCCCGAGCGGGATGATGCCCAGTGACACCGAGGGCAGCGCACTTGCCTCCAAAAGGTAGCCGAGCTGGCCGGCCATGATGTCGGCACCACCGATCGGGCTGCGTAGCACACTCTCCTCCAGCACTATGGAGAACCGGTGGTCCCCCTCGCAGATGACGTGTTGCCGGCAGATCCGGACCCGTACCGCCGCCTCGATGTCATCGGGAATGTGCCGCTGCGCCGTCACCAGCCGCAGAATCGCACGCACGTAACCTTCCGTCTGCACCGGCCCGGGGATCATGAAGTTCGAGTGGATAGATGCGGAATCGCCGAGTCCGATCCCAGAGCGGCGCCTCAGCCTCATTCGACACCCGCAGTCCGGACCGTTCGATGCGACGCCATTCGACGTACGTCCCCTCGACGGCCCGGAGCGCGGCGATCAGATCGGCGGTTTGGCCTGGCACGCCGCAGTGCCTACACCAGGCCTGGATATCGGCGGCTGACGGGACGGAACGGCCGTGCTCGATCCGGGATACCTTGGAGCCGTGCCGACCCATCAGCCGACCGAGTTCGCGAGCCGTCAGTCCGGCGTCGATCCGTAGTTCGCGGAGGCGGGTTGCCAGGTTCTGGCGGCCCGACCGGACGCTGGACGACGGAGAGGACACCAGCAGATCACGTCGGACGGTAGTCTTCGTGCGGGATGGCCCGCTCCCACACCGCCTCGAACGCCGTGGCGCAAAGCTTCACCACGGCCAGATCGGTCGTAGTCTCATGTGCGGCCGATTCGCCCTCGCCGGTGAAGTGGTTGACCAGCACGATCCTTCCATCGAAAAGCCAGAAGTCGTTGCCCGGAAGGGCCAGGTCCGTGGCTCGGCGGCGTGGCAGCCAACGCACCTTCTCGCCACCGATGATGTTCATGAAGGTGCAGTCGTATTCATATCGAACGTACTCACTGAGCGGCTCGGACACGATTCGTGCGCGCCGGATCTCGACACCCCGGCTCGTCACGTCGGATGTCGCCTGATACCAGGGGTGCCACCAGGACTCCCGGTCCGCCGGATCCCAACGCTGCCCGTCGCGCCATGCGGCGAAATCCGGGTCGCTGCGCATGTAGCCATCACGCATCTCCAGATGCACCGCCGACCGCTCGCAGGCGCGCAGCATGTCCTCGATCGACTGATCCACCCACTCCGTCAGCGCCAGCTCAGCCATCACTCTTCATCCCCGGCAGGAACCTGAGCATCCGGCTCGGGAACTCAATCACTGATTCATGATCGGGGATATCGAGTTGAGTCAGCCGTTCAGAATCGGTGACCTTCCAGGACTGGAACAGATAGGTGTCGCGGTCCTCGTCGTACCACAGCGTCGGTGAGCCGCCCTGCTTGCTGTTGGGGTCCTTCCCCAGGAACACCAGTGCCATCACGACCTCCTTCGTCGAGGGTGATGTCGAGTGTGCCGGTGATCATGCACAGTTCTCAAGGAGTGTGCGCCGCTTTGCGGGTACCCGCTAGGCAGGTTCGTGGTGCATCAGCTGGCGGGCCGCCTCGGCGATGGAACCCGACAGCGACGGGTAGATCGTGATCGTCTGGGCCAGCCGGTCCACCGACAGGTTGTTGTCTATCGCCATCGAGATCGGCAGGATCAGCTCGCTCGCCTTCGGTGCCACCACGACACCACCCAGTACCCGTCCGGACGCGGGGCTGCAGAACAGTTTCACGAAGCCGTCGCGGATGCCGGCCATCTTCGCGCGGGCGTTGCCGTCGAGCGAGAGCATGACGGTGCGGGCGGTGACGGTACCACTGTCCACTTCGGACTGGGTGACCCCGACGGCGGCCAGTTCCGGGTCGGTGAACACGTTGGCCGCGACGGACTTCAGGCGCAGCGGCGCGACCGCCTCGCCGAGCGCGTGCCACATCGCGATCCGGCCCTGCATGGCGGCGACGCTGGCCAGCGGCAGTACCCCGGTGCAGTCACCGGCGCCGTAGATGCCGGGCACGTTGGTACGGGAGACCCGGTCGACGGTGAGGTACCCGCCGCGGGCGATCGTGACGCCGTACTCGCCGAGTCCGAGGCCGGCCGTGTTGGGTACCGATCCGACCGCCATCAGCGCGTGCGAGCCCGCCACGGTGCGGCCGTCGGAGAGAGTCACCACGACGCCGTCGGCGGTGCGGCGTACCGACGCGGCCCGCGAGTTGTTGAGGATGGTCATGCCGCGGCCGCGGAACACCCGCTCGATGGCCGTCGCCGCGTCCTGGTCCTCGTGTGGCATGACCCGGTCGCGGCTGGACACGAGGGTGACCGCGATACCCATCGCGAGGTAGGCCGAGGCGAACTCGGCGCCGGTCACGCCCGACCCGATGACGATGAGGTGCGAGGGAAGCTCGGGAAGGTCGTACACCTGGCGCCAGTCGAGGATGCGCTCGCCGTCGGGTACCGCGTCGGGAAGAACCCGCGGCGTGCCGCCCGTGGCGATCAGGACGGTGGAGGCGTCGATCGGGTACGGCGACCCGTCGGCGGGGATGACCTGGACCCGATGTGTGTGGCCGGGAGTGTCGGCGCCGAGGGCGGCCCGGCCCGGTACCCAGGTG
>Ga0066709_100000170_pt1 | contig 28441 bp, 21 predicted proteins | sample GraSoiAngelo_158_FD_79665 | JGI IMG/M metagenome (GOLD analysis project Ga0066709, IMG submission 79665) | Grasslands soil microbial communities from the Angelo Coastal Reserve, California, USA - 14_1009_16_30cm | ecosystem: Environmental > Terrestrial > Soil > Grasslands | place: USA...
AGTTCCACGTTCATGCCCGTTTGGCGTAAGACCTCGACGAGGTCAGGAACACCGACGAGGCCGCGGAGCGGCGAGAGATCAGGGGGCACGTCGGCAAGTCCGAGAGCGACGTCGAGCTCACCGAAGGCAGTCCGACCAACGTTCTCGATCGACTCGAGGAAGTCGCGGGACAGTCCCTGGTCGGTCGCGAGGACTCGTCGAGCCGCGCCCGCCTGCGACAGCATGACGTTGAGTGCATGTCCGACGATGTCGTGGGTCTCGCGTACGATCCTGCGGCGCTCTTCGTCCGCGGCGGTGGCGACCGTGCGTTCGACCTCCGAGACCTCCCGCTCGGCCTGCAGGCGGTCGCCGACTTCCACCGAAAGCGTGAGTGCCGCAAGGAGCGTGACCGCGAGAAAGAGTTGTACGTACGCCAGTTGCTCGTTCGTCGTTCCGGTCGCGAAGAGCGCGTTGGCTCGACCGGTGACCGTCGCCCAGTCCGCGGCGAACGCGACGCCCACGCCTGCCACGCTCACCGCTCGCCACCCACCGCGAATCGCGGCCCACATGAGGACCGGCAGGACCGCGTAGATAATCGGGTAGTGCCACAGCACCGCGGGCACGATCGTGATCGCTGTCGCGAGGAGTGAGGTGATCCCGACTTCGAGGAGGCCGCAAGAGACCTCGGAGCGTCCGCGCCTCGACCAGGCCAGGATCGGCGTCGCCAAGACGATGACGCCGATCGCATCGCCTAACCACCACCGACCGAAGATCGACGGCCCGTCCGACGCGCCATCGATGAGCACGGCACTCGTACTGGCAATGAGCGCGCCCACGGCGGGACCGACAGCGGCGCCGTAGAGGAGGTATACCGCAAGAAGCTCGCGAAGCTTCCGCGTCCGCCCAGCCGCCCACGTGATCTTGATCCCGATCGCGCCGACATACGGGCCGAGCACGTTCGCCGCTCCGAAGCCGAGCGCGAGGCGAAGAGATTGCCCGTTCGTCACATCGACGATGACCTCCGTGGCTCCCACTGTCGCGAGCCACAGTGGCCACGTGCGCCGGGGCGACAACACCAGGAAGCTCAGTGTCAATCCCGCCGGCGGAAAGAAGGCAACTCCGGCTTCCGGTGACGCGAGGTACCAGAAGGGCAGGAGCGCGCCAAGCGCGTACAGCGCAGCGAGCACAATCGCGAGAGCCAGCAGTCGAAGCGCCGCGCCGCTGCCCGCTGTCATCGAGGACCGGTCGAACGGCCGGCTCCCCAGCAGGCCCGCCGGTCGAGTCCGAAAGGACTTGGCCAGGGTTGGCATCCGCTGCACTGCCACTCAGGCTAGTTCGGGGTTGCGGTCGGTCAACCCTCGAGCGACAGCGTGATGCAACGTCGCCCGACCCAAACACGCCCTGTAACCGCGGGCGCGCACCGGACTGGGAGACGACGGCCTGGTCCGCAGTCCGAACGCATCACCCTTGGCGGGTGATTCGTGATCGTCCGAAGTAGTGGTTCAGTTTCGACTTCATGGCCACCACGGCAATGCTGAAGCCTGCAGGAGCGGGCACTACCCATCATCCCGTGAAATGCACGATTTGCCGCGCCCGCGGGACGTGATCGCGGCCGCTCTCCGCACGTACCGAGAGCGGTTCTGGCGTGTCGCCGGGACGGCGTTCGCGGTCTTCGGGATGATCGCTGTTGGCGATGCCCTCGCCGGCGTTCTCGTCGTCGACGGTCACCTACCTCGACCGTTGGGGGCGTTGGCCAGCTTGGGCGCCGTCGAGGTCCTGGCGATGGCGGGTGTCGTCGTCTACGCGGGCATACTCGACAAGGTCGTAGGTGCGCACTTGCACGGCCACCCGGACCTCACTCTCCGCCAGATCTGGGCAGTGCTGCCAGTGCGCCGATTGGTCATGGCAGACGTTGTGCTGGCGGTGGCAACGCTGTGCGGCCTCGCCTTGCTCATCGTCCCCGGCGTCCTGATCTTCACGCTCTGGTCGCTTGTCGGACCGGTGATCACGATCGAGCACCGCTCCGTACGTTCCGCGGTCAGACGCTCCGGACAACTCGTGCGTCCATCCTTCCGGCTGGCGCTGTGCCTCGTGACGGTTCCCGTCATGATTGAACAGGTTGCGCTACACGCCATCCACTACACCGAGATCTTCGACCATCCGTTGTTGCCCGCGTTTCTACTGAACGGGCTACTGGGGATGGTGATCGGCTCGGTTGTGGGACTGATCGAGGTCGTCTTGGCGTACGAACTGATCGCACGAGCCGACGACGCAACACCCGCCGCTCTCGGCTTCGACCCTGATCAACCATCGTCTGGTGCCCACGCAGACGACATTCGAGGCGCGTGAGCGCGCAGGCGGATCCGCTTGGGGAAGGCGTCGCTCAGGGTGACCAGCTCCGGCGGAGAGGCGCGGGCGAGGTGCGGGTGGCGGACCGTTGTGGGCAGTTCCCACCCTCTGTGTTTGGCCCACCACGAAATGTGGGATATGTTCCAAATGACTGACTGGGCCGTTCCTGACACCCTTGCTCTGGCTCACCGGCGGCGCCGCGAGGTGATCGCCGAGATCAAGCGGCTGCTGGTGCTCCGAGACCTCATCGGGGACTGGGCCCCGGACCACCGCGCCCGGTACCTGGTCCTCTGCGAGGAGGAGCGAATCCTGATCAAGCGTGTGCGGGAGCTGAGCCTGGCTCCCACCCCCGTTCTCGTCTGACCCCCGCGGCGGGCGGGCGGCGGCCGGGGAAGCGCCGAGGGGGCAACCCCCTACAATTCCGCCCGTGCGGCGGAGCGTTGTCGGGGACCGTTACGAACTGCTCGAGGTCCTCGGCCGCGAGGGCGGGACCGAGGTCGTGCGCGCCGTCGACCGTCAGCACGATCGCGTGGTGGCGCTGAAGGTCCGCCATCTCGCGCCGGATGTGTCGCGCGACCGGCTGCTCGCCGAGGGGCGCGCCCTGCTCCGGCTACGGCCGCATCCCACGATCCCGACCGTGCGCGACGGCTTCTTCCTCGACGAGGAGACGTACGTCCTCGTCATGGACTGGGTCGAGGGCACGCCGCTCGGGCGCTTCGTCTTCGAGCGCGGTGACCCCGGCCTGCCGCTGGGCACGGTCCTCGAAGGCCTCGCGCCCGTCGCCGACGCCCTCGACCACCTGCACCGGCACGATCCACCTGTCGTGCACGCCGACGTCCGGCCCGAGAACGTGCTCGTCGGCGTCGGTGGCCGGCTCAGCCTGGTCTTCGGCGTCGGCGGCGCGGAATCGGCGTCCGCGGAGAGCTACATCGCCTACCGGGCCCCCGAGCTGGCGACTGCCGGCCCGAACCGGGCGAGCGACGTGTTCGGGCTCGCGGCGACGACCGTCTTCGCGCTCACCGGTGCACCCCCGACGCCAGGGGAGCCGATCGTGTGGGAAGGCATCGCCCCCGAGCTGGCGAAGCGAATCGACCGGATCGTGCGTCGGGCCCTCGACCCCGATCCGAGCCGCCGGCCTCCGAGCGCGCCCGACTTCGTCGAGCGCCTCTCGAGCGCGCGCGAGAGCGGCGTGCCCGCCGGCGTCGTGACGTTCGTCCTCACCGACGTGGAGAGCTCGACCGACCTCTGGGAAGCCCATCCCGGGGTGATGGCGGCCGTGATGGTCCGCCACCACGAGCTCGCCGCCGACATCGCCGAGGCGCACGGCGGGCGCATGCCCCGGTCCCAGGGCGAGGGAGACAGCACGCTCGCCGCGTTCGCACACGCGACCGACGCGATCGACGCCACGCTCGCGTTCCAGCGCGCCGTCCTGCACGAGCCGTGGCCCGAGGGAATCGACCTGAAGGTGCGCGCCGGATTGCACACGGGCGAGGCCGAGGTGGATCACGGCGACTACTTCGGCACGGCCCTCAGCCGAACGGCGCGGTTGCGCGGGCTCGCGCGCGGTGGGCAGGTGCTGCTTTCCCGAGCGACAGCCGAGCTCGTCGCCGACCGGCTCGCGTCGGGGATCACACTGCGCGACCTGGGTCGCGTCCACCTGAAGGGGCTCGAGCGGGCAGAAGAGGTCTACCAGCTCTGCGCGCCCGACCTTCCCGATCTCGCACCCGCGACCGCGCTCGTCGACGCGGCCGCCGATCGTGCCCGTCTCCCGCTGCCGATCACGCTCGATTCCGCCGGCGTGGCGTTCGTGGGTCGATCTGAGCAGCTGGCGACGCTGCGGGCGCGCTGGGCCCGCGCGGTCGACGCGACGCGACGGCACGTCGTGACGCTGAGCGGCGAACCGGGGATCGGCAAGAGCCGGCTCGCCGCCGAGCTGGCGCGCGACCTGTACGAGCAAGGCACGATCGTGCTGCACGGTCGCTGCTACGAGGAGAACGTGATCCCGTACCAGCCCGTGGTGGAGGCCATCGAGCACGTGGTGCGGAACGGCAACCCACCGCAGGTGCGCGCCGAGATCGTCCGCAGCGGCACCCTGCTCGCCCGGCTCGTGCCGGACATCGCACTGCAGTTTCCCGACCTCCCCGAGCCCGTGCATGCCGAGCCCGACACGGAGCGCTACCTGATGTTCGAGTCGGTGAACGCGATGCTGTCGGGACTCGCGAAGCGCGCCCCGTTGCTGCTGGTCCTCGACGACCTCCATTGGGCCGACCGCCCCACGATCGCGCTTTTGTGCCACCTGGCGAGAAGCGCCACCGCCGCGCCACTGCTGATCCTCGGGACGTACCGCGTGGGAGAGGTCGGCCACGACCATCCCCTCGCCGGCGCGCTCGCGGACCTGCGCCACGACGGGCTGGCCGACGAGATCGCGCTGTCCGGCCTGAGCGAGCGAGAGGTCGGCGAGCTGATCGAGGCGACGAGCGCCCTGGAGACTCCGGCTGCGTTCGTGCAGAGCGTCAGCCGCGAGACCGCGGGAAACCCGTTCTTCGTCCAGGAGATCTGCTCCCACGTGGGTGAGACGGGCGCGTCCAGCGATGCGTTCACGCTCGAGACCCTGGGCGTCCCCGAGGGCGTCAAGCAGGTGATCGGGCGCCGGATCGCGCGGCTGCCCGACGGCACGGCCCGGTTGCTCACCATCGGCGCAGTCATCGGTCGCGACTTCGACTTCGATCTCCTCGACGAGGTCGCCGGCGACGATGAAGACGCGGCCCTCGATCTGCTCGACCGGGCGTGCACGGCGCGCCTGATCGAGGAGATCGGCGGCGCGGTCGGCCGGTATTCTTTCGTGCACGCGCTGACACGAGAGGCGCTGTACGAGTCGTTGAGCGGCGCGCGCCGCGCCCGGCTCCACCGCCGCGTGGCCGAGGCGATCGAAGCGCGCCGTGCCGCGCAGCTCGAGGACCAGCTCGGGACGCTCGCTTATCACTACGCCGAGGCCGGCACCGAGCTGGCGAAGGCGGTGGAGTACGCGCGGCGCGCCGGCACCCAGGCGCTGGCCCGGCTCGCCCACGAGGAGGCGGCCGCGCAGTTCGAGCGCGGGCTCGCACTTCTCACCGCGCAGGACCGCGGCCGCTGCGATCTTCTCCTCGGGCTGGCGGAGGCGCGCCGTCGGGCGGGCGACGTCCTCGGCTCGCAGGAGGCCTTCGCCGACGCGGGCGCCGTCGCCCGCGCGCTCGGCGACGCGGAGCGGCTCGCCCGTGCTGCGATCGGCAACTTCCGTGGTCACGTGCTCGCGAGCCCGGGCTGGCACCAACCGACGATCACGCTGCTCGAGGAGGCACTCGGTGCACTCGCCGACGACGACACCGTCCTTCGCTCGCGCGTGCTTGCCGCGCTTTCCCTGGAGCTCTACTTCACGCCCGAGCAGCAACGCGGGATCACGACGGCCGCCGAGGCGATCGCGATGGCCCGGCGGGTCGACGACGACGGAGCGCTTGCGTTCGCGCTCGCATGCACCCACACCGCGATCTTTGACCCCGGCCATCTCGAGGAGCGCCTCGCGGTGTCGACCGAGCTCGTCGAGGTCGGCGAACGGGCGGGAAACCCGGAGCTCGCGCTCGTCGGCCACGTGCATCGCGCCTGCGATCTGCTCGAGCTGGAGCGGGTGGACGAGGCGCGCAAGGAGGCCGGCGACGCCGCGGCCATCGTCGAACAGCTCGGGCAGCCCATGCAGCGCTACTTCGTGATCTGGCTGCAGTCCACCCTCGCGCTCCTCGAAGGCCGCTTCGCCGACGCTGAGCGGCTCTCGAACGAGGCACTCGACATCGGCGCGGCGGCGAACCACCCCGACGCCTTCGTGGTCTGGGGCACCCAGGCCACGGTCCTCGCCTGGCAACGGGGCGACACGAGTCACCTCCTCACGCCGGCGCGGGAGCTGCTCGACCAGTTCCCGGACCTATCGGCATGGCCGGCAGCGGTGTCGCTGGTCGAAGTGCTGGCGGGCGAGCCGGAGGCGGCGCGTGAGCGGCTTCGCGCCTACGCGGCCGACCTCGACATCCTCGAGTTCAACTCGATCTGGACGGCGGCGATTCTCGCGCTCACCGAGGTGGCCCGGATCACGGATGCACGGGACACGGCAGCTGCGCTCTACGAGCGGCTCGCGCCGCACGCCGGCACGCTGTGCGTCGTGAGCCTGAACCTGTCCGAGATGGGACCCTTGAGCCGCGCCGCCGGCGTTCTGGCCACGCTGGCGGGCGACTTCGCGGGTGCCGAGGCACATTTCGAAGATGCGCTCGCGGTCAGCCGGCGGATCGGCGCGCCTCCTCACACCGCCCGCACGTCGGTGGACTACGCGCGCATGCTGCTCGAGCGCCGGGCGGACGGTGATGTCGAGCACGCCCGGGCCCTGCTCGGTCACGCGGCCTCCACGGCCCGCGACCTGGGCATGGCCGGCGTGCTCGCCGAAGCAGACGCTCTGAGCCAGAGCGCCCGGGCAGCGAACTAGCAGCGCGCAGTCAGGCGCGCACGCGTCGCCTCCGGCTCACTCCGGGGGGGCGGCGCGACGCGCCGGTGCCTCGATCGTCGGCGCGAGCGCGTCGGCGAGGTGGCGCACGGCGGCCTCCAACTCGTCGAGCCGCTCGTCGTCGCCCCGCAGCTGCTCGGCCACGAGCAGGCTGCCCCCGACGGCGGACAGCACGACGAGCGCCATGCCCGCCGATGCGAGGTAGGGGATCTGGCGGTCGACCGCAGGCTCGAGGCTGAGCTTCAGGTAGCCGATCACGCCGACGATGGCGGCGGCCGTAATGCAGAGCACGCCGAGGATGAGGCGCCAGCGGCGCTGTGGTTGGGTCACGGGTGTACCTCCGGGTTTGACGCGTGAAGCAAGACCAACGACGAGGAGCGCGACGGTGATGACCGTGCCCAGGCCGATGGCGAACGCGCCGGTCAATGCGGCCGGGACGTTGCCCGAGGTGACCGCGCCGAGCACGACGTTCATCGCGCGCTCACCGTGCTCGCCCGACCGAGGTAGGCCTCGCGAAGCCTTCCCTGCATGGCGCGCACGGCTGCGCCTTCGGCGCGGTCGACGACCTGGCCCTTCTCGAGCACGAACGCGCGGTCGGCCAGGTCGAGCGCGAGCACACTCTGCTCGACGAGGAGGACGGCGACGCCGTCCTTGCGATTCGTCTCGGCGAGGAGGTCGAACACCGTCTCGGTCATCACCGGCGACAGGCCGAGCGACGCCTCGTCGACGAGCAGCAGCCTCGGGCCGCTCATCAGCGCCCGAGCCACCGAGAGCATCTGTTGCTGGCCGCCCGAGAGCGTGCCGGCCTTCTGCTCGCGCCGCTCGGCCAGGATCGGGAACGCGGTGTAGGCGCGGTCGAGGGCCTGGGCCACGACGGCCCGGTCGTTCACGACGTACGCGCCGAGCTCGAGGTTCTGGGCGACGGTGAGGTCACGCAGCATGCCGCGTCCCTCCGGCACCATCGCCACGCCGCGACGCACGAGCTGCTCGGCGGGTGCGCCGCTGACATCGTCGCCGTCGAGGTGCACGGTTCCCCGAAGCACCTTGAGCTGACCGGTGATCGTCTTCAGCGCCGTCGTCTTGCCCGCTCCGTTCGATCCCATGAGGGCGACCACCTCACCCGGCCGCACGTCGAAGCTCACCTCGAACAGCACCTGCAGAGCCCCGTAGCCCGAGCACAGGCCATCCACGCGCAGCAGGCTCTCGGCTCCGCTCATCTCGCCGGGCCTCCCGAAGCGGCAGTGGAGCGGCCCAGGAACGACTGGATCACCGCGGGTTGGGCGATGACCTCGCCCGGCGCGCCTTCGGCGATGAGCGCACCCGACTCCAGGCAGTACACGTGGTCGCACGCGCGCGCGATGAGAGGGACGTGGTGCTCGATGACGACGAGAGTGAGGCCGAGCTCGTTGCGCAGCGCGAGGAAGCGATCGGCCAGGGCGTGCGACTCCTCGGGCCCGAGGCCGGCGCTGGCCTCGTCGAGCAGCAGCAGGTCGGGGCCGGCGGCGACCGCGGAAGCGATCTCGACGATGCGCATCGTGCCGTACGGCAGCTCGCCCAGACGCTCGTCCGCGACATGGTCGAGGCCGAAGAGCTGGAGGGCCATATCGGCCCGCCGCCGCAGCTCACGTTCGCGCGTCACGGTGCTGCCCAGCGCGAGTATCCCCGCCAGGCGGCCGTAGTTGCAGAGCCAGGTCTGGGCGAGCAGCACGTTCTCCTTCACCGTCTCCGCACGTACCAGGCCCATGTCCTGGAACGTGCGGGCGACACCGAGCGCGCTCAGGCGCGACGGCGGTCGTCGCACCAGCTCGACCCCGCGGAATCGGATGGCCCCGGTCACGGGGGCCAGGCCGGAGACCGAGTTGACGAACGTCGACTTTCCGGAGCCGTTCGCACCGATGAGACCGACGACTTCGCCCAGACGACCCTCGAGCGAGACCGCGTCGAGGGCCACGACGCCGCCGTACTGAACGGTCACCTCCCGGGTCTCCAGGAGCGCTCGCACCGGCATCTCGAGCGACAGCCCCCGGGGCACGCCGCGCAGCGCGGTCGCCTGCTCGGCCGCCCCGGGTGTCGCCGTCGGCTGCGCGCGGGGTACCGACCGGCCGGCCGTGCCGCGACCGAGGAGCCGGTCCAGCACACGTCCGACGGAGCGGTAGACGCCGCCGATGCCCTCGGGCTGTGCGACCACCGCGACCACCAGCAACGCGGCGGACGCGATCGGCACGATGCGCACGGCGTCGAGGTCGATGCCGGTCAGGGGGATGCTGATGTGACCCACGAACTGCGGCAACCCCTTCACCACCACCGCGGCCGTGAGGATGCCCGCGGCCGAGCCGGCTCCGCCCACGACCACGATGGCGACGAGCTGCAGCGACTCGAGCAGCACGAAGGGGTCCTTGGCGCTGATCGACCCCTCCTTGAGGGCGAGGAGCCCGCCGGCCAGCCCGACGATCGCTCCCGAGAGCGCGTACGCGAGGAGCTTGGTCCGGCCCGTCTCGATGCCGAAGCACTGGGCCCGGGCCTCGACATCGCGCACCGCGAGGAACGAGCGCCCGGCAGCCGTCACCGCGAGACGTCGGCGCACGATCAGCACCGCGGCCACGCATCCGAGCGCGAAGACGTAGAGCCGCAGATCGGTGTCCAGCAGGGCCGGCCGTTCGAGCACCTGGTTGGCGGCGGTGAAGTCCTGCCGGGTGAACAGGAAGTTCTCGGCCGCGACCTGGAACGCCAGCGTGGTGATCGCGACCTGCAGGCCACGGATGCGCAGTGAAGGGAGCCCCGAGAGGGTGGCCGCGATCGCGCCTGCGCCCACCGCGGCCGCGAGCGCGAGCGGCCACGGCCCACCGTGGCCGCCGACGTTGAGGGCCGTGAAGGCGCCGACGCCGAGGAAGGCCGCGTGCGCGAGCGAGAGCTGGCCCGAACGGGCCACGAGGATGTCGAGGCCCAGCGCCGCGATCGCGGTCGCGGCCACACCGACCAGGACCGAGAGCCGCACCGGCGACAGCGTGCACGACCAGGCAACGACGAGCGCGATCGCGGCGGCGCCCGCCGCCCGGCTCGGCGGCACCTCACGCAGCACCAGACGTCCCCAGTAGTCCCTGCGGCCGGACGACGAGCGTGGCGATCACCAGCGCGAGCACGGCGACGTTCGCCGCCCCTCTCGCGCCGACCTGGCCCCCGACGACGGCCTCGAGCACGCCGATCAGGAGGCTGCCGATGATCGCGCCCCAGACCGAATCGAGTCCTCCGATCACCGCACCGGCCAACGCGCGCAGGGCGAACTTCGTCATGTCGAAGGGGGTGAGACCGCCGAACGCCGGCCCGAGCAGCGCGGCGGCCAGCCCCGACAAGGCTCCCGCTGTGATCCAGACGAAGCGATAGACCTGGGTGACCTTGACGCCGAGGAGGCGCGCCACCGTCGGGTCGCCGGTGGTCGCGAGGACCGCGAGCCCGAACTTGGTCCGCGTGAAGAAGAGGTAGATCGCGCCGGCGACGACGGCTGCCAGCCCGAGGGCCACGATCCGCTCCGCGGTGAGGGTGGCGCCGAGCACGACGACCCGCCACTTGCCGACGGGCGAGGGCGCGAACTGCGTGGCCGTGCCGAAGATCTCCTTCTCCAGCAGCGCGAGGAACAGGGCAACGCCCAGCGTTGCGATGAGCCCGTCGAGCGGGGGACGCTGCACGAGCGGTCGCATGATCAGTTGTTCGATCACCAGTCCCAGGAGAGCGCCCACCACCGCGGCGATCACGAGATCGGCGAACAGCGGGGGGTGCCATCCGAGGCCGGGAACGCCGCGTGCCGACCAGCGCAGGCCGAAGAAGTAGCCGAAGGCACCGATCTCGCCCTGCGCGACGGACAGGGCTTTGGTCCCCTTGAAGATCAGCACGACACCGACCGCGACGAGCGCATATGCCGCGCCGGCCGCCAACCCGGTGACGACCTGCGCCACCACGACTCAGAAGCTTCCCGCGAAGTCGCGTTCCAGTGCCCAATGGTCGCCGTCCTGCTTGAGCACCGCGACGACGTTGGCGCCCTCGCGCACACCCGGCCGGAAGGACACAGGTGCCCACAGGTCGGGGGCGAACTCGAGGTGCTGCATGGCGTTGCGGAACCCGTTCTGGCCGAGGTCCTTGCCGGCGCGCTCGATTCCCTTGCCGACGATCTGGCCGACGCCCCAGCCGACGAGGCCCAGGTCGTCGGGTGCCTCGCCGTACTGGCTCCGGTATTCGCGCTGGTAGGTGTCGGTGCGCGGGTCGGCAAGGGGAAGCCACGGGCTGAAGGCGCGCGCCCCGCTCAGGCCCGTTGGCGCGACCTTGAGCACGAGGTCGAAGGCCCACGAGATGGAGTTGGCGAACCAGGTCGGGTGGTAGCCCGCGGCGTCCGCCTGGTTGGCGAGCTTGGCCGCAAGCGTCGGGGCCATGTACAGCCACACCGCGGTGGCCCCCGCCTGCTTCAGCCCGAGCGCCTCGTTGGAGAAGTCGTTGGCCTGGGGATCGATGGCCCGGTTGTACGCGACCTTGGCTTTGAGCTTGCCGATCTCGGTGGCGAACGCGTTGCGACCCGGGCTCAGGGCCGGCGCGTTCTCGTAGATGACGCCGACGTTCTCGGCCCGGAGCACGTGCACGAAGTAGTCGGCGATGAGCCTGCCCTGCACCGCGTGGTCGATCGTCACCCCGAACGTCCATGTCTGGCTCTTCGCCAGGTTGGCCGGCGTCTGGATCTCGATGTTCGGGACCTTGCGGCCGTCGAGATAGGCGCCGATCGCCTGCTGGTTCTCGAGCCGGTCCAGCACGACGATGGTGAAGACCTTGTCCTCCTCGACGAGCTTCTTCGCCTTGTCCTTGCCCACCGAAGCGCTCGACTGTGTGTCCTCCACCACGACCTGGATCTTGCGCCCGAAGATGCCACCCTGGCGGTTGACGGAGTTCCAGTAGACCTTGACCCCCTTGTCGAAGTTGGAGGGGATGGGCGCGGCGCCGGTCAGGGGAAGCAGGTAGCCGATCTTGATCGAGTCGGCGGTGACGCCCGGCGCGGGTCCCGGTGCGACCGGTCCCGATTCGTCGGCCGCGCCTTTGGCCGTGGTCGTCGGCCTTGCCGGCGCGGCTCCGAGCCCCTGGTCCGCGCCGGCGGAGACATCGCTCTTGTCGAACCGGGCGCCGCATCCGCTCAGGAGGAGCGCGACGACGACGCCGATGCCCAGCGTCCGGGCCGTCGTCCATCGCGTGCCCATGGATCTCCCTTCATTCGCGGTCGACCTCCGCGGCCCGACCGCCCGACGCTAGGCGAGCCACGGCTGCCGCGCCCGTGCTCCCAGCGGCGGGCTACCGACCGAGACGACGGCGCAGCGCGTCTCGTGCCGCGTCGCTCTCCGGCTCCGTCCACACCGCCAGCGCCTCGGCTCGGGCTTCGTCGCTCGCGCCGTCGATGCGCGCGACGAGGTCTCGCACGACTGCCGCCTTCGCGTGCGCGTACGCGACGGCCGGCAACGACGCGAGCCTCCGGGCCTGCGCCAGCGTGTCGTCCTCGAAGGTCGCGGGCTCATGGCTCGACCGAAAAAGGATGGACACCCGCGGATCGTCGGACCAGAAGAGGTCGGCGCCGAGCATCAGCTCCATCGCGCCGGCACCCAGACGATCGATCGCGATGGCCGACGCGGCGGGCGGGTAGCCCGCACCCACGGCGACCTCGGTGAGACCGACCTGGAGGCGGCGGCTGGAGACGACACGATGGTCACAGGCGAGGGCGAGCACGAGCCCGCCCGCCACCGCGTGCCCGTTCACCGCCGCGATCGTCGGCTTGGACAGTGCCACCAGCCGCCGGTGGGCGGAGTGGTAGAGGTTCGCCATCTCCACCGCCGCGGCCGCACCCCTCGGGGGCGCCTTCATGTCGAACCCGCCCGAGAAGAACGATCCGCTGCCGGTGAGGACGACGCAGCGCACCGCCTGGTCGACCGCGGCATCCCGAACCGCAGTGTCGAGGTCGGCCAGCAGCTCGGTCGTGAACGCATGGGCCGGGGGCCGGTTCAGGCGCAGGACGAGGACGTCGCCGTGGTGCTGTCGGAGGACGAAGCCGTGCCCGGCCGTCATCGGCTCTACCCTCCGACAACGGCGGGCCGCTGAAGGCGCTCCAGCTGCTGTCGCGCCACCAGCAGCACCTCGTCGGGAGGCTGAGGTGTCGAATAGAGCGCGCCGAAGTAGAAGAGCAGGCCATCGCCTCGATCGAGGGTGACGGAGTAGCCGTGGATGGTCAGGTTCCCCTGGCGATGAACGAAGCGCAGGCCGGTGCCGCCGTCGACCGGGAACGCCACGCCCGCGTCCTCCTTCACTACGAGGCCGCTCTCGTAGTCGGCCAGTGCACGGGCGCCCGCGGGGCCGGCGAACTCGAACACCGACGCCACGAGCCGGCTGGGCCCGCTGGCCCCGGGCTTCTCCCAGCTGCGGACGAACCCCTGCTGGAAGCCGCTCTGCGCGAGCACCATCCGGTCCTGGAGCGGGTGAGGCGAGGTGCGGGTGAAGGAGACGATGTCGAAGGCACCGCTCGGGCCGGAACGGGGCGAGAGCTCGACGTAGCCCCGGGGGGCGACATCGACGAGCAGCTCGGGCAGCACCCGGCGCGCCGGCCGCGACGGGACGACAGAGGTCGGGCTGGTGACGGCGGCCGGGCCCGGCGTGTCGGCCGCCGACTCGCGCGAGACCGCCTTCTCGGGCGACGCGGCGCGCCTCGCCGTCGAACGCGCGGCCGACCTGTTACCCCCGCCGCCGAGGATCAGGAAGGGCGCGAGCGTGAAGACGGTGAGCGCGATGCAGGCGATCGAGAGCGCCCATTCGGCGCGCGTGACCTCAGGTCGCGGCTTCCCGGCCGCGGCGACCCGTGTCACTGACGCGCGGGATGGATCAGGTGCTCCGGCTTCACCGAGAGAGACCACCGCCCGTCAACCAGCTCCGGCCGCCCCCCACCGTTGCCGGTGACGACGGAGGGCGATGGCTCGCTCCCCTCGCCGACCGGCGCCGCCTGCTTCGCGTAGTACTCGGCATAGATGCCGCGCATCGCGAGCAGCTCGTCGTGCGTCCCCTTCTCCACGATGCGGCCCTGGTCGACCACGAGGATGCAATCCGCCGAGCGGATGAGATTGAGGTGGTGGGTGATGATCACCGTCGTCTTGCCCTGCATCAATGAGCTCAGCCCGAGCAGCACCTGCTCGCTGGCGTCGGCGTCGAGACCCGTGGTCGGCTCGTCGAGGATGAGGATCGGCGTGTTGCGGATGAAGGCTCTCGCGATCGCGAGGCGCTGGCGCTGGCCACCCGAGAGGTTTGCCGCCCGCTCGCCGAGCATGGTGTCGTAGCCGTGGGGCAGCTCGCGAATGAAGCCGTCGGCGTTCGCGCGCGCGGCGGCCTCGACGATCTCGTCCCGCGTGGCAAGGGCCCGCCCGTACGCGATGTTGTCGGCCACGGTGCTCCTGAAGAGCACGGTGTCCTGCAGGACCACGCTGATCTGTGAGCGCAGCGACTCGAGTGTGAGCCCGCGGACGTCGAGGCCGTCGATGCAGACCGTGCCGGCGTCGGGGTCGTAGAGGCGGGGGATCAGCTGCGCGATCGTGGACTTTCCCGCGCCACTCGGTCCCACGAGGGCGAAGACCTGGCCCGGCCGGATGTCGAGGTCGACCGCGCGCAGCGCGACGCGGAGGGACGAGCCGCCGGCCTTGCCCGCATCGTCGGCTTCGACCTGGTAGGCGAAGTTGACGTCGTGGAAGCTGATGTGGCCGGTGAACTCGGGAGCCGGCGCCGCGTTCGGGGCGTCGACCACCGCGGGTTGCCGGTCGAGCACCTCGCCGATGCGCTCAACGCTCGCGAAGATCTTCCCGATTGTGCTCCACTCGCGGATGATCTTGCGGGTGGGCTTGAACATGTTCTGGATCAGCACGGTGAACATGACCAGCAGGCCCACGGTGATCGTCTTGCGGTCGATCAGCCACAGACCCGTCCACACCACCGCGGTGATGGAGAGCGCCTCGAGCAGGGCCACCACCCAGCTGAAGCGCGCAGACAGGTTGGCCGTATCCAAGGCCGCCTCCATGGCCTGCCTGCTCTGCACACCGAAGCGCTCGGTCTCGTAGTCGGCCCGCCCGTAGGTCTGGATGACCCTGATCGACGTGAGCATCTCCTGTGCGGCGTCCGCGAAGTCGCCCTCGCGCGCCCGCTGCCGCTTCGACGCGGACTTGATGCGCTGTGAGTAGTGGTTCGAGACGGTGGCCAGCGGCGGGACGATCAGGAGGGCGATGACCGCCACCATCCACGACTGGTAGAGCAAGAAGCCGAGCGTGCCGACGAGCACGAGGACGCTTCCGGCGAGATCGCTCACCGACTTGACCACGAAGTCCTCCAGCGCGGTCACGTCGCTCGTGACCCGGGTGAGCATGTCGCCCGTGCGGCGCTGGTCGTGGAACGCGAGCGAGAGCCGTTGGAGGTGGGCGTGCAGCTCGGAGCGGACGTTGTAGCCGAGCACCCGACCGCCCCGGGCCAGGAAGATCTCGGCCAGGGAGTCTCCGAGGCTGTTGACCATCGTGAGCAAGATCAGGCCGCCGGTGAGGATCGCCACGGTCTCGCTGCGCGGCGTCGAGAAGAGAGGCAGGTCGATCCCGAGCGGCGGCCTCTGCCCGTTCAGGAAGTCGATCAGGTAGGCGAGCGGCCAGACCTGGGCCACCGCGGTGACGGCCTCGAAGACCAGCATCACCAAGGCGAGCACGTAGAGCCGGCGACCCCCGGAGAAGCGCACGAGCAGCTTCAGCACGCGTCGCGCCTCTTCGCCGCCGCGCGGGCTCGGTGCTCGCGCCGAGTGCTTTCCTCTGTTGACCCTCACCTGCATCTCGTTCCTCCGGCGGGTGTGTCGATGCGGTTGCGCCCCTCGCCGACGACCTCGGGTGTGGGGGAGCGGGGCGCAGGGCCACAGTGACGCGGCGCCGAGCCCGGCTCCCAGCTCGCGGCGCCGAGGAGCACCGCCATCCTCCCGGCGGCGACGCGGGCGTCGAAGCCCGCTTCGACCGTGACCCGCGCCTTCGCGCCCATGCGCCGACGGCGGTCTGCGTCCGCGAGCAGCTCGGTCAGGTGACCAGCGATGGCGGCCACGTCGTGCGGCGGAGCGAGCAGCCCGTTCTCGCCATGGCGCACGAGGTCGGGGATGCCGCCGACCGAAGTGCTCACCACGGGGACGCCGCACGCCATGGCCTCGACGAGCACGTTCGGCACGCCGTCGCGGTCACCGTCGTCTGTGATGAACGGGGTCAGGGCGAACACGTCGGCGCGTTGGAAGAGCGGCACCAGCTCCCGCGGCGAGCGGGCGCCTGCGAACGTGACGGTGTCCGCCAACCCCAACTGCTCGCACCGCGCCTCGAGCCTCTCCAGCAGGGGCCCGTCGCCGTAGATCGCGCACCGGAAGCGGTGGCCTTCGGCGGTCAGCTCGGCGCACGCGTCCAGGAGGTCGAAGAAGCCCTTCTTCTCCACCAGGCGACCGACGGAGAGAATCAGAGGCAGCCTCGAGTCGACGGCTCGCGGACGAGGGTGGAACCGCTCGAGATCGACGCCGTGGTGGACGAGGTGCACGCGAGCCCCACCTACCGAGTTGCGGATGTATTCGGCGTTGGCCGCGCAACACGTGACGACTGCGCACGCCACGCGGACCCGAGCCGCGAGCGCGGCCCGCGGGATGCCGTAGAGGTCACGTGCGTGCGCGGTGAGGCTGAACGAGATGCCCGTGAGCCGGTGCGCGAGGAGCCCGACCAGCGCCGGATCGTGAGCGAAGTGGGCATGGATCCGCGCGAAGGGTCGGCCGCGCCGGCGCTCGGAACGCGCGAGCGCGGCGAGGTGCACAGCATGGCGGAAGCACGTACCGCGCGTGCTCGTCGAGTAGCCGGCGGCCAGCTGCTTCCCACGCAGCACGAACGCAACCGTGCTCAGGTAGCGCATCGGGGACCCGACCAACACGCCCATGTGCTCGGCGACGAGCGCGGCTCGGTTGCCGTGGCGCGCGGCTTCGAGGTCGTGAACCGCAGCGCGCGCCTCGCCGGCGTGATCGTGCGCTTCGGGACCATGGACGGCGGTCATGCGGAACACGTCGATCGTGAGCCCGAGCCGTTCGAGGGCCAGCACCTCGTTGACGATGAACGTCTGCGACAGGCGCGGCCAGCTGCGGACGATGTACGCGACCCGTACGGGGCCGCGATCGTGCTCCGTCACCGCGCCAGCCATGCCAGCCCCTCCCGCAGGATCAGGTCGACCTGCGCGGCGCGCGCCTCGCCGGCCGGCCTCGGCTGAGGCCCGCGCCCCGTCGACACCTGCTTGGCGATCTTCACGCACGTGTAGGCGGCATACCAACCGAAGGCCGCGTCGGGTTCGCGGCCCGTCGCGTCCGAGTAGGCGCCGAGGAACGAGCGCAGCCACCGGTCCCGCTCGGTGCGCGGCGCGCCGGTCCGCACCGCCAGGAGGTGGAGGTTGGCGCAGAAGTGGGCGAGATCGAGGTTGGGATCGCCGAGCCGGACCTCGTCGAAATCGATGACACCCACCCCGCCCCCGACGAGCACGTGCCCGTAGTGGAAGTCCTTGTGGATGGGGCTCGGCGCGTCGACGCGGAGGGGCGGCCGCGTGGCTTGCAGCGCGTCCGCAAGTCGGAAGGCGACCGCTCCCGCGTTCGGGAGTCGGGTCGCGACGAGCCCGGCCCAGGTCCCTGCGTCGGCCGTCTCGAGCGCCACGTCGAAGGTGCGATCAAGTCGTAGCCGCGAGCCGTGGAGCGTGGCCAGCCATCGCGCCGCGTCAGCCAGCGCGGACGAGAGCTCGGGTCTCGATGCCAGCCGGTCCAGCGGGATCCCGGCGACCGGGGCGTACACGACGAGCGCCAGGTCAGGGTCGAAGCCCAGCGGCTGAGGCGCGCGCAGATCGGGAGCGGCCGCGAAGACGTCGCACAGCCGGCACACGAGGTCGTGGACGAAGGCGGCCCGTGCCGGCTCGGGGTAGGCCTTGGCGTAGAAGGCGACGGCACGGCCCGACTGCTCGCCGAGGTAGTGCACCACCGCTCGGTTTCCCGGCTTGTGGTCGACGAGTGTCGCCGTGTGCAGGATGAGGGCGGGGGAACCGAGCTGCGCTCGGAGTCGCGCGGTCATCGCCTCGACGTCGAGCAACAGTTCGAGCGCAGTGCGGCTCGTGGTCGTGACCGCGGGACAGCTCACCCGCTTCCTCCCGTCGCGAGCAGGTCGAGCGCGGCATCGACGAGCGCGGGCACCCGCGGCCACTCGCGGACCGACAGGTTGCGGAAGCGGCGGCCTGCGATCTTGAGCAGCGAGATGGCCTCGGCGGTGCGAACGAGGTCATCGGCCGGCATGTCACCGGTCCGCCGGTACGCGGCGCGGAACGCACGGCGACCTTCGGCCACGAGCGCCCGGTGCTCGGGCTGACGGATGGCCTTCCACCGCAGATACGCCAGGAGGTTGCCGATGTCGCGGGCGCGTTGCGACCAGCAGTAGCCGTCGAGGTCGATGAGCGTCACGCGCTTTGCCGACACGTACAGCTGGTCGGTGCGCAGTGACCCGTGGCTCGGCACCACGGCCCCATCGACGTCGCTCGACGCGAGGCGGGCTCGCTCGACCGCACGGGTGAGCCGGTTCGCGAGCGATGGGTCGGCACGAGTCACGGCGGGCAGGTAGGCGCAGAGCTCGCGCAGGTCGTCTGCCGGCGTGCGGCTGGGAGCCGATGGGCCACTCCCGCCGTGCAGCGCGGCGATGGCGCGGCCGGCGCGTCGGAGCAGCGCCACGCGTTCGGCCGACGGAAGCGCGGTGCTGAACGCGAGCGCGTGGAGCGGCTCGCCCGCGACCTCCGCCTGGACCACCAGCCCGAGGTCGTCGAGCCGCGCGACCGGCGGGAGCACCGACGGCGCCCCGGGGTCCGCCTTCTCGACTTCGTGGAGGCCGGTGAGCGCGGCGCCGAGCGCGCGGGCACCTTCTACGAGCACCTTGCCGTAGAGGACGACCGGTCCGGCGGACGTCGTGAGCCCGTACCGCAGGACCGCGCGCGCACCGGGGCGGTAGCGAACCGGCGTGACGGTGCAAGCCTCGAGGGCAGCCGCGCAACAGGAGCCGAGCCGCGACGCGACGACCGCGGCGTCGGTCGCCGCAGCCAAACCCGGGAGAAGGGGGTCCTCGTCGTAGCGGCGGTGGCTGCGGCCGGCCGGCGTCAGCTCCACCACGCCGATGGTGCGCGCCCGCGTGCCGTCGCCGTTGCCGGCTTCCAGCGCGTACGTCGTGACGCAGCGAGCACCGGGTTCGTAACGGGCACTGAGCAACGTGCAGCAGATGATGGGCCGGAGCCAGGTTCTCTCGAACAGCCGCCTGACCGCGCCGAGATCGAACGACTCGGCGATCGGAGGGAGCGCCGGGTCGAGCGAGGTGAGCACGTTCCCGGCTCCGGGTCGCGACGGGGCAACGCGGACGGTCATGGGCGCGCGCCCTCCACGTCGCGCAGAAGTTGATCGGCCCGCGCGACGAGAGCAGCAGTGCGGCCGTCCCAGTCGGGCTCGTGCACCGGCACCCGTCGGGCGGTCATCTTCAGGAGCAGGAGCGGCTCGAGCACCCTCGCTCGCGCCAGCCGCGGCCGGGATGTCGGGCCGTAGCCGGCGAGGAACTCCGCCTGCGCCGACGCAACCGCGCCCGGCCGCCGCTCGGTCCACCAGCGCACGTCCGCGAGGAACTTGGCCAGGTCGAGCGCCGGCTCCGATCGCGCGCACCGGTCGAAGTCGATGAGGGTGACACCCGCGCGGCCGACGAGCAGGTGGTCGGCCTTGTAGTCGCCGTGGACGAAGCACGCGGGTTCGGCCGGCACCTGGTCCAAGAGGTCGCGCGTGCGGGCCAGGATGTCGCGCACGGCTGCTCCTGATGACGGCAGGAGGTGTTGGATCGCCTCGCTCGCACGCTCGGTCGCGATCAACTCGGCTTCCACGGCGTGCGGTTCGACGAGGGCGCTGAGCTCCGCTGGGGCGGCGTGCAGCCGACGGAGAGCCGCTCCGCCCTGACGGAGGTGCACGCCCGCGGCTCGTGTGCCGCCACGGAGACACGTCGACAGCGGTCGTCCCGGCAGCGACGCGAACAGGACGGCCCGGTCGTCGTGGTCGAGGTAGGCGAGCGGGCGGGCGCCGGCGCAGTCGCGTGCCTCGTCGAGGAGGTCGGCGACCGCGAGCGCCACGAGGTGCTCACGCGCGCCGGCGTCGTCGCGGTAGAGCTTGGCGAAGAGCGTCGGCCCATGGTGAGCTGCAGCCGGGCGATACAGCAGGACGTGGCGTTGGCGCGGACGGTAGCGCACGGTGACGACCTCGAAACGGGTCGAGCCGCCGACGAGCTCCGCCACGTATGCGGGATCGGAAAGACGCACGAGTTGCGGGAAGGCGGCATCGAGGGGCGCGATGTCGACGCGCATCCGGACGTCGCGAGCCTCGGCGGTCAGGCGGCGAAACGGTGTGCGCAACCCCCGTCGTCCCGCCTCTGCTTCGAGCGCAGCTTCGTGGGCCGAGGGCCCGTCGGTCGCGCCGCCTGCCGCCTCCCACGTGACCGCGATGGCCCTGGGACCGCCATGTCCCGCGATGTCCGCGTCGAGGTAGGCGGTGAGCTTGCGGCCGGGCTTGAACTTCGTCCGCCGCAGCCGGCAGGGGCCGAGGGGCGTCGGGCGCGCCAGCGCGTCCATCAACAGCCCGCGGACTCGCCTGCGCAACGAGGAGGAGCGCAGCGCACCACGGACTCCGAGCGCTCCGGTCCGGCCCGAGAGAACGTCGTCGACGTGCACGGTCACAACTCCAGGAGAGCCGGACGAACGTCCTCACCGATCTCGTCGACGTCGAGCAGCGAAAGGATCTCGCCGACCGCGACCTCCAGCCCCGCGAGGTCGGGACCTTCGGTCGCCGGTCCGCCTGAAAGCGCGGCGACCACCGCGTCCGCCAGCGTCTCGGGTGAGAGGTCGTCGGGATCGACGACGTGCGCCCAGCCGCGCTCTCCGAACAACTGGGCGCGCATGCGCTGCTCGGCGCTGGGAGCGGCGCGAGGCACGAGCACCGCCGGCGTCCCGATGCGGAGGATCTCGGCGGTCGTGTTGTAGCCGGCCATGCCCACCACGGCGTCGGCTGCCGCGATGTAGCTGGGGATGTCGCTCACCGACTTGCGCACCTTGATCGGCCGGCCCTGCGCGCGCGACTGCAGGTCGCGACGCTCGGAGGCAGGCATGAAGGGGCCGGTGATCATCGCCAGCGCGCACCGGTGCGAGGCCTGGATCTTCGGGAACGCGTCGATCAACGCGTCCATGAGGGGATAGGCGTCCGCCCCGCCCCCGGCCATGGCCACCACGAGGCGTGGTTCGGCACCGGCGGCCTCGAGCTTCCTTCTCCGAGCGCGCCCCAGCGCGGCTCCCGTCGCCAACGCCATGCACTTCGCGCGGACCCGCTCGGCACCGTGGGCGGCCAGCGGGCTGCACACGTAGCCGCAGTAGACGAGGCGGCTGGCGGCGTCGCCGGACCACGCGTACTGGGTGGCCACGTCGAAGACGGCGCGGCTGCCGTAGACCAGCACGAGGTCGTAGTGCTCCTCGACCGCGGCATACGCCCCTTCTGCCCGCCATCGGCTGCGTACGACGTGCGGGGCATCGAGGATGTCGCGCAGCCCGAGCACGAGCTTGGCGGGAGTCGATCGCAGCGCCTCGAGGGTGGGGAGCAGCTCACCCAGGGCGCCGTGCGGCATGTGATCGACGAGCACGATGTCCGGGCGGAAGCTGAGCGCGGCGCTGCAGATCAGGTCGCGCCGCAGCCCGAGGAGCTCGTTGCTCGGGAGCGGGAGCGAGAGCGAGTGCCACGCGCCTGCGCCGGTCTTCACCAGCGACGGGAGCTTCAGGTAGTCCTGGTTCGGGGCCATGCCGAAGAACGTCCCGAGGGGCGAGTCCGACACCGTGAGCACGCAGGCGTCGGGACAGGCGCGCAGGAACTCGGCGGCGATGGCCGACGTGCGCCGTAGGTGACCGAGCCCCTGGCCGTCCTGTGAGTAGATGAGCAACCGCGGGCCGACCGCCCCCGTGTACTCGCCGACCCCCGTCTCGGTGCCGCCGTCCTCGACGACGATCGAGCGGGGCGGCCACGATCCCCCCGTGCGCATCTCGCCCTAGCCTTTGTCGACCAGCGCCGCTCTTCTCGCCTCGTCGACGAGAGCCGCCGAAAGGGCGCTTTCGCCGCGAAGCAGTTGGGACACTACTGACGGGCGAAATTCACTTCGAGGAAACGGAGCGTTCTTTTTCGTCGCGGGCCGTTGATTTTTCTCAACGCCCGCGGAGCACGCGCACCGCACCGGCGCGGTTGGGCACGCGCAGCTTGTGGAGGAGGGAGGACACGTGGCTACGCACCGTCACCGTGGAGATGAACAGGCGCTCGCCGATCTCCGCAGTCGTCAGGCCTTCACCGAGAGCCTCGAGGACCTCCCGCTCGCGGTTGGTGAGACGGGCGGGCCCATGCCCCAGCACCGGGAGCCGGCTCCACGCGCCTCCGCCTCTGATCCGGAACTCCGCGACGACCCGCGCCACCAGCGCTCGCGGGAGCGCGGCCTCGCCGTCGAGCACACCCTGGAGGGCCAGCGGGAGGCGCTCGGGATCGGTGTCCTTCAGCAGGTAGCCCGCGGCGCCGGCCTTGAGCGCGGCGAACAGGTCGTCGTCCGCGCTCGAGACGGTGAGCATCACGACCGAGGTTTCGGGCACGTGGGCCGCAATCTCGGCGGCGGCTCGGATCCCGTCGCCCGGCATGTGGATGTCGAGTAGGGCGACGTCGGGTCGTAGCCGGCGGGCGAGGGCGACGCTCGTCGCCGCGTCGGGGGCCTCCGCGCACACGTCGAACCCGCCGCGCTCGAGCGACACCCGCACGGCCGCCCGGGTCGGGACGTGATCGTCCGCGATCAGGACCGTCCCGTGCCTCACGACCATGCCACCTCGATGGTGGCCCCCGATCCACATTGGGCGCGGATCACGAAGTCGGCGCCGAACATGGCCGCCCGTTCACGCATGCTGACCAACCCGAACCCACCCTCGCGCCCGCTGAGCCCGACCGGATCGAAGCCGACGCCGTCGTCGGAGACGCGGAGCCGGTAGCCGTCGCCGTTGCTCAGCTCGACGGTGACCGCAGACGCGTGCCCGTGGCGACCGGCGTTCGTGATGGCCTCGCTCACGATCCTCACGAGCGCGTCGCACGCACGGGGCCCGGCGACGATCCCGGGGTCGAGGGCGAGGTGGAGGCGGAGCCGCTCGCGTAGCGCGACCTCCTCCGCCACGTGCGCGAGCGCCACTTCGAGGGGCTCGTCGCCCGTGCTGAGCGCGCGTATGGCCCGACGCGACTCGGTGAGCGCCCGCCGCGCCGCTGCGCCGACCTGCTCGAGCGAGCTGCTCGAAGCGGTTCCGCGCTCGACCAACGCAACCTGATTGGCGATGAACGCCAGCTCCTGGGCGAGCCCGTCGTGCAGGTCGCGCGCGATGCGCCGCCGTTCCTCGGCCACGAGCAAACGCGACCAGCCTGCCCAGTACGACGCGATCTCGCGCCCGCAGCCCGTCAGCCAGAGGAGGGCAGTACCCAGCCGCAGGATGTCTGCGGTGTAGAAGCCGATGCCGAGTGGCGGGAAGAGCGCAGCGTTGACGCTGGCCGCGGCTGAGAGCGCGCAGCCCGCGCCGAGCCAACCCCAGAACTCGTCGGCGTCACGGTCGCTCTGTCGCGCGAAGGCGACGGCCGCGAGTGCGTAGCAGGCCGCGACGAGCAACGGCGGAGCGACGACGAAGGGGCTTCGGGAGATGTGGAGAGACAGCGCGGTGCCGGGTCGAGCGACGGCAAATGACGTCGGTATGTGACGTGCGGTCAGCACGCCGATGGCCACCGCCGATGCTGCGATCGACGCGAACCCCGCGGCGGCGACACCGACGCGCGTGTGCGCTGAACGCAGGAGCCAGCGCGCGGCGAGGGCGAGGATGGCGGCGCCGAAGACCTCACAGGTGACGTTCGCCCAGTTCGAGAGCACTGGCTGCCCCGGCTCTCTCGAGATGCGCGCCACGACGGGAAGAACGAGGTTGGCGAGCGCGAACGCGCCGAAGGCGACCGCGACGACGAGGTCGTGGCGCGCCAAGCGCTGTCGCGACCGCCCGAGCGCGAGGAACGCGACCAGACCCGCAGAGATGGTGATCGCCATCTCCACGACACCGCGTAGGACGGGGAGACGGAATGCGAGATAGAGAGCCGGGACGGCGGCGGCGACGACCGTCACCACCGCACCGCACAGAGCGGCCAGCGCGGTCAGCAGTCGAGGACTCACCGGCTGTAGATCATAGGAACGCGCAAGCGCCGCGAACATCCCCAATGTGTCGTTCACGGCGACAGGGGACGATTGTCGTGCCCAACCCGTTTCGAGCAGCACCCGAGTAGTCACTCGGAGTGACGCGCGTGGCGTCGAGACGGCGCGTTCCGCCCTTCGTGAACTAGCGTCCGCGTGCGTTGTGGGATGGGTTGGGGGGAGATGCGAGGTGTGTCCCCGCTGTGGTTTCCGCGCCGAGGGTGAGGCAGCCTTCTGCGCGCGGTGCGGTGCACGGATCGGAGGCGAGCCGGAGCGGCGCGGCTCCCCGCGCTACGTGCCGCCCGCGTCGTCGCGCACGCTTCCGGTGAACCGCCTGGCGGCGGCATCGATCGTTCTCGCCGTCGCGTGGGTCTGGGGCATCGGCTCGTTGCTGGCGGTGATCTACGGGACCATGGCCAAACGGACCATCGATCGATCCCGCGGCCGCGTCGGTGGCGGCGGAATCGCAGTGACGGCGATCGTCCTGGGCTGCGTGGGGCTGGTCTGCGTCCCGCTCGTCTTCCTGCGCTGACCTGGCGGCCGGTCCGGGCGATCGATACCGAGCGGCGGACGAACTTCAGGGAACCCTCAGCGAGCCGGATGCACAATTGCCGGACACCCGACGGAGGGGTCACCATGCACATCACGCGCCGCCGCGGGATGCTCGTCGGCGGACTGCTCGCGCTCGCTCTTTCCGGTGCGACCGGCATCGCGATCGCCCAGTCCTCGAACGGCAACGACAAGGCGCCTGCGCGCGAGCACGACGACGCCGGTCCGGGGAAGACGAGCTCGGTGACCGTGCCCGCCGCCCAAGCCGCGACCGAGGCGGACGAGGGGACCGCGCTCCAGGGCCTTGCCAAGATCACGCAAGACCAGGCCAAGGCCGCGGCGGTTGCCGCCGTTCCGGGTGACGCCACCAAGGTGGAGCTCGAGAACGAGGACGGCGGTGTCGTCTACAAGGTCGAGGTTGCGGGTGCGAACGGTACGCGAACCGATCTCGTCATCGACGTGGGAAACGGCGCCGTGCTGTCCAGGGAGACCGAGACCGAAGCCAAGCGATCCGTGGACGAGGCGCCCGATGGCCGGGGCGGCGGCGACGAGGCCGGCGAGGCCCCGGAGGTGCCCGGCGACTGAGCCCGGCGGCTCAGGGCACTAGCGGACGGGTGGGTAGTAGCGCGACTGGTGTCGCAGAATTGCCCCGATGGCAGGGCCGAGCGCAACCGTTACCGCCGCCCATCCGATGATGACCGTTTCGATGTTCATCACCCGAAGCATTGCCCGCGGCAGTGATCTTCTAACTGTCGGGCAGGGTTCACCGGGATGAACTCGGGCTGAATGCTCTGCGGTGGTCGCGAGCGGTCCGTCGAGCCGAACGGGCTCACGGGCTTTGGGGCCAGGTCCTCCTGTCGCTGCGCCACGGGCTTTGACTCGCCGCGGGGGAGTCTTCGGAGGTGGTCGCGTCGCCCGCGAAGAGGCGGCCCACGACGGGAATGTCGGTGAACGACTCGGCCCGAGCAACGGCGAGGGCCGAGGGAAGCACCTGCTCCGGGCCGTCGTACACCGCAAAGCGCGGACGCCAGGTGGGGTCGTACTTCGCGTTGAAGTACCACAGCGACTCGATCTGCATCGACGCGGACATCCGCTTGAGGAGCCACTGCTCGACCCGGGTGCCCAGGCCGTCACCGGTCTCTCCCGCGAGGACGGCGCGCATCGTCGCGAAGTTCAGAGCGAGGCCCCGGTGGCCGTTGTCCCTCAGGTGACGGATCGTCTGGACGACGACGAAATCGGTGACGCCATTGGGTGCCGGTGCATCGGTACGGCGCATGACATCGAGGGAGTAGCCGTCGATCGCCGACGCGGGCACGAAGTTGCAGAACGCGGCAGGTGTGCCTTCGGAATCGAAGGCCACGGCGAGAAGCAGCCCCTCGTCGTCGGGGTCGAACAACCGGCCGAGCGTCATCGAGAAGCCTCGTTCCGCGTCGCCCCGGCGGCTCGTGCTGCCGATGTGCCGGAGTTGGGCGCGAAGCGGCGGAGGCAGTCGGGCGGGGTCGAAGAACTCGACCGAGTATCCATTCCTCGCCACTCGGTTCACTGCCTGTCGGAGGCCCTTGAACCGTCCGCCGCCGAGGCTGAACCCGGCGCAGTCGACCACGGCCTCGTCGCCGACGTAGCGACTGCGCATGCCCGCCTGCTCGTAGATTGGGAGCCACTCCTCGTTCGCCCCGACGACCGCGACCGGCCAGCCCATCGCGTCGGCGTACGCGCGGAACGCCTGCCATGCCGCCGCTCGCTCGGCGGCCGGACCGATGGGGTCGGGCGAGACGAGGCAGACGCCGCTCACGACCGCATGGGCCACCAGGGTCTCGCCGTGGAAGAAGAACTGCTTGTCCGCCCGCAGGGCGAAGTACGACAGCGTGTCGGAACCGTGCGCGGCGACGATCTCGCGGGCGCGTGCCAGGCCGGCCTTTCCCTGCCGGCGGCGATCCACCAGTGGGCGACACAGCAGCCAGCCGGTGACGGCGGTGACCCCGCAACCCAGCATGAAGAGCGCCGCGCCCACGAGGGTCGAGAACCGGCCGGGTAGAGGCGTGGCGCGTGTGCCGACGAGATGCTGGCTGACGTCGATCAGGGTGCGCCCGAGTGTCGGCTTCTGGAGGTGACCCGGCCACACGCGCACCGCGAGGGTGGCGGCGACGACTGCCGCCGATGCGGCGACCGACCCGGCGGCCAGGCCCCGACGCACCGAAGGCCCGTCGGGCACGATGTCGAAGGCCGCCCCGTGCCGGATGAGGTACCCGCCTGCACCGAGGAGGATCACGGCCTCCTCGAGATCGATGCCCTTCACGACGTGCAGCACGGCGGAGAGAAAGACGAGCGCGAGCGCGAGCGCCCACGCCGGGCGCTGTCCGCGACGCACGCCCCGCGAAAGCATGATGAGCGCGAGACCGGCGAGCGCCACTCCGGCCGTCGCGGTTTGCGGGATGACGAGTGGGACCCAGCCGAGCAGCTCACCGAGGCGGTCACGCATCGGCGGCGTCACGGCGGACGCGAGGTCGATGAGGCCGGCAGCTGCGAGGACGGCGGCCGAGCGACGGCGAATCCGGCGACGCTGCAGGTGCTCCTGGTTCATGCGTCCACGCCGGGGCTCATGGTGCATTGTCCCACCTTGACGGAGTCGGACTGAGTGCTCGCTGACGACGGGTCGAGTTCGGCGTCGATCAGGAACACGCCGAGGAGCAATGGGCTGAGGCGCAGCACGATCTTCACAAGGATCGCATGACGCGGCACGTCGAACGCGTCCCCGTACCAGATCAGCGATGCGTACGGGATGAGCACGAGCAGGCTGAGGACCGGAACCGCCATTACCCGTCGCGCGCGCGAACCACGGATGACCGCGATGCCGGCGAGCAGAACACCACCCGCGCCCGCGAACGCCGCGACGCCGGGGCCCGGGTAGACGATGCTTCGGAGAACGGGTGGTAGCCCGGGACGAGCGCCGGGCGGAAGGTAGCCGGGACTCTCGTCGACGAGGGTCGCGCGCTCGGTGAACAGCGGCAGGGTCGCGGCGCGGGGATGGGTGACGAGGTAGAGACCAAGCGTCGTTCTCGCGTGCGTGCGCACCCAGTCGAGAAAGACCTCGGTCGCGGGGTCGGTCGATGGTCCGCCGGCGATCCCCTTGAGCCGAGCCGCGTTCGCTCGAACCCGAGGTGTCGGCTCGGGCATGCCGTGGTGCCGGAAGTACGCGGTCATGCCACGGTTCCCCAGCACGCGCACACCGACGGCACCGGTGATGGGTCGCTGCACCCGCCGGAGGCTTGCGCCCGCGGTGGTGGTCGACGCCCAGCTGGCGCCCGCGATCACCACGAGTCCCGTGAGGAGGACGATCCGGCCCCGCCTCGGTCCCGGACGCGTCACCCAGACGAGCACGAGCAACGCGACGAACACCACCGGGACGGCGTTCGTGTCTCGCGCGAACGTCCACAGCAGCGTCACAACGAGTACCGCTGCGATGCTCACCGCGCTCGGGCGAGCGACCCGGAGGAGCGCCAGCCAGGTGGCGATGACCGCCGCTGTCAACGAGACCGCGAGCGACTCGCTGAGGATCAGCGTGTCCCAACGCGTGATCGAGGAGCTGAGGCTGAAGACGAGCACGACCGCGAAGGCGACGAATTGAAGCCGCTCGTCTCTGACACAACGAGCGGTGACGGTCGCCAGCGCGAGCCAG
>Ga0066709_100000171_pt1 | contig 28383 bp, 18 predicted proteins | sample GraSoiAngelo_158_FD_79665 | JGI IMG/M metagenome (GOLD analysis project Ga0066709, IMG submission 79665) | Grasslands soil microbial communities from the Angelo Coastal Reserve, California, USA - 14_1009_16_30cm | ecosystem: Environmental > Terrestrial > Soil > Grasslands | place: USA...
ATAAACGCCCTCAAACCCGTCACGTGGGTCGGCACGCAGTCTGATGCGATTCACCGCCCCGCTACCCTTCCAAAGCTGTTTGCCCCGCGTACGCGAGTATGTATAGCTGGCTTGATCATGATTTTCGCGGCGCGTGCTCTTCCCTGAATAGGGTCGTACGTAGATGACCAGTGCAGTGATATCGCTCTCCGTTCCGGACAGCTCATTCGTGCGCAGGACGGCAGGGCGCGTGGCTACCTGGAACCGGAAATCACTGACGGCTTCTGAACCAAGCACAGCTGTGAGCGATCCCGAAAGATGGTTGTCGCTGGTAAAGCTGCTGCCGCGCGCACTTGCGTCTATCAGGCCACCGGTGTTGAACGCATCGCCCGATTCCTTGTTGTTCGTGAACGCGTAACGGAACATGAGCGCGGTATTTTTTGTGAGTTGGTGTTCCAACTTGCCTGCGGCTTCAGTTTCTGCTCGCGCGATGGGAGAACAAGCGGCATTGATTTGCCGTGTTGCCAAGCCGGGGAATGCTCCACTCGCGAGGAACGAGTTTATAGATGAGGTGATGGTGGGATCGATATCCGAGCCGATCTGCCCCCGGTTATGCTCCTGTTCAAAAGCGACGTAATAGAAGGTCCGGTCTTTGACGATGGGCCCGCCTAAGGAAGAGCCGGCACGAAAGCGTCGAAAGGATGGTTTGCCAGTTTCCGTTTCAAACGGATCGTGTGCGTTGAAAGCGCTGTCCTGGGCAAAAATGAATGCGTCGCCGTGGACCATGTTTGTCCCGGAACGCGTGATGACGTTAATCGAACCTCCCGAGGCTCCGCCAGACTCTGCTGAGAGGCCGTTGTTGACGACTTGAAATTCTTGCACGATCTCAGGCGATAGTTCCGTACGGCTTGATCCCGTGTACTCGTCATTGTTATCGAGCCCGTCGATGGATACATTGTTGCTTCGAGGGCGGAGACCGCCGAAGGTAAAGCCGCTGCCCGTGAGTGGCGTCGAGCCGCTCACGGCGGATGCTGCTGGTGAACCCGAAACACCGGGTGCCAGGAGAACGAAATCGAGGGAGTTGCGCGTTCTTACGGGTAGCTCTTCGATCCTCTCCCGATCTACCGACGATATGACGGACGTTTGCGACGTATCTATGGCCAAGGGTTGCGCGCTGACTGTCACTTTTTCCGACGTGGACGCCGGAGATAGGACGATGTCGAGATGCACCGTCTGCCCAAGGCTCAAGACGACGCCGGTGTGTCGGGAGGGTGCGAACCCCGTTCGTTCCGCCTCAACTTCATAAGTACCGATGGTGAGCTGCTCGGCCCGGAAAAAACCCTGCTCATCCGTTGCGACCCTGCGAGATTGACTCGTCAGCGCATTTCGCACTGTGATTTTTGAGCTGGGTATTGCCGCACCGCTGCTATCTGTCACAGTACCCTCAAGAGTCGCTCCAACTCTCGAAGCCTGAGCGTCAGCGTTCGCCGTGCAAAACAAAACGGCGAACGATATGGCAATCCCGACAGCAAGATGTCGTACAGAAAACCAACGGCAAGCTAGATTCATCTCGGGTTCACCCATTCCAATAAATGCCTGCTGTTCTGGATTGCGGAGGCGGGATCGTCGGAGGGCGTGCGTGCTCTGACGGTTTCGCGTCGCCTGCACGAGCCGCTGCAGCCCGCGCACTAACTAAGGCGAACACCCCAATGCGGGTGAGTGTTTCGCCCAAACACAGCTTGCTGCAGCGAGATCGAATTCTTTACGGAAAGACCGTAAACAAGTCGCTCAAGTCGCTCTGATTAGCAGCGTCATTGGGGAGTGGCGACACATCGAAAATCTCCTCGAATGTACGTAATGTGGAGCCATGGTCGTAATAAATGAAGTTTTCATATCCATTACCTTTGGCAAACGTGACAACACGATTAGTCCAATCGGCCCGTCCACGGAGGTGGCTTCGTCCCAGGTGATGTTAGGAAGCTCCCTTGCCCGCAGGTGGTCCTTGCCCCGTCCCACGAGCAATCAAATCATTCCGCCTTGTTAAACCTCAACAGACGATTGTTATCTTCATCTGTCGAATAAAGGTTTCCGCTGCTGTCAACTTTTATTCCTTTTGGGCCGGCAAGGCCGCTAGGCGTCGTTGTGGGCGTGTCGCTGGTGAAATTAGGCTGTCCAATCACGGCGCTGGCGGTCGTGTTGCTCAACGGCTTATTGACGACTAGCAAGCGATTATTATCGCTGTCGCTGATAATCAACTGACTGAAACGACCCAAAGCGACACGGTCCGGATGGCAGACGCCGTTAGCACCCACATTGCACGCGACCGTCGAAAAGTCGGGCTCCCCGTACACTAAATTAGCCCTGATATCAGCGGATCCAGAATGCAGTGGGTCGTTGTACTCAAGTACCCGGCTGTTGTCGTCCTCGGCGACCCAGAGATTACCGGATGATGGGTCGATTGTCAGGCCCTTGGGGCCGCAGAGCGTGTCCGCAGCCGGCATGCTGCCCCGGTTGCAGTGCTTGCTGGTAAAGTCGGGCTGCCCAATTACCAGAGTGGCCGCCTCGCTATTGCTAAGTGGCGCCATAAAAACCAGAACACGGTTGTTGTCGCTGTCCACGACCCACAGATCTCCGAAGACGTCGAATGCCAGGTCCCGAGGCGAACACAAAGTTTGGGCGTCGTTTCCGCAAATGCTTGTTGTCAGGTCTCGTTGGCCAATCACCATGTTGGCGGGCATATCGTTTGTGAAGGGAGGGCTGAATCGTATAATTCGATCCCCGTCGGTGTCGGCGACCCAGAGACTTCCATTTGGATCAAAGGCGGCGGCATTCGGATCGCAAATCGTGCTGGCCGTCGTCCCACCCGTGCACTTGGGCCCAATGTTGAAGCTTGGCTGGCCCAGAACTACGCTGGCGGGTTGGCCGTTAGTGAACCCCGAGGCACTCGGCCAGATCAAACCGCGGTTATTGTCACCATCTGCAACGAATAACGGGCCGTTCGCATTGTTCACCGCCACCCCAACCGGGTGGCAAAGCTGCTGAGACGGACTGAGCGCGGGATTATCGCAAGTCGAGCTGGTGAAGTTGGGCTGGCCGAGCTCGGCGTTCGCAGTGAGTTGCTTCGAAGTCTGAGAACGAAGGACTCCAGCACCCAAGCCACACACCGTCAAGACAAGCAACACGCTTCTCCACGAGAGGTTCGCTGATTTCTTCATATAGTTCTCCTTGTCCTCACAAAAATCTCGCTTTATCTGGGTAACTATAGTGGGGTTTCTCTCAAGAGGAGTCCCTTTGGAGTCTTTGCAATAGTTCCTCGGAAGAGTTCGCCGGGTGGCTAACCGCTTAGGAACCTTTAAAAACTCTACTCGTATATACCGGCCATCGAAGGCTTGTCAAGCATTTTCTAGAGCGCTGAAGCCTCTTCATCGAGATCCCATTTGGCTTCCTTTGCCTAAACGCTTAGACTTATGCGCAACGCCAAGTCTAGTGCAGCGATCTACTCCAATTAGTCAGGAATCTTCAGGACAGATTTATGAGATCACGGGAGCGCGATGCAAAGCGAAATTGGTCAGTGGGTTCTTGCGAGCGACATGATGTTGCGCTGTAGCCGCTGGAACCGTTCCGCGGCTAGCCGGTCCAAAGCTATCATCCAATATGTCCTCAAGTCGCTCTTGAAAAGGCGAAAGCAGGGGCGTGTCGAAATCCCGTTGCCATTAACGCTTCGATGCGCTCGATTGAATGAATTCCACCTCGCGCGCCGACTGCCGTACAGTTCAGGGCGGCGGCAGCGCACGCGAAATCGAGTTGCCGTTGCACCGGCCAGCCCTGCAGGAGACCATAGATAAACCCGGCGTGGAAGATATCACCAGCCCCCGTGGTGTCTACCGGTTGGATGCGATAGGCAGCTGCATAATGAAACTGCCCGCCGTCCCACGCCAGCACGCCGTCGTGGCCTAAGGTCGCAGCGGTAAGCTGGCAGCGATATCGGCGCTGGAGCGCCGGCAGCGACCTCTTGAGGTCACACTCTGCTATTAGCCGCCCAGGAATATCTCTGCTCGCAATGAGATAGTCGACGTTCTCAAGCAAGGGCTCTACGTCCGGGTAGAGATTATCCAGATCGATGATGACCGGGATACCAGCAGCCCGAGCCCAGCCTGCTGCCACAGTCGCGGCGGCAGTATCATGCCCATCGATGTGGAGAAGGCGGGCGTCCACGATCCATTCGCGCTCGAGGTCCTCCGGTCTCAGAGCCAAGCGATCGTCACGTTTCCAAAGAACTGTTCGCTCGCCAGAATCATCGACTAGAATGAACGCCTGCTGGCTTGCACATCTCGGAGCTGTGATGATCTTGGTCTCGACACCGGCCTCGTCAAATGCCGCTCGATGGAGGATCGCAGCGCCGTCGTCGCCTAACTTTCCAATGTATCGCGTGTGCAGACCCCATTGCTGACACGCGAGCACTGCGCTAGCGACTTGTCCGCCAGGCAACACATTCGCAGAGCGAAACTCAACTTTAGAACCACACGCAGGGTAGCGTGGCAGAGGTATCAGAGTGTCCGTGGCATTCAATCCAACACCGACTACGTCAACCCTAGATGTTTTCGTCATTTTTGTCCTGGCCACTGTAAATGAAGATCTCGGAATTGCAAAGGCAGAATAGTTGTTGACTAGCAAAACCGGCTTTTGCAGCTTGGGTGGAAGGCAGTTCCGCGATCCGTTCACATGAATATTGGAGTTGCCCAAGGAAGGCATTGCCGTAGCCCGCCAGCGGCGGCTAGGGTTGTTAGGGTTGCTTCAGATCAGTGTGAGCTCTAAGCTTGAGCCAGTCTTTTCGCGATCGCCCATCGACTACTTCTAATCGAGGCGAATGAACTCCAATAAGGCTGGCTAATGTCGGCGCAAGGTCGGCGATTTGCACGTTGCGCTTGATTCGTTGTGGCTGGATACGCCACCCGGCAATCACCAGAGGAACGTGCGTGTCATAGGGCCAGGGGTCTCCATGAGAAGTACCCGTCGATTTCGAGCTAAACAGCGTCCATTCTTTGGTCAAGTAGTAAACATCACCGCTGCGAGTCGTAGAAGCGCTATTTCTGAGAAACGTGCCGATCCAGCCAGGTACAGACGCTAATCGCGATGTGTCATAGAATCCCGCCACGCCTGGGACATCATGCACCTGCGTCACGAGTGCCCGGCTAGCGGCGGCGAGCGAAATACCGTGACGCGCAAGCTCGGCCCGATCGAAGTACAGCATCGAATCTGCCTGCCCCGCAAACCAGTGCACATCGCCAGTAATCCTAAAGATCGCACTGAGTTGTTTCTCCATCGAATTGAGCGCGTCAGAAAATGGAATGCGCCGGGCTGATCGATTGTGGTCGAGTTCCAGTTCAGCTTCCGGTGTTGGCTCCGCCCCGTGATCCGCCGAGAGTACCCACAACACATTCTCCTTACCCAGCCTTGCGCTGAGAGACTCAACGAGATGCCCTAACGTGCGATCCAGACGAATCTGCTCATCTGCCATTTCCGGGCCGTCTGGCCCGTAGGCGTGTCCGACTGCATCGTTGGAAGAAAACCCGATAGCCAGGAGGTCAGGCGCATCGCGCGGGTTCTCACCAAGTTGATTTGCAGTAGCCGCACTCTCCGCAAAGGCTCCCAATACTTCATCGCCGAACGGAGAACCATAGACTCGGTCATAAAGTTCTCGCCCTGCTTTGCTGGGCATGACATGGGGGAACCGCCCAGCAACTTCGCGCGTGTGATATGCAGGCGAGCTATCACCCATCACCGGTGTCCACTCCTTACTTGCATAGGAGTCAGGGACCCGCTTGCTATTGAACTCCTCGACCCATCCTGGCAGTCGATCGGCATAATAGCGGCTGGTGATAAATCGTCCCGTCTCGTGGGAGAACCAGAGAACACTTTGAGGATGATGTCCACCGAGAAGAATGGCAGCTCGATCCTTGAGGGAAATGGAAAACACGCGAGCCCCGGGATATGAAGTTTGCAACCAGTCGCTGAAATTCTCGCCGAGGAAGTTGCGCGGCGATACAGCGGCGCCCGAGTCGCCTATCACCACCGAATTGGCATCCTCGACACAGTACATCATCTTCCCCGTGTCGCGGTCATACCAATCATTTGCGACGATTCCCGTGTGGACCGGGTTTCTGCCAGAAAGCAGGACTGCATGTCCCGGGCACGTCTCGGTAGGTAGGTGCTCGAAATTAGCGTTGAGGAAGTTCGCTCCTTGTGTAGCCAGGAAATGAAGGCCGCCGTGCTCATAACTGGCAAAGCGATCGAGATAGTCAGCACGCATCTGGTCGACGACAACCACGACAATCAGTTTGGGATGAAGTTGAGCCTGAAGGGAGAGAACGAATCCAAACAACCAACCAGCCAACAGACCTGCCGTCTTTTTTCGGTACACATTCCCTCCCTCAACCTGAAGTCATCGAACGCGATCGAAACCGAATATTAAAATGAGATTAGTATTTACTTCACTCAGATAGCCCTGCATCCAGTAGTTCTGCAAGGAGGCGGCCAAGCAGCATTTCACCATTTATTTGCTTGGCACGATGACCGCCCCCCAATCTTGCTGTTTAGTTGCCGCTGCCCGCTTTAGCAGACGCGGCAGTATTAACGGAAATCGCAACCGAGTCGGGTTGTGTCCAGGTTTCCTTGCCGCTGGTGAGGTCCAGGCGGTTCATAGTCACAGTCATCTTGCCCCGGTCCACGTCGACGAGAAGGTAATGGTAGTTCACAGCCTTACTCTGGAAAGGATCGCCCGGGGCGCGTTCGATGGGATAGGCATGTGCTCCACCACCACCGGTAACGAAGTAAGTAACGCCGCCGTGCTCATGCCGCTCATAGTTGTGAACGTGTCCTGAGAAAACCACAAAACGGGCACGCGAATGCCGCTGTCGCTCCTCCAGCATCTTGGCCAACATCTGCTCTGGAGAACGCGCCGAGTGTCCTCCGCCGTACTTCTTTTCATCCGACGAACTTGTGTAAGGCGGATGGTGAAGAACAATGAAAACGAAGTCTACATCGGCAGGAATCATGTCTAACTTTTGCGTGAGCCATTGCCCTTGCGGACCGGAAGTCTCATCGAGAGAGCTGTCTAGCACAAGCATCAGCGTGTTTGCGATCCGAACGGAGTAGTAACGGCTGTTCTTCAACTCGGGGAAGCGCTGAAAATAGTTGGCAAGCGCAACCCCTGGATCACCATGAAGATCATGGTTGCCCAGCGCCGGATAAATAGGCACCTTCTGCTTCCGCCACACGCTGGTCTCGCTGTCCCAGGTTTTCCAGTCGTCCAGATCATAGCCGTTGTAGACCATGTCTCCACCAAAGGACACAAACGCGGGACTGGCGCTGGCTATGGCTTGAACCAGCGCCTGGCGCGCAGCAGCGTTCGCCGCTTCGGTGTCTTTCGGATCATGGAAGCGTGTGTCTCCGTAAGCAATAAAACGGAACGGGACATTTATCGCTAGCCTGAGTTCTACCGGGCCATGGGTCCGCGTGCAGGATACCAGCGCTAAACAAGCCATCGCGGCAGAAATGATTAGCAGGATGCGTGTGAGAGATCCGTGTTGCGAAGCCATGTCGAGAATAGTGACTGCCGAAGCCGGTGATCCTCTATTATTTCTATTTTTTTCCCACCACTAACACTTCGAACTGCCCCGCTTCAGCGGTGGACAAAAAAAGCCGGTGGGTTTTGGAATCAAGCGCCATGGTCTTGGCTCTCGGCAGAGTCTTCACGTTGTCCAGCACCGTGTAATTATCCGCAGAATCCTGATGAATTACTGTAACGGTACCTTCGCCATTCGAGTTAAAGATGAGGCCGGTTTCTGGATCGAAGGCGGTCGCATCCACATGATCGCCGATCGGCAACGTTGTAATGACCTTACCGCTGTCCGCATTGACGACAGCCATGACGCGGCTTCTGCACCCGACGAATAGCCTCTTGTGCGGTTTGTCCATGGCCATGCTCGAAGGCGATTCGCAAGGTGCCGTGGGCCAGCGTTGCTCAACCGTCATCTTCCGGGAGTCGATCTTCAAAACCAGATTTTGGTCTTCCAGATTGTTAAAAACGTGTCCCCCACCGTCCGCGACCGCGAACTCAGGGCCGCCACCTAGATCGATTGTGCCGGCCACCTTGCCGTTCTTGGCCTCAATCACCGTGGCGCTGTTACTGTCGCCATTAAATGCGAAAACCTGCGAAGTGGCCGGATCGTAAGTAATCGCATCCGGCTTTTTTCCGGATTTCACCTCGCCGACGGCTTTGAGCGTCTTCAAGTCAAACACCGTGACCGTTGAAGATTGGCCATTGCTGATGAAGCCGCGTCCTAGTTCGGGAGCAAGCGCAATCCCGTGCACGCCGAGCGTGTTGGGGATTTTACCCACGATGCTGCCCGAATCTACGTCGATAACGTTAACTTGTGTTCCATGAGAGATATACAGCCGCCTCGCGGTTTCATCGATGGTCAAGTAGTCCCAACTCCCACTGCCGGGAACGGGGATTTTCTTAAGTAAGTGGTAGCCACTACCAGAAGGAGCCGGACTGGCAGTTGACGCGATCAACAAAACCAAGAAAGCAACGGTAGTTTTCAATGGGATCTCCAAATGCTTAGGGTATGAAAAAACGGACGGTGAATGACTCACAGACTCCACGACCCAAACGAGTAGATGTCTTCCCCCTCGAGAACAAACTGCCGGTCAGTACTTGTTGCAGGTAACGCCAATTTCAAATCGCCAAACCTATCCACGTTCTGCGCTCCACGGTTGCTAAACAGAGTGCGAGACCGCACCCTCAAAAGCCGCGCGGCTGTACCAGAGGCAATCGCGGGTCGACTTGATTCCATGTAGAGTGCACCCAAAGGTGGTCGGGATCCTCGGTGGTCGAAAGCAAACGAGCGCTACCTGCCAAACAATTCAGGTAGTAGATGTTGTAACCGTGACCGGCCACTACCGGGTGGTAACCATCGCGCACCAGCACTGCATCACCATCACGCACCGTGAGCGTGAGATCACGCTTTCCATTCCGAGTGTATAGACGCTGGTGCGCATAACCTGCGGGGCGGTCCATTCTGTAGTAATAGATCTCGTCAAGATCAACCTCGGTCGGAGGATTATGAACGTCATGCTTGTGCGGGGGATAGCTCGACCAGTTGCCGCTTGGGGTATAAACCTCGACTACCATTAATTTATCTGCGGGGAAATCGGGAGGCATCACATCTATAATCTGGCGCGATGCATTGCCGCCGCCTCGCAAGCTGCTTTTCACGTCTCCAGGGCCGATCAACTGCGGTTTTAGGCGTGCACTCGATGGCACCCGACATTCCGCAAACTCGCATTCGGTTTCCGCTCGTAGCTCGGCTCGACTTGTAGCGGGGAGATAAATTGTGTACGGCAAGCCATCGAAGACATGTGCTCTCTCCCCGATTCGCTGCCGTCCTTCACCCCAATCGGCGACACACTTTCCGCCAAGAAGGATGATGGCTGCTTCTTCATTCTCGGTATGCACGGTGTGAGATTGACCAGGAGCCAATCGATGCACGAAAAAGCTCATCCACTCCCACCCCGCAAGTTCACGTGGCAGGCTCAGCATGTCACCTGTACCATTTCCTGATTGCCGTGAGTGAAACACAAAATCTTGTGGAGTCATGGCGTCTTTCGTTCAGCGTGGCCCGCGACCAACGTTCCTCGAACCTGTCTAGTAAAATGCGTCATTGGGTACCCCGAATTCTGCAATTGCGGGCTATAAATCCTCTCCTTGCTGGTCAACCATCTTCTGCAAATCGAAGGTGACCTTGATTTCGATTGCTCCCCCCCGAGTAACAAACTTGAGCTCCTTCTTGTCCGCTGAAACCGTCGCCTGGCCGGAAGCGTTCTTCTTCGGAAAATGGAAGATGAGAGCGTTGATCCTCTTGCCGTCAGCTCCCTGCACGATTTCCACTCCAGTCGCAGCGATTTTTTCTTTCGACTTCTTCGCAATTAGATAACTTTTGTTCGTAAGTGCGGACTCATCCGCATTCTGAAAGGAGGTCATGTCGGTGCCGACCACCGCTAATTCGTAATCGTCGGCCGCTGGCGGCAGGGATTTGTCTGCATCCGCTTCTGGAATCTGTCCTTGCAATACCTGGCCGCGGATCGAGGCCTCACGAAGAGTTCTCGACGAAACCCAACGAACTACAAACTTGGAGTGCTGCCTTTCCCCCTCATCTTTCTCTTTATCTTCATCTTTCTCCCGCCCGTGATGTTTCTCTTCGGCTTCATCCTCGTCCTCATCATTCTCCTGGTGGCCCCCGCTGACTTTAGGAGCACCCTCTGGTGCTTCCAGCTCCTCATGTTTCTTGCTTTGACGCTCAGCCTCGACCAATTTTGACCATGGAGAATCGTTCAGAATCTGTCGTACATCTTTCGCATCCCACTGCTTATAGGGCTTTTTCCACGGGTCATCCGCCCACAGGTTGACTGCGACCAATAGAGTAGCCGCAACTAGCAACGTACGCGTCACGTTTGTCGACTCCATCTTTGCGTTCGCCAGCGAGCTCCCTCAGGATGGCCGCATTGCGTCTGCTAAAAGACGCTTGCCACCATCGACTAGGCCCATGACAACCTAAAACTTCAGACGCAGCATGAACTCGATCTGGCGCGGCAGTCCCGTACCGGTATTGGCTGAGCTGAGGCTGTCATTATTATTGTTAAAGTTAACCGTCGTGTTTATTACACCAAACCCCGTAAACGTCGGCAGCGACGGCGTTGGGGGGCCATCCAGAATGTCCAAATCAGCGGGGTCGCCGAGTTGCGCCCGGTTGAAAACGTTGAATGCTTCCACGCGGAATTCCAGATTCACTTTTTCGGTGAGCTTCGTACTCTTTGTGAGTGCCGTGTCCACTTGCCACATCTGGGGAGCCCGGATGATACCGCGGGGAGAATCGCCGAAATGCAATATAAACCCGGTGGTGGGATCCGTCGGGGGCATCACAAAAGCGTTCCAGTTTATCCAGTTATTGCGGTTTTGCCCCGGCGGTATGACTGGAACCCCCGGCACCAAGTCAGGTCTCTGATCAGCTTTGGAGTTGCCATCAGGAAGCTCCGTGCTGTCAAGTCCGATGAGCGGTGTTAGTGGGTGCCCGGTATGCCACAGGCCGAGTCCACTCAGAGTCCAGCCCTCCAAAAGCTTGCCAAGCGCACCACCATGGTTCCAATAACTACGCCCCGGGCCGATCGGAAGGTCATATACAGTAGCTGTTGTGAAGTTGTGCCGCACATCAAACACGCTGGGGCCCCTGTCGCAGCGGACGCAAGCCGCGTTTTCAGGTGCGTTCGCTTCTCCGCCACCGACTGATCCATCGTTAATCGAGTGAGACAGCATATACTGCGTATCCAGCAACCAGCCATGGGTCATTTTCCGGCTGAGCGAAAACTGAACCGCCTGGAAGCTGCTCGTCCCTTCGTCTCTCTTTATGTCGACCTGACCGAACTCTGGGAATTGCCTTACGCAGACACCTTGGACTACGGTTTGGGGTTCCTCACAGAGGTTTATGTAATTCCGCGCAAAGAGCCGCGCGCCATGAGTACCCATATATGACGTTTGGAAGACGAAGCTCCCCGGCAAGGCTTGCTGGACTGATAAACCCCATTGCTCGACGTATAAGTCACGGCGGTGTCGCGCGAGCGCGCGTGGAGACGCCGACGGCCCAATGCCTGGGCAGTCCGCAAGATTCACAGGATACGCCAGTCCGTTACCCAAAGTGCAGTCAGTGGATGAGATTTCGGTCCTGGAAGTATCGCTTTCGAGCGAGGCGTTGAGGTCATCGTTTTGCCCCGCCCCGTGATAGATTCCAAATCCTGTACGAATGACAGTCTTGTCGTGCAACCCCGAGGGCGCCCAAGCGATACCCACTCGCGGATCAAAGTTCCTGTAATTTGGGAAGTAGGGCGGCGATCCCTTTGGGCAGAGACCAGCAACTGGCGTGGTTGTGCCAGGGATAAATCCGCCGCTACATGTCGGGTCGAAAATCGTCATATGGCCGTGAGCTTCGGAAATCACCGAATAGTATTCCCATCGAATGCCAAGATTCAGGGTCAAGCTTGGCCTCACCTTCCATTCATCCTGGAAATAAGGAAGAACGTAAGTGTGCCGCAGGCCATGCGGATACCATGGGGGCCTGACGTCAGCGCTATCTAGGTGATCGTTGATAAGAGAGTTGTTATCCGTGAAGGCGTACCGGTCATCTTCGGTGATCCCTTGATTCAGCCGAATCCGCCGGACCTCAATACCCGTCTTAAAAGTATGGCGGCCATGCGAGATCGCCAGGTTGTCGATGTATCCAAAGGTCGTACCAATTTCGTGATCAGTAGCGCTGTTGTTGAGTGCTTCGAAAGCGTCAGTATCTATTTCGACAGGAAAGACGGTAGCCTGCGGATTGTGATAAGGGACGCGGTTGATGCCAAATCTCGCATCATTGAAGACATGAAGTGAAAAGGTATGTTGCCAAGCAAGTACGTAATTGGCGGGATGGGTGATGATCTGCTGGGTGTCCAGCAAATTACCGAGGGGGGCACTTGTGAATGAGACATCCCGGCCAGCGCGAGCGTATATGGTGTTTCGTTCATTGAACCTGTGATCCAAACGGAACAACCAGCTGTCTTCGTTTAGTCTGACCGCGCCCGGGTGGACGAAATTGTCGTTGCAAGGATCGCTCGTCGGATCAACACAGGCACCACTGCCATCCCCAACAGGGAAGGCGGCAACAATCGGCGCCAGCTGTGGAGATTGGGCAAGGATGGCATTGCGTAACGGCACACTGGGGACGGCCGCGATTAAAGTGCGAGTTTGAGCCTGCCGCAGCCCTTCATAGGTCAAAAAGAAGAAGGTTTTATCTTTCTTAATAGGTCCGCCCAAACTCAACCCATACTGGTTGAGATGGAAAGGAGGCCTGACAAACTGGTTTGTGACAGGGTCGAAATCAAGGAAGGACCGAGCATCAAGCACATTGTTTCGGAAATACTCGAAAAGGCTGCCATGCCAATCATTTGTGCCTGTCTTCGAGACCAAATCTACCTGTCCGCCGGCGCCGGCGCCGTGCTCGGCGCTGTACAGCATGGAGCTCACCCGGTACTCGGCAACGGCTTCCTCGGAAATCTGCAATCGAGTTGTTGACTTGGTTGCTTGCTCTTGAATGCCGGTGGCGTCTACACCGTCCATGGTGTAGTTGTTGTCGTCGCGCCCACGGCCAGCAAATCGAATAGTTCTCTGGTCACCGCCACCGTCATCGATGGCTCCAGGCGCCAGCAGCAGCAGAGTTGCCCAGTTGCGGCCGTTCACCGGAACAGATTGGATCTCCTGACCCTTGATCACGCTAGACATCTCGGGCGAGCTTTCTTGAAGCGATGTGGGTGTCACTTCTACCATAATCTTTTCCATTGCGGCCGACACTCTCATTCGCGCATTGAGCGTGCGAGTCTCTCCCACCAGCAGCGTGACATCCTTGTACTCGATAGTCGCGAAGCCTTTGCGCTCTACCCTGACAGTGTAAGAGCCCACCCCCAACCCGGAAATACGGTATTCCCCGTTGGAGTTGGTCTCGGTCTTGTTCTCGAAGTCTGTAGCCTGAGCGACCGCAGTGACCCCTGCACCCACAATGACTGCCCCGCTCGGGTCCGTAACGGTACCTATCAGGGTGGCGCGGTCGATCTGCGCCTGGAGTGAAACAACACTGAAGACTGCTAAAAAGGATCCCAGGGCGAAGATCAATAGACTGTCGTCACGCGCGCGCATCATATCTCCTCCTTACCGCCACCACCACCCAGCTGCCTCGCGGTTTAACTTTCAGTAGATTTGGCTCGTTCCGTAGGGCGATGGCTAACGACTCGCGACGATCCTAGAACTAAACGCCAAAATAAAAAGGCTCTAACCGCTTATAACGTTCCGTTTTGTATATCCAATCTCACGCAGTTGTCAAGCACTTAATTTTTTTGGGAGATGGGAAGTTAAAAACGACATCTCTGCAGCTTCATAAACGCTTAGACGTTGGGTGGTTGGGCTCGCGCCCTCCACTGTATTGGTCGCAGGCGATCCTTCACTTCGCGCCAAGCATTGTGCCCACTCCTGCCAACTCATTACTACTCTATTTCGACCGGCGTGTTCTCCCGAAAGGACCTGGTTGCGGCCACGCTTATCCGCAGCGCAGCGACGGCATCCTCTCCGGTAATGGAGGGTTCCTCATCTTTTAGGACGTTGTTCACGAAATCTTGGATCTGAGCAAGATAGGCATTCTCGAATCGTTCCATGAAGTGTGGCACGACATCATGGATGATCCCTTCCTTCGTCATGACCAAGACCGGTGTGTGGCGAAAATAGCCGATCTGCAAGGAACCTCGTGTTCCCCAAACTTCCGTGCGAATGTCGTAGCCGAAGACGGCATTTCGGCTCAAGTGTACGACGCCCAGCGATCCATTCTCGAAGACCATGTTGATGATGGCATTATCGATATCGCCGACGGATTTCATCTCGGGATAAGCTAGGGCAGCGCCGATGGCATGGACGCTCCTGACATTGCCCACAAACATGCGCGCCAAATCAAAATCATGGATACCCATGTCCGCAATTAACCCACCACTGACCTTCGGATCACAATACTCGAGCGGCGGGGGAAAGGGATCCCGGGAAGTAAAAGTGAGGAGCACTGGAGTGCCAATGGTTCCTGCATCTATTTTCTTTCGTGCTTCCACATATCCAGCGTCAAACCGCCGCTGAAACCCCATCTGAAAGAACACGCCGGTGTTTCCCACTACCTCCAGCATTTGCTCAGCTTCCTCAAGCGATAACGAGATTGGCTTTTCACAAAAGATTGCTTTCTTTCTCATTGCGGAATCGATGACTACCTCTCTGTGCGTACTTGTGGGCGTGATGACCGCTACTGCATCAATATTTTCGTCGTTTATCAAAGCATGATGGCTCTCATACCATTTCGGAACACCGTATTCTCTGGCGAACAACTCGGCAACATCCGGGTGCGTATCGGCCACCGCTGTGAGTTGCGCATTCGGTACGTGACGGGCCAAATCCACGGCATACACCCGGCCAAGTCGGCCCAAACCAATGACCCCGACATTCAGCCGCGCTTTCATCTCGCTCGAGTTCCAGTCATAAAATTTCACTTAGCTTGACGGGACAGTTTTCTTTCGCCGATTTTGCTGCCGCCAAACCGATCGCCACCGATATGAGGCCATCTTTCCCGCCCACTGGAACGGGTCTATTGTTCTGAACCGAGTCCACAAATGCCTGCATCTCGTTTAAGTACGACTCTGCGTACCGTTCCAAGAAAAAGTTTAATGGCAGAGAGGAGTGCGCCCCAGTTCGGTCGAGATAGCTGTGATTATCCGGCGTCTTGTTTTTGACGGCTACCATGCCCTCGGCACCGAACACCTCAACCCGCTGATCGTATCCGTAAACAGCCTTTCGGCTGTTGTCTATGGTTCCCAGAGCCCCGTTCTGAAACAACAGTGTCGTCACTGCCGTGTCCCAATCGCCGAGTTTCTGGAACATCGGATCGACTAGGACCTTTGCTTTGGCATACACTTCGCTGACGTCGCTGCCCATTAAATATCGGGCCATATCAAAGTCGTGAATGCTCATGTCCAGAAAAAGTCCACCGGACGTGCGAAGATAGTTTTCGGGCGGAGGAGACGGATCGCGGCTAGTAATCTTCAAAATGTGTGGTTCTCCGATTTTTCCTGAATTCACCATTTCACGCACTTTAGAAAAGTTGGGATCAAACCGGCGGTTGAACCCTACCATCAGCTGGACGCCACACTTTTCCACTTCTTCATTGATCTTCTTAATCTTGTCGATGGACAGGTCAATGGGTTTCTCGCAAAAAACGTGCTTGCCCGCTGCAGCTGCGTCCAAAATTATCTGGTAATGCGTGTTTGTCGGTGTGCAGATGACAACCGCGTCCACATCAGGAAGATTCAGTACATCCCTGTAATCCGAAACCGCCTTCGGAACACACAACCTCGTTGCCACGGCGGTCAATTCGTCAGGAAAGACATCGGCCAGAATTTTCACTTCCGCTCCGGGAATTCGAGCTACCAAATTCGCAGTGTGGATTTTTCCGATACGTCCGACCCCCAAAACGCCAAATCGAAGTTTGTGGCGATTCATGGCTTGTGGTTCCTTTCTTCGACAGGCGTCTTGGCGCCAGTTCCCCGGCCTGGAGGTAAAAAGCGGCTCGCAGAACGCGGTTTCGCGTTCTAGAATTTTCTGGACCAGCTTTTGGGCCAGCGTTCCACAACAACTTTCTTATCGGTATAGAACTCAATGGCGTCCCGCCCCTGGGCATGGAGTGAGCCGAAAAAGCTGTCCTTCCACCCACTGAACGGGAAGTAGGCCATGGGAGCGGCGACGCCGATGTTGATGCCGATGTTGCCGGCGGGCACTTCGTTCCTAAACTTGCGAGCCGCTGCCCCACTGGTGGTGAAGATGGAGGCCTGATTCCCGTAGCGGCTGTTCGAGACCAGGGCAAGCGCTTCGTCTACGCTGCCGGCGTGCACGGTGCACAGTACGGGGCCGAAAATCTCGGTGTCGATCAGGTCACTGTTTGGAGATAATCCATCCAGGACCGTCGGCTTCAAGAAGTTGCCTTGTTCACAGGACGGGATCTTTGCGTCCCGTCCGTCCACCACAACTCTTGCCCCGTCGTTGATACCCTTGGCGATGAATTGTTCGATTCGTTCCTTGCTTGACGGAGTGATAACAGGCCCCATCTGAACGCCTTGCTCTAGGCCGAAGCCAACGCGCCAGCCACTGGCAAGACCGCCGATGGTCTCTTGAAAAGATCTCCGCGCCTCACCAACAGTGACCACGACCGAGATCGCCAAACAGCGCTGCCCGGCGCAGGCGAATGCTCCGTCTGCGATGATCTGCGATGCGCTATCCATATCTGCATCGGGCAGCACCACTGCGTGATTCTTTGCCCCGCCCTGACATTGCACTCGCTTGCCAGCGGCCGCCGCGCGCGCGTAGATGTAACGCGCGACCGGCGTGGATCCGACAAAGCTGACGGCGCGAATGGCAGGATGATCCAGAATAGCGTCCACCGTGGGCTTGCTGCCGTTCACGAGGTTGACCACGCCGGGCGGAACGCCTGCCTCATCGATGAGCTCGACAATTCGTCCCAGGGAGAGCGGGACTTTCTCAGACGGCTTCATGATTACCGTGTTGCCGCAAGCGATGGCGTATGGCAGAAACCAAAGCGGAATCATTGATGGAAAGTTGAACGGAGTAATTATGGAAACCACCCCGAGGGGCTGCCGGATCATCGTTTCGTCGATGCCGGGAGCGATGTCCTCGAGGTTGTAGCCCTGCATCAGGACCGGAGTTCCGCAAGCGACCTCCACGTTCTCGATACCCCGCCGCAGTTCACCCTTTGACTCCGTCAGAGTCTTTCCGTTCTCGATTGTGGTGATACGGGCAATCTCCTCGAAATGCTCCTCCAGTAATTGTTTCAATCGAAACAGATGTTGGACGCGCTCACCCGCTGGCGTCCTTCGCCAAGCCGGAAACGCTGACAAGGCTGCTTGTACTGCCTCCTCAATGCCCGCTGCGCCACTCTCTGGCGTTCGCGCAATCACTTCTCGTGTGGCTGGGTTGGTGACTTCAGTGGAATAACCAGACGCTGGGATGCTCCAGTTCCCGCCGACGTAGTTTCGCGCCTCTACGGTCAAGTGATCAACTCCCGTGGCTTGTAATGAAGATCCGCTCATTGGCAACCGCCTTTTCGTACGCCTCGCGCACTTTGCGGACAGTGGGCATCTCGGATACTTCCGAGACAGGCACGTCCCACCAGGATTCGTAGCCAGGTACTTGAGCCTCTTTGTCGGTTTCAATCACGATTACGCTGGTACGCGGAACGGTCTTGACTTCTTTCAGCGCTGCTTCGAGCTCCTGGTAGGTTGTAGCGCGAACTGAATGCGCGCCCATGGCCTGAGTAATGGCGGCGAAATCCACCAACACGGGATCGCCATCGAGCTGGCCTGTCTGCGTGTTGCGGTGCTGATAATTGGTTCCGAACCCTTTTGAGCCGAGAGACTGTGATAATCCACCAATGCTGCTGTAGCCATGATTATCGATCAGGATGATCGTAAGTTTGTAGCCTTCCTGGATCGAGGTGACGATCTCCGCCGACATCATCAGAAATGAGCCGTCCCCGACCATTACATAAACTTCGCGCGAAGGGTCAGCCATCTTGACGCCCAGTCCGCCCGCAATCTCGTAACCCATGCACGAGTAGCCATACTCGACGTGATAGCCGCCCGGTCGTTTAGTCTGCCAAAGCTTGTGGAGATCTCCAGGTAGACTGCCCGCCGCGCATACTACAACGTCCTGCGGACGCGATGCGTTGAGTACGGCACCGATCACTTCCCCTTGGCCGACTGGCGGCCCATGGCGAGATGCGAATATGCGTCTGCTTTCTTCTTCCCACAGCTTGCGGTAATTGCCAACGGTTACCGCGCACTCGCTGTTGATATGGTATGGCTGAAGCGCTGCGGTTAGGTCCTCGAGGGCAATACGTGCATCGGCGATTAGCGGCAACCCGCAGTGCTTGAATACATCGATCGCGGCAACGTTGATGTTGATGAACTTAACTTCCGGATGCTGAAACGCCGTTTTCGAGGCCGTGGTGAAGTCACTGTAGCGGGTGCCAATGCCGATGACCAGGTCGGCCTCGCGGGCAGCGACATTGGCGCCTGGCGTTCCGGTGACCCCAATGGCCCCGAGGTTTTGTGGATGATCGAAGGGCAGCGATCCTTTGCCGGCTTGCGTCTCGGCAACCGGGATGCCGGTTTGTTCGACGAAACATGCCAACGCCTCAGAAGCTCCGCTGTAGATGACGCCGCCGCCAGCGATGACAATCGGTCGCCGCGCCGCGCGAATCCACTCAACTGCACGTTGCAGAATCCCACGCTCCGGAGGCGTCCGCGGAATATGCCAGACTCTTTTCTCGAACAGATCTGCGGGATAATCCCAGGCTTCCGCCTGGACGTCCTGTGGCAGCGCCAGCGTAACAGCCCCGGTCTGTGCCGGAGAAGTGAGTACACGCATAGCTTCCATCACCGAAAACACAACTTGCTCAGGACGGTTGATCCGGTCCCAAAAACGCGAGACCGGACGAAATGCATCGTTTACCGATGCGTCCTGAGTAAACTCGGTCTCGAGTTGCTGGAGAACTGGCGCCACATTACGGCGAGCGAAAATATCGCCCGGCAGCAGCAGTACCGGTAGACGGTTAATGGTGGCCGTTGCGGCGCCTGTCACCATATTGGTCGCCCCGGGTCCAATCGAGGAGACACAAGCAAAGGTGCGCAGACGGTTGCTAGCCTTGGCAAAACCCGTGGCGATGTGCACTGCTCCCTGCTCATTGCGACAAAGGTAGTAAGGAAAATCGGGATTTTGCTGCAAGGCCTGACCCACGCCGGCTATGCAGCCGTGGCCAAAAATCCCCCAAGCCCCCGCGAAGAAGCGTGTCTCCTGTCCGTCGCGTTCGACGAATTGATTCTTAAGAAAGAGAACCAGCGCTTGAGCCATTGTCAGTCGCCGTGTCTTCATGGGCCTCCTCTCTCCGTCGATCTTTGGGAGATAGTGCGGCATCGGGTCCGCTCCAGCCTTCTACACACTTGCCTCGAGAGCCTGGTCAACGGTCCAGCCTTCGTGCACGATTCCACCGACCGCCTCCGCAACTGTGCGCGGGTCAGCGTTACCCGGATATAAGACATTCCTTCCGACCAATGCACCTCGGACGTTTGACCCAGCAGCCATTGCCGCGGCGATCTGCCTTAGGAACTGAGTAGGATCACCCGCCGACTCACCGCCTAGGATTAGAATCGGCAACGACGTAGCGGCAGCCACTACCTGGTACTCCTCGCAGTAGGGGAGCTTCAGCCACAGATAGCGGCTGCTGTCGCCCAGTGCGGAGGCGATGGACACGGCTGAAGCCAGCGCTTCCTTCGATTTTTGAACTTGAAATCCCGTTGCGCTTTTAACGACGGGCAGTGGCTCCAGGAAAGTTGGCAGCGAGAGCGCATTGGCTTGAGTGATGGCTTTAGCACTTGCAACCATCGTCTTGAGCGATCTGGCGTCGTCCAAGCAGATTCGCAGAAGGATTTTCGCTCCGTCGAGCTTCCAGTCGACACAGGTTTGGGGCGATGGTCCTGTCATCGGATCGTCCATTTCCCAATTGCTCCCCGCAAGCCCGCCCCGATTCAGGCTGCCGATGAGGAGTTTGTCATCGAGCATTGCCGGTTCAGCTCGTTCCCGCAGCAGCGCATTAATAATGAACAGATCCTCAAGAACATCCATCGTCGCCATGACCCCGTCGATCATGTCGCTCGAGAGAACTCGCAAGACGCGACCAAGATAGTCGCGCCGGTTGGCCATGCGGATGGGTTCTTTGCTCACGGAAAGTACTCCGCGGGCGGGATGATCTGCGGCGATTATGTTGAGCTTAGATCGAGGGGCCAGCTTCGGCCTACGAATGCGGCGCTGGGCCTCCCGGAGGGAACAGTTGGGATCAGAAACACGGATCTCAATGACTCGCTCGTAAAGAGCGAGTGGTAAGACCTCGGCCGCCTGGAAATGATTCATCAGAGTCCGCCTCGCTCCGCGGCAAAAGCCAGCGCCTCATGCTCATATGGCATGAAGTTTGCACAGCCGTGTCTAGTCACAACAATCGCGCCGCAAACATTCCCCATCCGTGCCGCCTTTCTCCAGTCCCATTGTTGCAGGTAACCATATAAGACCCCGCTAGCAAATGCATCGCCTGCGCCGAGCGTATTGTAGATTTCGACGCGGAAGGGCGCCGCTGATATGGTCTCTCCCCCACGCGCATACACAACGGCTCCCTCTTCGCCTTTCGTAATAACCAGGGCTTCAGGTCCCCGTTCCAGCAGTGCCCGCACAGCCTGCTCCAGGTCGCCAGCCACGCGAGCGTCCGAGATCTGCGAATGCTCGACTGACACAGAGAGGGAATCGCTTAACATCGCGGCTTTCGCCTCATTGTCGGTACCAAGAGCGATGTCGACCAGGTGGAGGATCGAACGAGTAACCACGCCAAAGGCGCGAGAGTCGTGCCACTGGTCCGGCCGGAAGTCGATAATGAGGCAAACCTTGACTCCATGCCTTCTCGCTTCCTCCGCAGCATAAAAGCTTGCGCTTCGGCTAGGCTCGCGACTCAAAGCCGTGCCACTGATGACTAAGATTTTGGTCCGGGTGACTGGGGCCTTCAACACATCGTCGAGCGTCAGCTCAATGTCCGCGCAATTATCGCGATAGTAAACGAGAGGAAATCGACTAGGGGGCTCGATTCCCAACAAGACAGCGCTGGTGCGGCGGCCCGGTTTGCGTGCAATAAACTGCGTATCGACACCTTCTTGGTCCAGAAACTTGAGAAGAAAGTCGCCCACCAAATCCTGTCCGACAGCAGTCAGCACAGCGGATCGCAGTCCCAACCGCCGGGTACCGACAGCGATATTCGTCGGGCACCCGCCCACATAAGCAGAGAAGCTCTTGATATCCGTGAAAGAAGCTCCGATATCGTTCGAATATAGATCGATCGAACTCCGGCCGATCGTAACGACATCGTAAAATGACTGGGTCATTGGCTCACCTACGGCCACAAGCGGATCCTTCTCTTTCCACCTCGCACTTAATAGGCGTAATCCGTCGTCGGATGCCACCATCGAGCGATCCCGACGAATCAGCCGCCTGCTAGCAACTGTGCGACACCAATTCTTTTAAATGCGATGCATCGTCAACGCGGATTGTTTGTGCCAATAACTGCTCTAGCGATCCTTGTTCTAAAGTGCAGCGGCGTCGCGAAGATATTGCCGGCTACGCGCGGCGCTTTCCAAGGGCACCACACCTGGCCTCGTCGGATCCACATCCTGCTCGAAGACTGCCCATCCGTTATAGCCGTAACCTTGTAAGACCCGAATGACACCAAGCACGTCCACAATACCGGTACCTAGCTCGCAGAAAATTCCATGACCGACCGAGTCCAAAAATCCGATTCCCTCCTTACGAACGCGATTCAGAACGTTCCCCCGGACGTCTTTCAAGTGAAGGTGCCAGATACGGGCTGCGTATTGTCGGGCTACTTCGACGGGGTCGCCACCTCCATAGAAATAATGTCCCGTGTCTAGGCAAAGACCGAGCAGAGAAGGCTCGGTGCTCGAGAGCAGACGATCTATCTCTCTGGGTGTCTCGACGTAGGTTCCTGCGTGGTGGTGGAAAACGGCTCGTACGCCTAACGCTTTCACTTTGCCTGCGATATCTTCCAATAATTTGGCAGCTGCAGCCCACTGTTGGTTACTTAGTCCATCCCGTTCTTCGACCACTCGGCCAGCAATCGCCATGCGGCGCTCGCTCATGGCATCCGCCAGTACCACGACTGGTGCGCCACAGTCAGCCAATAGGCGCGCAGTCATAAGCACCGATTCGATTCCGGCTTGGTGAAGTTCGGGTTGCGCCAATGCAATCGGAACAAATGCACCGATTAAACACATTTTTCGGCGAGACAGCTCGGCCGTGAGATGTCTCGGATCGGTAGGAAAGAAGCCCCACGGCCCTAACTCGGTACCGTTGTATCCGGCCGAAACCATCTCGTCCAGAACGGAGTCGAACGTCTGGGTGCGTCCCCATTTCGTCTCCACTTCCATAATTCCCCAACTCACGGGGGCGGTTCCAATTCGGACGGGCATTTGTCTTCGCTTTGCTAAGTCGCGTTTCGAGACCAGTACGGTGTTAATTGAACCGGGTTATTCGCCAAAGGGCGATCCCGCCCGCAGCCAGGACCAGCAGCATAGCTGCAGTAAGGCCAGCTAGCCAGCCCCACTGGATCTCCATCTGAGGCACCCGGGCGATCACACCAAAGCCGACAAAAATACAAGTGGCCCCGCCAATGAGCACCCAATCCAGCCAAGTTCGGCGGGCGCTGCTGGCATGCACGTCTCGGCCCTCCATTCGTGCTACCACATAGGCAGGCTCAATGCCGTATAAATCGCTCTCTCGTTGGGCCGCTTTCTTCCAACTCGAATACTCGTTAGCAGTAGCGGAGGAAAAAGCGATCGCCAATGCTCCCGCCGCCATCAACAATGAACCGCCTGCCACTTGGGCATACACGTTCGACGTCAAACCCCGGAGCTCGCTGAAAACCATTGTGGCCCAGATTAAGCCCCAAAGCTGGTTCGTATTCGACAAGGGAATTCCACGGCTTATGCCCACGTACTTGGCGGCGTAATTTTGAAATAGATCGCCCACGACCCACATGAATCCGCCCAGTAACGGCCAGAAAAGAATGGTGCTGTTTATCGTAAGTTGATGCCAGAATGGCCACCAGCCTCCGGTGAAGCTGACCGCCACTATAGTCATTGTCGTCATCTCACCAAAAGTAAAGAAAGTGAGAAAGGTAAATGGATTCAGGCCCGTGATGTACGCTTTGCGAAAAGGTATGTATTGAGAACCAAACATCAAGCCCGCGCCTAACGCCGAGGCGACTCCGCGGATTGGGTGTTCGGATGCGGAGTGAGAAGTTGAAACAAGGGACAACAGGAGCGCTCCTGCAAACATGACTACTGCCCCGCCCACTACTCCTAGCCATCGCAACCAGCCCGCTCGGTGCAATTCCTTGAAGAGGAGAGTGCCCCAGATGATTGCAATCAGGCTGTTGGCGTTCCATAGGGGAAAAGCAATGCTCAAGCCAATATCCCGAACCGCGAACACGGTCAAGGTATTGCCTACCGCCCAAAGGCAGCCCGCCATCACACCCCATACGATGAGGTGAGGCACATTTCGGATATCAGCGAAGGTTCCAGAAGTCCCCAGGATGAGAGCTGGTAAGCTCCACCGGGAAAGGAAAGCTCCGAGAACCATCATGAACGAAATCACGAACGGAGACACAGCGACCGTCACTAACTTCGTCGGTGCTTCGGCACCCGCAAGCCATAGGGCTGCTGCGAAACCACAATATATCCCCAGTAGTTGAAGCGTCCGCTGGCGAGGACGTTCTATCAGGTTTTCGGTGATGATTGAACTCAAGGCGTCGCGCCTCCCGTGAGTTTATTGCACCAGATACAAAATCAACGCTCCTCCCAGGAGGGCCACTAAGGGCACCCAAAAGTGAACATCGCCAAGCATCGGCCTGAGCCAACCCCGCCGCGGTGTTCTCACTTCGTGATTCTCGGATCTCATAACAATTGCGATTCTCTGACTGAATACGATCGGTTCCAAATCACTTCCTTGCATTCTGAATAATAAAAAATAATCTAACCGCTTAGACCACGACTGTATACACCTTATGAAGAATGACTGTCAATGGAATTTCCTCGTACGCATTGTTTTTCCAGTTCCGCCGCGGGCATGCGGTGATCGCGTGTTATCAATGCAACTATCTCATAGCAATCGTTTACGATTATCGCGGCAAGGTTACCAAACGCGAGCGGCGACGCTCAATGGGTCGATGAGGGCTATAATGCAGCTATGCTCGATATACGCGAGCCCTTTGCTTTTCCGTTGAGAGGATAATGGAACCGAAAAGGGTTAGAAAACGCAAGGCGAACGGTTCGGCGAACATTTACGATGTCGCTAAACGCGCGGGAGTCTCGGTCTTCACCGTGTCCGCCGTGATCAACAAAACTGGTCAATCCAGTGTGGCGCTCCAGCGCCGCGTAGAGGCTGCCATACGCCAATTGAATTATCGGCCTAACCTCTTAGCTCGGAGCCTGGCGAAGCAAAAAACTCATACTCTGGGAATGATAGTTACAGACATCGCGAACCCCTTCTTCCCTCTGGTAGTGCGCGGAGCGGAAGACACCGCGCAGAAAGCAGGCTACAGCATTCTCCTGTGCAACAGCGACAACCAGCGGGAGAAGGAAGAAATGTATCTAGACTTACTCATTTCTAAACGCGTGGATGGTATCTTGCTGACCGTCGCCCCCGGACCGATCAACCCTACAGTTCACCGAATGCTCACAGACGCAAAAGTCCCTATTGTGTTGGTCATGCGCACGTCACCCGATTTAGAGTACGACGCAGTTTTGACGGATGACTATCGAGGAGCTTTTGAAGGAGTCTCTCATCTTGCGCGAGTGGGCCATCGTCGAATTGCTTTCGTTAGCGGCCCACGCGAGGTAAGTAACGGCGCAGACCGTTGGAAAGGATACAGGAAAGCTCTTCGGGCATGTGGCTTGCGCTACGATCCTGAACTAACCGTAGAAGGAGACTATCGGATAGAGTCTGGTTATCGGGCGGGTCTGGTACTGCTGCCACGTCGCCCCGATGCAGTTTTTGTGGCGAACTACCTTATGACGGTCGGTCTAATGCAAGCTGCTGACGAAATGGGTATGTCCTGTCCAGAGGACTATGCTTTAGCTAGCTTCGATGATTATCCTTGGCTTCGTTGCTTTCGTCCGCGTTTGACGGCGGTTGAAATACCCAAGTATGAGCTTGGCGCACGGAGTACACAGGTGCTGCTGGAGCGCATCTCCGGCAAAGAGGGCAAGATCCTGATTCAGCACCTAGCCCCTCAGTTGTGTGTCCGAGAATCATGCGGGTTCATTCGCAACATCCAAAATTCGCACGCCGAACTCGCGACCCTTCATTCAACAAGCCGTAAGAATGGCAATGATCTTACCAACCCCGTTCATGTTACCGAGCAGGTCTTAGGAGTCCCCCAAGAATTGTCCATCGCTACCAATCGAAGGGGCTAGATTTGTGGCATCCGGTGCCAGTCTGAGGAGAACCGCCGCAAGAACTTAGCTTCGGATATCCGTGGCCTGTTTGTGACTGTTGCAACGGTGGCCCCTATCGGTCGATCCGGGCTGGATCGATTGATGGATGAAGTGTGTAATCCTTAGGTCCGAGTAGCCGAAAAGGCAACGCTACTTGCCAGCAAACCGCGGCTTGGCAAAGTGACCATTTTACTTTTGCTTGGTCAAGAATTGCTGGCTAATAGTAGATTGCGCCAAGTTGGGTTCTTCGCGACTTAGGTAATAATGAACAGCAGGCGTAATTACCAATGACAGCACTATCGAAATCAGGATTCCTCCAATCACAGCGATGGCCAGCGGTTGCAGCATTTGAGAACCGGCGCCTAGCGCAAATGCCAGTGGCAGCATTCCGGCGACGGTCGCAAGCGCAGTCATGACAATCGGACGAAGCCGGCGGCGTCCGGACTGTAGCATGGCATCTTCCGCGAAGAATCCGAGAGCGCGGAATTTTTGGTCGGCATCGAGCAGCAGGATGCCGTTTTTGGCCACGATACCTACAACCATAATCATTCCCATAAACGAGGAAACATTGAACGTCGTGCGAGTGATCAACAGCGCAATAAAGACGCCTGACGTTGAAAGTAAGGCCGAGGCTAGGATGGCGACAGGCGCCGCCAAAGCCCGGAATTCAAAAAGCAGGACGATGAAGACGAGCACAATGGCAAGGATTAGCACAAACACCAAATCGCGAAATGACTTCTGCTGCTGCTTGTAAGTACCGCCGTATTCCACGCGAATGCTGGGTGGGAGGTGCAGGCTGTTAACTTTCTTTTGCACTGCGTTGATGGCGCTACCGAGATCGATCGCTTCCGTCCGGCCGGTGATTGTGACATCGCGCAGAAGGTTTTCGCGACGAATCTCAGTCTGAGGTGGCAGCTCGGTGATCTTAGCAAGCGTCCCGAGGGTTGCCGTATGGCCGCTGGCGCTGGTTAGAAGTGTGTCGCCGATGGTTTCAAGCGAAGCCCGTTTGTCGACCGGAAAACGTACTCGAACCGCATACAAGCGGTCATTCGAGACCACTGGCGTGGCTGCCGGTTCACCCTCGACGATTGTAGCTGCGTCAGTGGCAATTTCTTCCGGAGTGAAACCCGTACGGGCCGCAACTGCCGGATCAACCTGGAACGTCACCGCGGGGCCGCTGATTGTGTTTTCGATTCCATTCAGCACGTCCACCACGCCTTCGATTTTGCGGATCGCATCTGCAACTTTCGGTGCCCAGGATTCCAACTCCGCTGGTTTCTGAGAGAACAGCTTTACCTGCACCGGTTCCGGCTCGCCGGTCAGGTCGCCAATCATGTCCTGCAGAATCTGTACAAACTCGACGCGCACCGCTGGCTCCTGCGCGACTACCTTCTGCCGGATGTCATCGATTACTTCGTCAATATCTCGTTCACGATGTTGCTTAAGCATTATTAGAATGTCGCCCCGGGTGGCTTCAGTTACTGCTGCCGGTCCGAGTTCAGATCCGGTCCGTCGCGACGTGCTCGCGACTTCGGGCACCGATTTGGCGATCTGCTCGATGTGGAGGACCATGCGGTTGGTTTCAGTCAATGAACTGCCCGGGGGGGTCCAATAGTCAAGTGTGAAGGCGCCCTCGTCCATCTCCGGCATCAGATCCGTGCCCGAAAAGCGGTAGCAGATGTAAGAGCTAACGATCAGCGCCGCGCTTAAACCGGCCAGCCACCAGGGCCGCTCTAACGCCCGGCGCAAGCAGCGCTGATGGAAATCAATGACTTTGCGGAAGAAACTGCCCAGACCCGCCTCTTCCGCGGCTAGCAACTGAGCGAAGGATTCCTCTTCGACCGCTGACCCTTCGTTTTCAAATCTGTATTTGCGGATAAAATAACTGCTGAGCGTGGGCGTCCAAGTCAGTGCCAGCGCAAGCGATGTGAGCAGGGCTACGCCCATGGTCAAAGCGAGGGCACGAAAAAAAGTCCCGGTCACGCCAGTAATCGAGACCAGAGGAAGAAAGACCACGATCGGAGTCACCGTCGAACCAATCAGCGGAACCGTAATCTCGCGCAACGCGCTGCGAATTGCTCGCAGCCTGCCCTGCCCCGCATCGCGGTGTAGCACGATATTCTCGACCACGATTTCTCACAGAGGCCGGGGAATACACCGACCCGTTTACATTGCAGTACGTCGCTGGACACGATAACATTAAAACCACGATGCGGTATGTTCATCCGCGGGAGGATACTGTCCAGAAACTGTTCGTGCGGCTCGCGGACTTGGAGCGACCGGAGGGAAGAGTACAGTGCAAAAAGTCGGTGCAAAATCCGGTGCAGTGGGATGACTCCTCCGCAGCCATCGTGGCCAAGTTATTGAATCAAAGCGGTTTGCAAGCTGCGGAAGTGGTGGAATTGGCAGACACACCATCTTGAGGGGGTGGCGCCGAAAGGCATGGGGGTTCAAGTCCCCCCTTCCGCACCAAGGAATTCCATAATCGTATTTAGGATCTCATGATTACACTCATCACTATTGTTCACGTTTTTGTTTGTCTCTTTCTGGTTATCGTTGTCCTGCTGCAGAGCGGCCAGAGCGGAGACATTGCGGCCGCTTTCGGTGGCAGTG